>Ga0315284_10010449_pt1 | contig 13219 bp, 25 predicted proteins | sample YL17G09_16_MG_FD_203696 | JGI IMG/M metagenome (GOLD analysis project Ga0315284, IMG submission 203696) | Sediment microbial communities from Yellowstone Lake, YNP, Wyoming, USA - YL17G09_16 | ecosystem: Environmental > Aquatic > Freshwater > Lake > Sediment | place: USA: Wyoming | collected...
CAACCGCGAGGGCTTGACCTGGAACGAGTGGCGCGCAGCCGCCGGCACGGGCGGCCTCACGACCGCAGTGCTCTTGGCAGCCTGGCGGGCAGGAGAAGATCCCACCGAGTACCGCGCCATGAAGCGCAACGGCAAAGCACTCACAGCGGCCATGGCTGATGAGATAGTCGCCCACGAATATCGGCCAATCGACCATGCCTTCGTGTCGCAAAAACTCTCCGCTCTGGCAAAAAGCCGTGGCTTCAAAACACCCACGGGCTGTGACATCTGCAACCTTGCTCGCGGTGAGCACCCTTCCGCACGAGATGCCGCAGCCATCGCCGCAGCCATCGCACGCGCCCACGGTCGTTTGAACCGTAACCCGCGTCGCCGCCGCAGTCGAGGGCGCAGATGACCCGCCGCACCTCACGCAAGCGCTCCTCGCGCCGCCTGCGCTCGAACTCCAAGTTCGACACCGTGTACTACTGGAACGGAAAGTGGCGCGCAGCGGCTCCGCTTCCGCCGCCTCTCGGCCGTGGCGAGACGCTCCCCGAGATGAAGGCAGCGATCGAACGCATGGGGTACGTGACCGTGCTCGGCGCCGCCGCACACGGAGCACCCAAGGCTCCGCCGTGGCGGTTGCAGCAGAACAGCAAGAAAACCGACTCCGAGGCCGAGGCGAAGTACAAGGTCGAGAACGACCGTCGTCGCGAGCGGGAGCGAGCTGAGAAGGCGATGTACGCGGAGATCTCCCGCTTCGTAGACGAAGCACAGCGAAAGCTGCTCGCCGACATGGGAGCCAACAGGTTCTTCGTCTACTACGTCCCCGGTCATCTCCAGCTTGTCCGAGAAGGCGACCGCCCGAACAGCAACCTGGCCCTAGCCTGGGCGCAACCGCTGTCGGGATTTTTGACCAAGGAACAGCTCGGGCGGGACATCACCGCACGACTCAGTCACGTTCCTTGGCTCGGCCCGGACATGCACGCGCGAGAGATCGCCGCCGCCCCCACAAAGCCCAAGGCATCCCCAGGGGAGTACCGAGGCTTTCGGATCGAAAAGTCCGACCCCGCCATGCACGGCAAGCCCTACTACGAAATCTTCTACCCCGACGGCGGAAGCAAGACGGTTAGCTCGATGAAAGCCGCTCGCGACTACATCGACGACTACATGGGAGACACATGACCCGCCGCACCTCTCGCAAGCGCTCTTCGCGTCGCCGCACGAGTGTGCGGCGGAATTCGGACACACGTTCCAGCGCTTCGGTTCTAGCGGCGCTGCAAAAACTTCGAGTGAAGTCAGGTGGCCGGGCTACCGAGGTCGAGCTTGCCCCCGGATGGCGCATGACGTTTTCCGAGAACCACGGCGACAAGGATCATCCCTATATGCTCCGCCTGCACGTCAGAAACACGCGCGGCGGCGTAAGCGAGCGGACGGTCCCACTGCGCCGAGATCAGGTAGAGTCCAAGGGAAAATCGATGTGGGCGCGAGACAAGTCATGGTCCGTGAAGCCTGATGTGCTTGAAGGTTTCGCCACGTCTATCGCGGCTTCGATGGTGAAGACAGCAGAGGGAGAGCGCGCGAGAGCGGAGTCAAAGGCAGTGGAGCCAAACCGATGACCCGCCGCACCTCACGCAAGCCAGTCCGCAAGAGCGGGAGGCAGAGATCTTTGACCTACCCCCCGCCGAACGAGACCGCGCTCGCGGCTACCGCTGAAAGCACCCCATGAGCTACACCGCCATCCGACCACGCACAGCCCAACCCGGCCTCGGCACCGACATACAGATGTCGAGCACGCTGTCGCCCGTGTTCGTCGTGCTCGGCATCGGTGCCGTCATCGGCGTCGGCTACCTCATCTACAAGGGCAGCAAGAACGAGCGCGAAGTCCGCAAGAGCATCCTCGACAAGGAAGGCTCCGCTGGCTTGGCGAGGTACGAGGAAGCCAAGACGAAGCGCGCCGCTGTCGAAGGCGGGCTCAACATCCTGTCGGGACTCGCAGGCGGCAACGGCGGCTACCGATACCGCAGTCGTCTTCACTCCAACAAGAAAAAGTCGCGTCGTCGCACCTCGCGTCGCTGAGAGAAAAAGACCATGAGCTACTCCACACTGAAAACTGCTCGCCCCGTGCTCTCCGGAGTCGGTAGCGACACGCTGTCCCCCGCCTGGCTGCTCGTCGGCGCCCTGGTCCTCGGCGGCGTTCTTTTCTCGTACAAGGACAAGCCAATGCACCGCAACGGCCGTCGTTCGCGCCGGCTGCGCCGCAACAGCCGTCGTCGCAGCTCGCGTCGCTGAAAGGACTGTCTGATGACCCGTCGCAAAACATCACGTCGCCGCACTTCCCTTCGCCGCAACTCGAAGAGGGAGACGTACAAGCAGATGATCGAGAGGGACTCGGATGCGTACTTCGCGAAGTGCGTGGCCCCGGTTCTGACGAAGAAGCTCGTGGCGGACACGATCCGCAGCACAGGCTGGACTCCGAGGGGCAAGGGATCTCTGCGCAAGGGTCCGCACAAGATGGTCGACCAGCTCCTCGACTACTCCGGCACACCGTACAGGTCTCCGATCAGTGTCGCCTACGGCGGGAGCTACATGACGGCCGGCGACAAGACGGGAATCGTGTTCATCAGCGCTATTGGTCGCGGAACACACGAGACGCGCTTTCGGCTGACTGGAAGTCCGACGCGGGATGCGAAGAGGATGGCCACAGATCTGCGCGACCTGCTCCAAGACTTCGAACAAGTCTACACTCGCTGAAAGAAAACCATGACCCGTCGCAAAACATCACGTCGCCGCACATCTCTTCGCCGGAACTCGAAGAGGGAGACGTACAAGCAGATGATCGAACGAGATTCGGATGCGTACTTCGCGAAGTGCGTCGCTCCGGTTCTGACGAAGAAGCTCGTGGCGGACGCGATTCGCGGTACGGGGTGGACGCCTCGCGGCAAGGGGTCTCTCCGAAAAGGCGAGCACAAGATGGTGGACCAGCTCCTCGACTACACCGGCACACCGTACAGGTCCCCATGGAGCGTGGCATATGGCGGGAGCTACATGATGGCCGGTGACAGGCACGGAGTCGTGTTCATCGATACCCATCGGGGCGCAACGCACGAGTCGCGTTTTCGGTTGACCGGCAGTCCGATGCGCGACGCGAAACGAATGGCTTCGGATGTGCGGGAGCTGCTCGAAGACCTTGAGCGCTGAAAGACCACCATGACCCGCCGCAAAACATCACGTCGCCGCACGAGCCGGGGCCTTCGGAGGAACTCGCGGTCGATCCATGTCGGCTCGACCGCTGGCAGCTACCAGATGAACCGTCTCTCGGGGCAGGACTACTACGCCCTGAGCGACAAGATGGTGCGGCTCGTGCTTCGGGCTTCGGGTTACGAGCCCAAGAAGGACAGCAACCTGGAGCAGAGCTGGCGTGCGGCGCGCATCGACGCGATGGCCGCGCTCATGTCGGAGGCTCTGCTCGGGGGGCCGACGGAGAGTATGCAGGAGAAGAGACATGCGATGGACATCGCCGCCTCCGTCTCCGACCAACACGAAGGACGCACCTGATGACCCGCCGCACCTCACGCAAGCTCCGCCGGAACTCTCGGATGCTCCCGCAACCGCAGGGCGGCGCGTCCTCGTCCCGTCGCTACAACTACCGCGTCACACCCGGCTCCGGCGGTCGGTCAACGAGCGTGATGGGCTGGTCGCTCGCGGACGCCAAGAACTTCGCGGCGCACGCCGTTCGTGCGGGACAGATGGAAGCCCACATCGAGCGCGCTCGGCGCCTGCCTGGTGGTCGGCAGGGCGAGTGGTCGCACCTGATGACCGCCCACAAGAGGCTCGCGAAGAACGCGCGCGTGGTTGATGCCCTCCACGCGAGGCAAGCGGAACATCCCTCCCTTCGCCGGAACTCTCGGATGCTCCCATATGGCACAACCTATCGCTCTCCCGAGGACAAGGCTCGGCTAGCGGTCGAATATCTGAGCAGCCGAGATCCCTCCGATCCGGCACGTCAGCGGGCGGAACTCAAGCTCGCGAGGATGTTCCGCACGAAATCCCCCCGGACAGCGGAGAGCGTCCGTCGGAAGATCGCTGCGGCGGAGGCGACACGAGAGCGCACCCGCGAAGCGTACGAAAAGGCGATCTTCGCCGGAGCGCCGAGGGAGGAGCGACTCCGACTCATGCAAGCCTTCGATGCAGCGGACAGCGAGCGCTTCCAAGCTCAAATGAAGCTCGCGGAGATGGGCCTGCGCCGCAACTCGCTCCGACCACCTACGTGGGAGAACTACAACGAGGACACGGGCGTGGTGCTAGATCGCTTCTCTTCCCGGCTCGATGCCATACGTGAAGCAGAAGACTGGCGCCGTTCTGGGCACCGCGTGAGTTCGAGGAAGATCGGCCTCCGGTCAAACTCCCGCCGACGCACCTCGCTGCGCCGGAACTCCGCCGACTGGTCGACGCGCACCGCCGTCGCCGCCAAGGCCCGCGCCGCGTTCGCTCGCGGTGACAGCCGCTCCGCGAACCGCTACCTTTCGGAGCTGAGTGCGATCGATCTCGCCATGATGCCCCGCGCCGTACGCCGTAACGGCCGTCGCCGCACTTCCCGCCGCCGCACCTCTCGTCGCTGAACAAGGAAAAATCGCCATGACCCGTAAGACCTCCCGCCGTCGCCGCTCTCTCCGCCGCAACTCTCGCCGCCGCACGTCGCTGCGCCGCAACCCACCCCTCGTGTTCAGCCCCGAGACCGTCGCCCTCGCGCACCAAGTCTACGGCGTGAAGAAGAACGGCCGCCGCCGCCGCCGCTCCTCCCGCCGCCTCGTGAGCCTCTTCGCGAACAAGAGCACCTACGCTTCGCGCCGCGAGGCGGTCCTTGCGGCAGCGTGGAAGGCATCGCGCAAGCCCCGCAAGTCTTCGAAGCGCAAGCGCACCTCGAAGGGCCGCTGGCTCATCGTCGTCAAGGGCAAGACCATGCCCAAGAAGTTCCGTTCGAGCAGCTCGCTCCGCGTCTACGCGGCAGCGAAGTACGGCAAGCGCGGCTTCAAGTACGCCTGGAAGGCGGCCTGAGCACACCGATGACCCGCCGTACTTCACGCCGCAGAACGTCCCGCAAGCTCGGCACAGGCTCGCGCTTTTCGGCGCTCGTGCGCAAGCTCAGTGCGCGTGGTGACGTTGCGGACCCGCGTGCGCTGGCGGCGGCCATCGGCCGCAGAAAGTACGGCTCGCGCCGCTTTCAGCAGCTTGCAGCGTCAGGTAGGCGGCGGGCGTCCCTCCGCCGCAACAGCCGCCGCGCTCCGAAGTTCAAGGTGGGTGACAAGGTGCAAGGCATGAGCGGGCGGATGAAGCTGTTCGGCCCGCAGCGCGTCGCCGCAGCCCTCTACGACAGCGATGCGGAGGAGTGGACGTACTACCTCCCCGAGACCCGCCACACATGGGTCGAGGGGATGCTGCGCCCCGCGAAGGCGACCCCTCGCCGAAGGACGTCCCGATGAGCCGCTCAGACTGGATTCTCGAAAGCCTGGACGGCGACTTCGAACCTTGCCACGTGAGCGAGTTCATCGACGCCAACAAGGAGACGTTCTCCGCCGCTGAGATCCGCGCCATCCGCAGGCTCCGCCCCGGTCAGAAATACTCAGGCGGCGGTGGCGCATGGGGCTCCTGGACCGTTCGCCGCGTCCCCGACCTACAGCGCAATGGCCTCCCGATGAGCTGGATGATCGCTCTCGTAGTCGCCGCCGCAGGCGGCATCTACCTCGCCACCCGAGGGACAGGGACAGGGGCAGCTACAGCCGGTCACCGCGCACTCGTCTTCACCTCGCTCGCATCCGAGTACGCCGCAGCCCTCCGCGAGTTCGCCTCCGCCAAAGGCTTCCGCATGGCCGCCCTCTTGCGCAAGACAGACCACCCACAAGACGCTGCCCTCGCCACCGCCTACGACGCAGCCAACGATCGGTTCACCGCTGCCACGGCCCAACTCGAAGCCGCCCGAGCTGCGATGACCCGATCAGGACTCCCAGCACCATGACCAGCCGCACCTCTCGCCGTCGCACTTCTGTTCGTCGTTCTTCGCGTCACCTCCGCCATAACACCTCCCGTCCCGAGGTCACGAAGGCCGTCCGCAAGGTCGCCGCCGCCTACCTGAAGCTCTACTCGATCCCCGTCTGGCGCGACCCCGCGCTGCGCCCCGCCTACAACGCGGCGTGGCAGCAGATGTCGGACGCGAACGCCGTCGTTCGCAGCCTCGCCCGCACTGAGAACGAGCGGCACATGCTCAACGGCCTCATCACGAAGGCCGAAGCCGTCGCCGCCGCAAAGGCCAAACACAACCTGCGCTACACCTCTCGCGGGGTGCTCCGCGCGAACAGCACACGCTACACGACTCGGACCCCTGTGCGGCCCGAGCTGCATGTGGACGAGCATTCGAGCGAGGCAGAGATCGCCGAAGCCTGGCGAAGCGGTCGCATCGGAACCAAGACGCTTCAACGTATCCAGCTCGCGCGCCCGGCAGTGTATCGAAAGCTGTGCCAGCTCGCACAGAACGGACGCCGCAGCTCGCGGCGCATTTCTCCGCAGGCCATCGAACGCGCGTTCGGTCTTCAGCCGGGGGAAACCTACGAGTACGAGGATGCCGAGCCCCGAGAAGAGCTGACGAAAAAGATCCACGGGCACGACGTCGTGTTCACGGCGGAGCCTACACTCGGGTCTGTTACTGCATGGGTCAAGTGGCTCGGCAACATCGCCCACGGGCGCAATCTGGGTGAAGCGGAGGCGAAGGCCGAAGCCAAGCTGCGTGAGGGTGGTCGGGCGCTTCTGGGGCAGACGCGGAAAGCCGAAGCCGAGTACGTCGCCTTCCGGGCCACCCAGCGCACCTCCGTTCGCCGCAACAGCTCCAGGCGCCTGCGTCGCAACGGGTCGTTCGTTCTCCCCCCAGATTGGTCCAACCAGCGTGTCGTCGTAGGTGACATCGTCCACTCTCCCCTTTTCCGAGGCCAAGGGAAGGTGCGGAGCATCGTCGATGATGTGGCCGAGGTGCAGAAGGAGCTTGGAGGTATCGCCACTGTCCCGGTTGTCGACCTTTTCGTGAAGCCGAAGGGGACGTCGCTCCGTCGCAACGGCGTCGTGCAGCCGCTCTACGGCTTCCATGACGTGAACTCCGCGTACGTCGTCGCTGACTACCCGTACGGGTTCCACGCTCGCACACAGATCCGCTACTGGCTCGAAATGTCCCCGAAGAAAGGCTTCCGCTTCGTCTCGCAGACCATGGACCCCAAGCGCGGTGCCTGGAACAAGCCCAAGGCTTCGACCTACGCCGAATTCGCAGGCGCCATGTACCTCGACGAAAAGGGCCACGTGCAGTGGACCGGCCTCGGGATGTACTCCGAGTCCGACAAGGTCTTGGCCTTCCTGCATGACTTCCCCGGAGCCGACAAGTCGGTCTTGAAGCTGTTCCTCCCCGCCAAGCTGCGTTCCCTGCAAAAGCTCGTGAAGCTGAACGACCAGGGTCTCACGGGCTGGACCATGAACGGCATACCCACCGAACTCACCCCCGGCGAAGCCGCGCGCAATCGTGAAGAGCTTGCCCGGTGGCAAGCCGTCGCGGCTGCACTCTGAACCGAACCGTGATAGATTTTCCCGCGCCCTCTGAAGGTCGAAATCCATGACCTACCACCGCACCCGCGCTCTCGGCATGCCAAACTTCGTACCCGAGCAGGCGTACGTGCAGAGCATGGATCCTTTCGCGCAGCGCTTCTCGCCGCCGGGGGCGGAGTACGCGGCGTACGGGTGGGGGCCGGGTGCACAGATCGGCATACCCATGAATTACACCCAACACATCGACTACGTTCGCGAACCCATTCGCGTCCGCCGAGCAGCCCGCTGAAAGAAAAACGACCATGACGTTCCACACCACCACGCTTGGCACTGTAGCCCGTCTTCGATCCCCCGCCGTGGCACTGCGCGAAGCAGAGGCGGCGTACCGGGCTCGTCCGAGTGCCGCCTCTTTCGCCGCTTACCGCTTCGCAGTCTATCGGGCGACACCCACAGCAGCGAACCAGACACTCTACCGGCGTGCGGCTGCGGCCTCTCGTGCGGCGACGGCGGCTGCGCGTGCGGCGGCCAATGCGGCGGCGGTTGCGAGGGCACCGACGACGCCTCGTGGCGGGGCACGGATTGCTCGGCCGCAAGAGATGCAGGTGCTCACGGGGATCGCGGCGGCCTCGACGAATGCAGCGGCGAGGGAGAACGCTCTTGCGATCTTGGCAGCGACGGCGGCTTCGACGGCACCGGCGAGTGCAGAGGCGGTGCGGAGCCTGATGAAGATCGCTGCCAGTGCCCCCTACGCTGTCAATCGGACAGAGGCGGCGGGGCTTCTGGCTTGGATCTCGGCCCGTGGAGCTGGTAGACTCTCGGGGCTCGGGGCCGTGCTCGCAGTCATGTGACAAGGGGTTCTGAATGCCGCGTAAGAAAAAAGCAGGTGGGCTCGGGGAGTGGGTCGACGATCTTGTCGAGGTCGCCGTCGACAACATCGCCGACCGTGCGCGGGAAGCCTTTGCCGCTCGCGCGACGCAGGTCAGAGATCTGCCCGGCAGCCAGACGTTCCAATGCGTCGGCTGCAACAACACCGTGATGGGCTCACAGGTGCAGTTCATGCGCTCCGCCGAGGGCCTCTGCATCTGCACATCCTGCTTTCAGTTCATGTTCGCCGCTGGTGTCGAGAAGGTGCGCTTCCTGGCGAAGCGCGCAGCCGCGCAGGCGAAAGAGAAGGCGGTCGCGGCAGCAGCGAGTGCGATGCCTCGGGCAGCACCGCCGGTCGCGCCTCCTTGGGAGGTGCTCGGGGTTGCTCAAGAGGCGACCGAGGACGAGATCGGCAAAGCGTACCGAAAAATCGTGATGGAATGGCATCCCGACCGTCTTCCATTGGAGCGCCGCCCTGAAGGCCAGACCCGCATCGACGAGGCCACCAAGGCGCGCAACGCCATGCTGAGCGTTCGTCGCAAACCGACCGACAAGATCTGAGAAGCAAGATGTCCTACTCCGCACTCCATGGCCCGATGCCCGGTGACTCAGACTACCGGGCACCCGCCCCGGTTCCGTACAAGCCGCCCTCCACAGGCGGCGGTGCGAAGCCTTCATCGGGTTCGAGCTGGACCGGGGCAGATACCGCGAGCACGATCTCGTCGGGTGCGAACCTCGTCGGCACTTTTGCCAATCTTGCGGCAGGTGGCCCGCAGAAGGCGGAGCGCGACTCGCGGCGGAAACTCGAAATCGCTCGCCTGCAAGCCCAAGGCGGCGCGGGCGCTGCGGCAGCTCAGCTCGAAATCGCTCGCCTTCAAGCCGAGGCCGCTCGGGAAGGTACAGCGGCGGCGGCGAAGGCCCAGGGCAACACTGTCAAGATGGTGATGATCGGTGTCGGTGCGCTGGCCGTGCTTGGCATCGTTGCAGCCGTCGTGCTGCGGAAGTAGTCTGAAAGAACACCATGTCGTACTCATCTCTCGGAACACCTGCCCCAGCCGCAAGCGCAGGCTATGGGGGTGCCATCGCATCTGGGGCCAATCTCGTTGGCACACTCGCGCTCATCGCTGCGGGTCAACCGCAGAAGGCGGAGCGCGAGTCACGGCGCAATCTGGAAATCGCCCGGCTTCAAGCCCAAGGCGGCGCGGGCGCTGCGGCGGCGCAGATCGAAGTCGCTCGGCTGCAAGCCGAGGCAGCACGCGAGGGAGCTACAGCGGCGGCGAAGGCCCAGGGCAACACTGTCAAGATGGTGATGATCGGTGTCGGTGCGCTCGCCGTGCTCGGCATCGGCGCGGCGGTCGTGCTCAAGAAGTGACGACATGACGTACCACTCTGCGACCGGACTCAGCGGACTCGGCAAGACACGACATGCTCGTCGAGTTGCTGCACAGAAGAGGGCGGCGGCTGCTGCCGCTGCTGCCGCCGCTGCTGCGGCTGCCAACCCGGCGGGGTCGGCACTCCCTTCTGGTTCGAGTGCTGTTCCATCCTCCCCCGGTGTTGCACCTGCGACCACTGCGGCAGAGGAGAGCAGTGGACTGCTCGGTTTACCCTACTGGGCATGGGGTGCAGGCGGGGCCGTCATTCTCCTGGGTGGTGCGCTCCTCGTTCGAAGGATGAAGAACAAGAAAGCAGCAACGGCGGCGTTGCCAAAGTGACCTGTGACGTTCCATCAGCCACCTCTTACGAACTGTGTGCGTTACGGAGCTTTCGTCCGACACGGTCGGCTGTATTTTCCGACCGAGGGCGTGGGCGTCGTCGCGCAGATCATCGACGCCGGAGCCCAAACCGCTGAGGCCACAGCCAAGGCCGCTGCGGGGACATACCTGAAAGCCGAGCGAGCTGCCAAGCGGGATGCGCAAGGCAGGTTGCTGATATTGGAGTCAGAACGCGCCATCACGGGCGGCGCGCTCGAAGCCGCTCGCATCCAAGCCGAGTCGCTTCGAGCGGGAGGAACGGCAGCGACGGCGGCGGCGGCCACGAGGACCAAGTACATCGTCGCAGGGGCCGCTGGACTAGGGGTGCTGGTGCTCCTGGGGATCGTGCTCTTGCGATGAGCTACAACGGGCAACACGGTCTCGGTTGGGATCCGTTCAGCGCGCTCATCTCCTTGCCAGGCAAGGCGGTGGACGCTGCCGCAGGCGGTCCGCAGCAACGACGTCGTGCGCATGCGGCGACCGCCAAGGCCACGCAGACCCAGGCAGAGATCGACGCCGAGAAGGCCCAACGTGAAGCTGCCGTCGCCGCATCGCAGGCACAGGTTCAAGCGGAAGTCGCTGCGACCACAGCCGCCGCAAAAGCTACGGCGAAGAAAAAACTGATCAAGACGCTCGCCATCGGCGGAGGCGCGTTCGCTGTGCTGGCCGTAGCCCTTCTCCTCGTGACGGGGAAGACGAAGACATGAACCAGTGGCTCGTCAAAGGCGCGCTCGGCTACATCGGGTGGGCCTACCATCGGGATGTCGTCGCGCGTCCGGATGCGATGGCGCGGCTCGCGAGAGCCTACTGCGACCGTGTGGGCAAGCCACTTCTGAACGTCGGTGCGGGGACGCCAGCTTCGAGCTTGCGGGTGCTCTTGCTCGGGCCACAGCTCGTAGGGGACGTGAACATCGACATCGCGGCTCCGACGGATGTGGCGCACGGCAAGGACCGTGTGAGCTACGGCGACGCGAGGAATCTTCAGTGGGCAGACAAGTCGTTCGGGGCTGTCTTCGCGTCGCATGTGCTGGAACATCTGGACCGCCCTGACCTCGCGCTCGAAGAGTGGAGGCGTGTCGCGGATCGAGTGTTTCTCGTGTCGCCGTCCTGGTGGGCGCCGCACACGTACGTGCATCCTGGGCACAAGTGGTTCCTCTCGAACGATGGCACGCAGGCGTATCCGCTCTGGACGGCGCAGCAACAAATTTTGCCGCTTCCGAGGATGCGATGATTCCTTTTCAGATCGGCGCGAAGTTCAAGGTGGTCGAGGGCTCGACGAAGCTCGGCATTCCGAGACACGTCACGGGGTACGTGGACGACATTCGACCGCTCGGGGCGGAGCACAGCTATCAGGTCGCGGTGCATCTGCGTTTTTCTCGCGGCAACGTGAAGAGTCGGCGGCTGTTCGCGGCGCATCTGAACCGGCTCGACGACGATTTCGTCAAGCTCAACGCGGGCGGTGGTGCGACCAATGGTTCGATCCGCATTCAGATCATCCAGCGGGCGCTCGGAGAGATCACAGCTGTCACACCCAACAGGCGTCGCGCCTCGCGTCGTCGAACTTCGAGGCACCGATGAGCTACCACGTCCTTGTCCCCTACGATGCGCTGCTCCGGGTGATGCCGCGAGCGGCTGGCCCTGTGCGTGAGTTCCAAACCACGTCAGGACCGTACGAGTCGTTCCCGATCATCCCCGGCCATGGCTTTCTTGCGATCAACCCGCTCGCGGAGCGCAGGCTCCGGCGAATCGATCTTCCCTAGTGGCAGCGCCTTGCACGTGTTAGCCTTGCTCCGGAGCCCCATGAGCTACAGCAACCCGTCGTTCCGACCACAGATCTACAGCTACCAGTCACGGAGCCGCTTCCGGCAGTATCCGCGTGACGTGCGCACGTCGATCCCCGGTGCAGGTTTTTCCGTCAAAGATCTCCGATGGGGCGATCAAGTGCTCGATCTGAGCGGGCTCGGAACTGACTGGTCTCGTGGTTTGAGTACAGCAGAGGTTGATGCTCGACTCGCCAGCGCCCAAATCAACAGAGACCAAACGCGGCGCACCGCCCTCTACGTCGGCATCGGTCTCGGCGCCGCAGCACTCCTCGGGGGCGGCTACTGGCTCATGCGTGGAAAGAAGGCCGCCTGATGTCCTACAGCACACAGCGCCGTCTCGACCGCAACCAGGGGGACTACTACTTCCCAGGGCACAAGTACGCCTCCCAACCGCTTCTCGGGCTCGGTTCCACGGGTCTCGGCGCGTTGAATGTCGGACAAGTCCTCGACGCCGCCGCCCGCCTCACGAGCGACCCCGACGCCTACCTGCGACAGAAAGGCCCCGCCATCGTGGCGGCGGCCGACACGTACCTCTTGACGCCGATGTCGGCGACGATCGGTCGGAAATCGGCCCCGTATCTGCTCAAGTACGTGGCCCCACCGCTGGTGATGCTGTACGCGCTCTCTGGCCTCGCCGCTTTCTTCGCGTACAAGGCCGCGAAAAAGTCGGGGGCACTGTGAAGCTCGTCCCTGGCCAATACAACTTCCTCGCGCTGCCGCCTGGGCAGACGGCGCCCTTCAACTACGAGGCGCTGCAACGTGCAGGGATGCCCATCGCCCCCTACATCGAGCATGGCTCGTGGGAAACCGGCCAGCCTGCGCTGATGATGTACGGCCGCGACCCCTACCGGGGCATGATGGGAGTGCCGATGCACAGAGTCCGAGTAGCTCGCCAGCCAAGGCTCGACCGCAACCAGGGCAACTACAGCTTCCCTGGCCACAGGTACGCCTCACAGCCGCTCCTCGGGCTCGGGACCATCCAAGAGTACATGTGCTCGGACACGCAGGCTGCGCGGGAGTGCGCGGCGCGGCGAGACGACACAATGCGGACCTCCATGCTCGTCGCGGCCGGCGCTTCGGTGGTGGCGGGGTTGGTCGGTGCGCTCTTGAAGCGTCCGATCCTTGGTGCCGTCGCGGGCGGTGTCGCGGGTGGCCTGCTGCACATGACGTGGGCGCTCGGGTATCGGGAGTAGTGGTGCAGGCGCATCGCGCGGACGGCATCGA
>Ga0315284_10010450_pt1 | contig 13218 bp, 9 predicted proteins | sample YL17G09_16_MG_FD_203696 | JGI IMG/M metagenome (GOLD analysis project Ga0315284, IMG submission 203696) | Sediment microbial communities from Yellowstone Lake, YNP, Wyoming, USA - YL17G09_16 | ecosystem: Environmental > Aquatic > Freshwater > Lake > Sediment | place: USA: Wyoming | collected...
GGATTTTTATGTGCAAACAGGCAGCCAGCCACTCCTGCGAGGGTATGGTTATATTTTGCCAGAAAAAAGGTGCAATTTAGTTTTTCAGAATAACCGCCTGACAGCGCTGAGCGAAAGCTATAATCGCCGTATTCGAAGATTCTCAAAAGCAGAGATTCAACTTCCCAGGCCGATTCGGGCTGGAGCGGTGCGTTGGTCTTGCGAATCTCAATATTTTTGTTTTTTGAAATAATCTTACTCGAAGTTATAAACAGGGACGGCTGGTTAACCAGCCGTCCCTAAAATCAAACACAAAGTTGAAACCTTTTAGTTTTGACGCTCATAAGCACCAATGTCAGTATAGTTAGGCGTGCCTGTGCCGGTGTTGCTTCTGCAAGTCGAATCGACTCTTGAGCGACCGAGTATGTCCGTCGAAGGAGCGGCGCTGCCGTCGCCCGCGTCAATAATGGTCGAACTGCATGTCAGCTCGAGGTCTGTAGTAAAGTCAAGGCTGCCGGCGGATGTCTTGCCCCAGTTCTCGACATTTTTGCCGGATTGAGAGCTGGAAGACAAATATGGAGCAAAATAGACATCGTTAGAATATGCAGGTATAGATGTTACTTTTCTGCTTACACCGTCATTGTCGTAAACGATGATGTCACCAACTTCGTACTGGTCAGCTTCAAAGGTGTATATGTAGTTTGTTCCGCCGCTGGCATTTGTTGTGTCGCTAAAATCATACGTCAGCGTGTTGTCCCACTGGCACAGGAGTTTTCCTGAGGCGGAGTTTGCGCCCAGATGTGGTCCGATGTAAAGCTTAGTATCATCTATACTAATGACAGTTCGGGCGGTTCCATCGCGGTCGTATTCAATGACATCGCCGACGGAGTAGTTGGCACCTACGGCAACTTCGACGTAATTAGTGGAGCCGGCACCATTCGTTTCATCGAGCATATCCGGCCCCATATCGACAAATTTGGGTTCGGTTGCCTTATTGCTGCCGCCACAGCCGTCGAACTCACCGACAGGGTAGAGTTTACTACCGAGGATACCGCCGGCTATATCGGAGTAACAGATAGAGGTACGGTCCTCACTGTAGTTCTGAGCATAAATTTCCCAACCATTACCCGAACTGGATGAGTTGCCCCAGAAGATACAGTTTTTGACTGTTTCTGTTCCGGAGGCATAATTGAGTGATAATCCGCCACCATTTGCGGACCGGTTTAGAAGAAACACGCTGTTTTTAATTTGTTGACCCGTAGAGCCATCAGTGTACATACCTCCACCATACGAAGTGCTTTTGTTGTTGTTGAATACACAGCTTGTAACCGTTTGATTGTTTGAATTTTTAGAATATAGTCCTCCGCCACTGGTGGCGCTGTTGTTGATAAGCTCGCAGTTTTTAAGGTTGTGGCTATTAACACTGTAGACGTACATTCCTCCACCTTCGGTTGCATAGTTGCCTGTAATTTTGCAGTTTTCGATTGTTGCACAGCCATCGTCATTGAGGAATATACCACCGCCCCTGTGGTCGGGTGAGGAGCCGTTGGCATAACCTTTTGTAACAGTAAAGCCATCGAGGACGGTATCCGTGTCATCGTACTCGCTGTAGATGACGTGCCAAGCGTTGTCATTATCGAGGAGGCCATCATCATCGATATCACCACTTAGCGTGGTAACGTTGTTTGTCCAGTTGCGCTGGCTTTTTGACGACTCTGTGCCAGCGAAACCGCCATAGATTTCGACACCGTTTATCAACTCGAATGTTTTTGACCTCTCTGCATCACCTCTTTTGGTCGATGGTTTGTAAGTCCCATCTGCGACCCAGATTTCGTTGTAAGAGGTGGCATCATCGAGGGCGTTTTGAAGGCTGGTAAAGGCATTTGGCCACGTGTAGCCATCATTGTAGCCCTCAGCGTCTTTATCAACTAAAATCTGTTTTTGAACATGTATTGTCAAAGAACGAGTGCACACAGGGTCAGTGGCGTAGATAATCACATCTCCCGCTGTGGTCGGTGCGGTCCAAGTAACCTCAAGTCCGGTTGTAGGGGTGAACGTTCCAGGCCCGGACCATGTAGGGGGGGGATTATATATAGTATAAGCCCAGACAGTTTGACTACAGCCAGCAAACCCAATATCATCATCATTGGTAGTACCTAGTCGCAGTACACATTGCGGAGGATTGCTGGTGCCGTTGCCGCCGCCGGCGATTGCCTCGCTGACGAATGTAAGGGCAAGCAAAAGCGAAATAACGATTATAAATTTTCTATAAGTTCTCATTAGTTCAACTCCTTATGAAAAGGTTTTTCTTCTGATAATAACCACAGCAATGGCCAATACGATTAAGCCTGCTGCGCAAATTAAGATATATTTTAAGGGTTGAACTTGCGGAGGAGCCCGTGGTTCTTCCTGATGGTACTCCCGCTTTTGAGATTGTTGAGTATTAGGTTCAAAGGAATTAAAGTCCGGCAATATTTCAGGGGGGCTATTTGGCTGAGTCTGGATGATGTCCCGATTTTTGGTAAGGCCAGCAGAGTTGAAATCGCCTGACTGCAGGGAGGAATTTGAGGAAGTTGGCTCCTCTGCGAGGGGGGCCCAGAGCTTCGAGATTTTCTTTAGGTTCTCTTCGAGGCGGTCAACAGCCCTGTTCCCGATAGGAGTCCCGGCGTATTTTTCGACTATATCGCGAAGCTTAACATCCGCAATTAACGGGTCTACAGAGCAAGCCGTGTAAGTAATCTGGTCGACGGCGGCAAGCTGAATCTGCTTTATAATCTTGAGGTTTTGCTTCAGGGTGCGGGCATTTCTCATTTGTTTTTTGAACTCGCTTCTTTCCTCCTCGGTCAGGGGGTCGTCGCCGTGTTCTCTTATGTAGTCATCGCGTGCCTTTCTCTGGTCTTCCGCGGCCTTAATTTGTTCAGCCAGTTTGTTTGTGTCGTACTCAAGGATTTTCCTGGCCCATTCGAGAGAAGCTTCGTATTGGTTGAGGGTGGTGTAATGGCCAGCAAGTGAAATCATCGCACTTTGCACGAGAGGCTCATCCGGGGGGTAATTGTCGATAATCTCCTTATAAAGGCTGATGGCCTTTTGATAATCGGGTTCTTCGCCTTTTTGACGCTCATAAGCGGAGCCGTAGAGTTGTGCCATTCTGTAAAGGATGTGCAGCCGTTGCTTATCGTCCGGCCCGGCTGCCAGAGCTGCCTCATAAAGTTTGACAGCCTCCTGCTGACTTGCTTCAGGACCAAGCGTGTACATATTGTCATGTTGATGGGCCTGGTTTATGAGGTCAGCGATATTTTGAGTATCTGCTTTTGCTATTACCGCTGGAATTAAAACAAGAACACAGGCAAACGGGATGAGCAACCTGAATCTCAAATTATTATTCTCCAAAAGACCCGAAGTCTCATACAGTAAGCGAGGCCAATAACCGTATGTTGAAATAAATTGTGAGAATATTTGTTTTTTTGAGGGAGCTGAGGAACTCAGCGTGATTTATCTTATCCTGTTTCCGAGTTCTATCCGCTTATGAAAAGCCTTTTGGAGAGATTTTATTTCTTCAGTGAAATCAGGGGGTGATATTTTGAATTGTTCGCCGGGGTCTTTTAACAGGTCATACGCAAATGTATCACCGGCCTGCTCATAATATTTGTATTGTGTCGAGCGCACCGCTGCGCAATCAGGAGCAGTTCCGCCGGTGTATTCAACGAACACAAAGTCATTGACTATTTCTGTTTGTCCCTCGATGAGAGGTTTTAAGCTTTTGCCCTGGCAGGTGCTCGGCAAAGGTATTTGCAGATAATCCAGAATAGTCGGCAGAATGTCGACCTGACTTGCAAGAGAATCTATTGCCTTTGTGTGTGCGCCGGGAACCGAAATTACCAAAGGGATATGTATCAGTTCTTCATAGATACCCTGATGGCTGGTGTGACCATGCTCGTAAAACTGTTCGCCGTGGTCGCCGACGATAACAATAATAGAATTATCCAATAATTTTTTCTTTTTGAGAAATCTGAGTATTTCTCCCAAATCATTATCGGTTTGTCTGAGTTCGCCGTCATACAGGGCAATGATATGCCTGATATCCTGTTCGGTCGGGGGATTACTGAACAGCGGTTCACGGGCTATATTGGTACCGTCTATCGGCCCCCGATAATTCGGGTCATAAAGCTTGTCATAAGGTGCGGGCGGCAAATAATCCCAGTGATTATCATAGTAGTGAAGAAATATGAAAAATGGCTTTTGAGTATTGTCTTGTAACCATCTGGTTGCGGCATCATTAATAAAGCCGTTAGTTCTTTTCCTGTTAATATTAACAGTTCTGTTATTTTCGAACGCCAAACTATTTAACATTAAAGAAACACTGTAGTCGTCATATAAGTCGAATCCCTGTGCGAAACCCTGTTTTTGGCCAAGCCGAGGATTGCAGCAGAATCCGGCGCAATAATATCCGTTATTTTTGAGTATCTCAGCCAGAGTATTGTTCTCGGCAGCGAGACCGCTGTTTATATTGACAGCTCCATGTGCTTTCGGATAAAGTGATGTGAAAATAGAGCCATGTGCCGGCATTGTCCAGCCGGAAGCTGCAAAAGCGTTACGAAACAAAACCGCCTGCTTGCCCAATTCGTCAAGGTTCGGTGTTGTGTCCCTCTTGTAAGACAAACAACCGGTATGGTCTGCTCTTAAGGTGCTTATCGTAATCAAAATCACATTTGTCAAAAGAACCGGTTTGGAAGATTTGATAAGGTCTGCACCAACATTTCCCAGGGTGCGGCTGGTAACAAGGCAAGCACAGACAAAAATAAAAAAAACCTGCAAAACTGCTACTTTTTTCCAACTATGCGGAAAGGTCATTTTATTTATTTCATAACTTCTAACTTTAATAGTATTTGTTTTGCCTGGGCTGCGGCTTCAGTAGAAGGGAACTTTTCTGAGAGCTGAGTCAGCAACTTGCGGGTCCCGCTGTAATCCTGTTTAGCCAACAGGTCGGTACTCTTAGCAAGCAAAACAGGCGCTACTATCAGGTCGTTACCATATTTTTCCAAAAGTTCGTATTCCAAAGCCTCAATTTCTGCGGATTCGGGACGCTTGTTGCGAAGCGACCACCACTTAATATACATCAACCTCGCTTTGTAAGTTTTGCATCGTTTATCTGCCAGTGCATCATCTATATTCGCCAATATCCGGTCAATATTGTTGCTTTTCGAAAGTGCATAGTAGTATAACCAAATAAACTTGCCCGATTCAGCATTGTCTGGATATTGCTCGAAAATCTTTTGTGCTTCACTGACAGCAAAAGTATAATTATTGGAATCAAGCCATAATTGCACTAACCCGGACCGCAGGGCCAGAATTTGGTCAACCTCATTGTTTGGAACACAATCAATCGCTCTGTGTAAACAGTCAGCAGCTATGTGAGGGGATGATTTGCTGCATTTTTCGGCTGCTGATTTGTAAAAATCAATCTCTGATAAAGATGTTCTCCTTATCTGTGCCGCTTTTTTTGCTATCGCCATAGCATAATAAGGAAGCCCAAAATGCAACAGGCAACAATCAGAAAACACATCCAATTGGCCGGGTTGCTGCATCCATTGAGGTAAAACATCAATATTAAACGGAGCCTTATCCGAAGCGTGCAATAATGGCAGCACAAGCGTATAATCATAAGTTCCCCTGAAAGCGGGGTCAGCCACAGCAAGAGCATGTCCTGCTTTTGCCACTGCGCTAGTAAGCACTCTTAGTTCCAGGTTGTAGTATTGAGTGAGAAAAGTTTTTTCATCATTTTCAAGTCCACTTATTGTCACCGGTTTCGAGAACAGTTCTCCGGAGGAATCATAAAAGTGTTTTGCAGGGGCTAACGAGAACAAGATTCCTCCGGTTTTTCTATTAGTTTGGCCATAAAGTTTGCCATCGACTTCGAACATAAATGTACTTTTGGCTCTTTCCAATTGTTGCAGCATCTGCTGAGCCAAAAACTTTGCAGCATTGAGCTTCGATTTATATGCTTTAAAACCTGCGCTGTTTTTAATCTTTTGCTCCAGACAATTAAATATTGGTTCGCCCATTGATACAGCATTGGCATCGTCACGGGCTTCGACAGCCTTTTGAAAAGCATTTAAATCAGTAGTTTGGCCGCACATTTTGCTGTTCTCATCCGAAGATACCCCCCTGCCAATGCCGGCAATAACAAACGCAGATATAAAAAGACCTATCCATTTATTTTTTTTCATAATTGTATACCTCCTTCCTGAGGACATCTATACTATTGGCAACAGATTTGGCCAGTTCTGATAGGTGAGATTTGTCCGGCTGAGGTCGTAATTTACTCAAAACCTGCGATGCGCCGGCAAAATCCTTTTTTTCTCCGAACAAAATAACAGTTTGAATTTTTGCATATTCCTGAATAGTTTCTACAATCGCTTTTTTCCAAAATTCGTTATCATTTCCTGTAAGGTCTGAAGAAAATATTTGAGCAAATATTTCTACAGCTTTGTCCCTTTCACCAAGCGAGTCCAATAGCCAGGCATAATGATACTGTAAAACAATCTTTCCATATATATCAGGACAGTCTCTGCAAAGAGCATCGAGCTTACCGGCAATTTGTCTGGCTAATGACTTATCCGGTGAATCTTTTATATAAGCGACTATATAAGCCGGCGCGGCGAGGCTGTCATCGATAAACTCAAAATTTCCGGGGATGCTTTTTAACAGCTTGATACATTCTATTTCAAATTTAATAATCGGTGTCCTGTAATACCGAGGATAAGCTGATGCCAGGAGTTCCGCTAATTTTATATACTCGTCAAATTTTCCCAGCCGCAGGTATAACTGCGACATTCTGTCTCTCGCAAGAGGGGCATACCGGCTCAATGCGTCGCCGAATTTGTTCTGGTCCAGCATGCGCAGCAAACGAGAGTACTCGTTGATGCTCGCTGTAAAGTTCTGCTGCTCATAAATCTCAGCCCTGCTGAGCAAGGCCAAACACCAAAGTTTTGCCGATGCCGGTTCAATGGTATTCCTTTTGGCGGCAATCAGTTGCTGCTCCAGAGAATCTGCCACCTTATTAAAGGCCTCCAGCGCATCAGCATCGTCCCTGGTCAGTCTGGATATTTGGCCTGTCATATTCAAACTGCACAGACGGACAAGTTCGGGACAACAAGGGTCATTTGCGATTTGCAGAAATTTGTTTTTGGAGGTCATCAGATTGGTATTAAAGTATAATACTGCTATCTTGTATTTGATTCTGAAGGACAAATAACCGTCACCGCAATCCGGCAGCTCCTTCTCTAATCCTGCAATCGTCGATTCAGCTTCCACAGACGCGACTTTAGAGTCTGATTTGTAGGAGGCGATAAGCAATTCAGCAGCAGTTCGAGAGTCAGCAAAAGATACTTTTTCAAAAAACAGTATCATTGCGCCGGCCAATATCAGCCCAAACATTCTTTTATAAATTTCGCTTCCTGGGGTATCCATTTCTCGCTTTCAAACAAGAGATTGTTTTAACTTCTATGCTGCTTTTTTGCTCGCTGTCACCCGATTTTTCGAGAAACTCGCCTGAATCAAGGATGTCGGACCATTGACAACAAACTAAACCTGCGCTTTGTGTAAGGACGGCTTCCCACGAATTTTCCCAGCAGCCGCCATCCTGAGGCAGGTCGTACGTGCCCGACTCAATAGGGGACAAACTGTAGAAATATTCCCATCGCCAACCATCGAATATTGTCAGAGGCAAACTCCGCTTATGGTAAAATGCAGTATATTCAGCGATTAGCCAAGCTGCTTCGACAGGACAAAGGGATGTTTTTTCATGATGCACACTTGAAGGTAATACAAATGAATACACGCAGTTCATTTGCGGCTGACAGGCTCTATTGATTGCTGGGCCGGCTTTGGCCGCTGGGACCAATATACTGATACTTTCCAGCTCGACAGGCTCTATGTAAAAGATTTCGATTGGAGGCAATTGTGACAAATCCGGTGTTACCTGATTACTGTCTGCCAGGGTGATATTGAGGCAGGTAATAAAAAAAGCAAAGCATAATACTTTCTTAAACTCATACACCATCATTATCTCCCGTTTAATGTGTAGAGAATGAGCCTTGTTTTTTTGCATATCTCATACAAAAATTACTTATAAGAACAGTTAAAGGTATCAAAATTAAAATAAAACCCAAAAGTGCCCATATATTCCCTGCAACCTGACCAAGATTTGCTTTTGCAAGCAAGCACCGCCTTGTGGCTTCAAGCGAGTGAGTCAACGGTAAGAACAAGGAAATTTTTTGGAGCCAGGGCGGTAATACGGTAATCGGGAACATTGTTCCCGCCATCAAGGCGCCGAGGCTCGACAAAATCCAGTTGATGGGGTCACCGCGCTTAACTACCACTAATATGCTGCAGGAAATTGTGCCAAGCATCAAAAATATCGGAGCTGTCAGGGCCAAACTCACTGTTACGCCCAGCCAATTAGCATGGTTTAGTTTCATTCCGAATACTAACATTGCCGTTATAAAATGGAAGGCGACACGAACGGTTTCAAAAATGAACTGCCACAGAGATGAGCACAATAATAACCAGGTATAGCTTATAGGAGCAGCACACATTGCTTCCAAAGTACCCTGGTCCATAGTTTGTCTAATATCGTTGGTGATGGTAACCAAGCCGACCCTAAGGTAGCTGTTGATTGCCAACCCGACGAGGGCAAAAGAAAAATAGTCTGCCCCATATTCTCTCAGCAGAGATGACTTGCCAGTATTACCAAGCATCTTTCCTATAAAATAGATAACGGCGACACTGAAGAAAATTTGTAAGAACTGAAAGACAAACTGCAACCTATAACTGATGGCAATCGTGATATCTTTTTTTATGAAAGCGACAGCTTTTTTGATTTCATCAATCATTCTTATATCGCCGGGTTTCAATTTTTTGAAAACTCTGTGTTGTTAAAACTGTCAATACAGCCATAGAAACAGACCTTACCATTTTCAATGATAATAACTTTGTCACAAACCTCGGCTATTTCTTCAAGCCGATGCGTGCTCCATATCGATGCACAATATGCCTGACCTGAAACGTATTTTCTAATGAAGGTTTTCACCATTCCGGCGGAGGCCGGGTCCAGGCTGTTAGTAACCTCGTCGAGCAACACAATTTGCGGCTGATGCAGCAAGGCACGCATAACAGCAATTTTTTTACGCATACCGGTTGAGTAGTCACGGAACAACTGGTCAGCCCTTTTTTCAAAATTGAATTCCTCCAAAATCTGTGGAACACGGCCAAGAGTTTCCTTTGCTGATAGTCCATAAAGCCGCCCGAAGAATTCGAGATTTTGTCTGCCGGTAAGACGCCAGAAAAAACTACGCTCGTCACTCGAAACGTATCCAATTCTGCTTCTTAAACAGCGATTGTATTTATGCAATTCCCGGCCGCAGAGCATTATCCGACCGCTATCTGCTTCCAACACGTCTGCAAGTATTTTTATCAGGGTTGTCTTGCCGGCACCATTAGGTCCAACGACTCCAAGAATTTGACCAGCTTCTATACCGAAGCTGACATCTTTGAGGGCAAAAATCTTTTTGCGGACTCCAAACGGATTCAGCATTCGTTTATAAAACGGCTTTGTAACAAAAAATTTCTTTGTCACATTTCGAATCTCTACAACAGGGGTGGGCATTTTGACAATTTTTAATTTTCTGTCATATTTTTGATACGGTTCAGACTCACTCTGGCCTTGGCGGTGTAGGTACTGTCCGGATGGCTCTTTATAAGACAATCGAAAGCTTCCACAGCCTCTTTAAATTTGCCTTGCAGCATATAGCAATAACCCAAAAAATAATTGGTTTCGGGTGTTTCACTTGTCTGCGGGTACTCAACTATCAAGGTGAGAAAATCGTTAACGGCTTTGTCTATTTCATTGAGCTGGACGTAGGAGCGGCCTTTCATCAGCATTGCTTCTTTCACCAAATTTCTGTGAGATGCCTTGTAGCCGGCTATAAACTTCTCCAGCAGAGGAATAGCCTTCCCATATTCGCCGGCTTTAAACAAACACTCACAAAGCCGGAATTCAAATATCACTTTGTTATCTTCCAGCGTGCTGCGGGTCAGGATGCTCTTGTATAATTCGGCAGCTTCTCTAAATTTGCCGTCGGTTACATACTGCTCAGCCATTCCGCAGTCCCGGGCAAACTTTAATTTAGGTCTGCTATTGATATAATTAAAGTAATCCTTCGCCCATTGACTTGTCTTATCACCAATACAAGACTCAATAAATACTGACCAGTAAGAAGGATATTTTGTTTCAGCAAACAAGCTGTTCAAAAATCGTTCATATTTGTCCTTACTTTTCCCTGACTCGAAATGTCTACATACATTACCGATTACGTTTTTGAAAAAGTCATTAACGTTGGGGTCTTGTGCAAATTCTTTGACTATTGCTGCGGTTTCTTCATTGCAGTCATTATTGAGCAACCATACCAATGCAGTGGTGCGCTCAGGTACATATTTTAAGCGGGAGGCATTAAAAGTCCGACTATACGCATCAATGATGTCTTTCTTAGGCATACCGGCTAATTCTTTTATCTTAGCCAATTGAAAATATGCCTCCGGAATACTATCTGCTATGACTTTATCACCAGAGGGATGTTTTTGCCGCCAGTGTAAATATGCGGACAGATTACCTTCCAGAAATTTGAGGGCGGCTTTTGATTTCTGCTCACCAGCCAACAATTCCGCTTTTGAAACCACGCTTTTGAGATAATTGTTATTGTTCTGAATAAGAGTCTGAACAATATTGTCATATACCTCCGCATCGACGTTCTCATATAACCACTGCAAGGCTTCGCTTTGCTTTTCCAAAGACGAACCCCCGGTTATTACCGCAAGTTTATATGCAGCAGTAGTATCCTTCTTATGCAGGCCAGCAGCTGCTTTTGCCTTTGCCAGGTAAAAATACAAGTCGGCCAACATCTGTTCATAAGGCGCCTCGGTATCGTCTGAACTTCCTTCTTTATACTTTTTAAGCTCGACTATTTTCTCCTCAAGAAAGGCTATTGCCTTCTGAGGCTGTCCCTCTTTAAGAATCGACTCAGCTTTCAGGGGAGCATCGATAAATACCTGCAAACCAAGTGCGGCAATAAACAAAGAAACGCCTTGATGGTAAATTCTGGCAATTTCATTTTCGTTTAGCGGCTGGTCAAAAATTGCCACTTCGTCAATAATACCGTGAAAAGCCTGGTCAGGGTGACGCCCGTTGTTGCCGATATTTCCAGTGGGTTCCAAAGTGACCAGGCGAACGTACCTACCATCAGTTTTTAGAACGCCGTCCACATAAACAGCGTAATTAGTTCCGTCCCATGTCAGGGCTATGTGATGCCAGGTTTCAGTATTGAGTTTTACGATATTTTCTGCTGTGTTGAAGGTGGCGCCAATCGCCAGGTTAAGCATTGTATCGAATTCATTAACGTAAAGCTGGAGTCTATCATGTTTGCCGCGGGCACCGAAGAGGAAACCAAAACCGGCCCTGCCATTTTTTGACTGCGGCTCCGCAAGACGAGACCAGAGAGCGATTGTTCCCGCTTTAGGTGTCATTCCTTTGATTGGAATTCTGATACAGGTTGTATTATCCATTCCATCAAAACTCACAGCCCCCTTGAATTGTCCTCCGCCCGGCATCCAATCAACACCACCAATAAGCTCACCATCATTTTTGTTGCTGCTTGAATCTGCTGCGATGCAGCCTGACATCTCGTCAAATTTCCAGTAGCCAACAAGATTAGCCCCATCTGCACAGGTTTTATTTACAAAAATCAATAATGTCGTTAGTGTTAACTGGAAGATAATTTTTTTACACATTTTTATCGCCTCTTTTTACTTTTTCTCAGATTCGGGCATATTTTTGATTTTAAGCAGGCATAATTTGGCTTTGTTTGCACAACTGCTTTGCGGATAATTCTGTACTAAAAGATTAAATGCTTCCGTTGCCTTATCGATTTTGCCTTGCAGCATATAACAATACCCGGTGAAGAAACCAAATTCCGGTGTCTGTCTTGCCGGTGGATACTCATTTGTCAATCTGTTCAGTTCATTCAATGCTTTGTCAGAGTCGCCCAGATGGATATAACATTGACATATCATTAACATCGCCTCTTTCGTTAACCTCTCGTTATTTGCCCTATTCCTAACAATAAAACCATCGAGTTCGATAATAGCGTTCTGATACTCACCTCCATCAAAAATACATTTGCAGATTTTGAATTCGAGTCCTGATTTGTCTTGGTTCGGCAAACACTGTTTGAGAACATTTCTATACACATCAGCAGCATTTTTAAAATCCCCTTTGGTCATATACATCTCAGCAATTTCACAATCCTTCTCAAAAACATACTCTGTCAGATGAGCTTTGCCTTTACAATATTCAAGATATTGCTTTTTCCAGGCATTATCTTTATTCAGTCCTTTCTCTATATATTTTGCAGATGCTACGGGGTTTTCATCGCTGCTGAATACTACATCCAGGAATGCCTTGAAAGCCTGCCAGTTTCCGCTGGATTCAAATTGCTTACTTATATTTTGGTATTCGGGCATGTTATTTTTGATAAAGGTTTTGACTATACTGCCATACTGTTCAGCAGGTACATTCTCAAACAACCAAACAAAGGCTGCTCCGCTATTGTTGAACGCGGAAACCGCACGTTCATAAGCGGCAACTATATCTTTTTTTGGTAAATTGTTTTTCTCTTTAACTTTTGCCAACAGGAAATACAAATCTGAAAACAGTGTTTTATAGTAAAGCCCAACATCATTTGGATTCTTCTCTCTCCACTGCTCACATTCAGAAATCTTCTTTTCAAGAAAAGCCATTGCCTCCTCGGGATTTTGCTTTTTTACAGTTGTTTCAGCATCCCTCACTTCGCCGATCAGTTTTAGCAATTCAGGAGAAAGATTACCTAACTGCGATATTTCATTACCGGTCAAGGCAAGGTCATAAATGCGAATGTCATCGAGTTTGCCATCAAAAGCATACTGGCCATCCGTTCTGATGCCAAAATAGACAGAATTAGAAGCATGGTGCCTGCCTGGATGAGTAACCGTATTTTCCAAAGCACCATTAACATAAATCCTGATTTCAGCCCCGTCAAAGGTTGTGGCAATATGATACCAGGTAGATGCCTTCCAAGAATTAGTGGTGGTTTTAATGTTGTATTCCACACCAATAATAGAAAGGAACAAACGAATCTCCCCCGTTTT
>Ga0315284_10010451_pt1 | contig 13217 bp, 22 predicted proteins | sample YL17G09_16_MG_FD_203696 | JGI IMG/M metagenome (GOLD analysis project Ga0315284, IMG submission 203696) | Sediment microbial communities from Yellowstone Lake, YNP, Wyoming, USA - YL17G09_16 | ecosystem: Environmental > Aquatic > Freshwater > Lake > Sediment | place: USA: Wyoming | collected...
GTAGATAGCGACGGCATCAAGAGTAGATAGCGACGGCATCAAGAGTAGATAGCGACGGCATCAAGAGTAGATAGCGACGGCATCAAGAGTAGATAGCGACGGCATCAAGAGTAGATAGCGACGGCATTTCCTGGTGATAGGACGTCATTTGGGGGAGATCCGCGCGGCTTGTCAACCCCTCCCCTATTTGATTCACCATCTACGCCCTAGCTGGACGCCGAAAGCCCGTACGCTAGGGTGATCCGCTTACGGTTATTTATTCTTTTTTACGTTCCTTTTATGTCCTTTTATGTCCTTTTTTTTCTCTTTTTTACGTTCTTTTTATGTTCCCCCAGGTTTGCAATTCTGTCCGCTTGAAACGGTTTTTCCTTAATGGTTGCCCCCTGAAACCCCCTTCCTTTATCCTTTTCCGGTTGCCACATTTTGCTTTTCCACAATCCAGTGGGTGTGTGGGCAAAATGTGTCTTTAAGGTAGGGGTCAGTTTTATTCAGGGGGCCACCAATAAGGCAAAACCCTACTACGCATGGGACCCCCCAACCCCCCATGCTTGTCAAGCTCATAGAATGCACAAAAGAAAACAAGAAAAAAAACAGCTGCTCTTTTCATCGACCACGTTAGCAGCCACCGGAACGCCGTAACGGCGCCCATCGGTTCCCTTGGGCGCCTATTGCCCCTTACGGGGCACCCCCCCCTGTTAAATTCATTGTCTCTGTTAATCCTATCTGCCCTTTAGGGGGGGGGGTGTCGTCCCCTTCGTGCCTCATTCGTGGTCATCTCGTCATCCCCCCTTTTTAAAACTCTAGATCAACCCCCACCTCTATTCCCGTCCATTTGTTCCCTAAACCAAACGGATATGCTTTTTTACAATTCCTCGGCGATCCCTGTGGATGGGTTAAACTATAAAAAAGTTAAAATTGCCTTTTTTGCAGCATCAGGCTACGCTATTTCGGAAGCCGAAATAGCTGTCGAAGCCCCCGCTAAACCTCAGAACACATAACCATTCCTTGTTGATCCCCCGCCAAAAAAAAATCCTTAAAAATACTTTAAGCAACTCGAACGAAGGATTTAGGGTGGTTTGTTTACGACACCCGCGGCTTGTTTTTTTCCTTGTTTTTAACCCCTTTTTATCCTATCATTATTTAATTAGAGGTAAACCATGTCAAAGGGAGACGTTATATCAGATATTCAATCTATCGAAGCAGCGGCTTTTTTAGACATCCACCCAGCCTTAAAGCGAGAATGGGTGGTGAATAATATTTTTTTCAACTCATCTGTCGAACTTTACTGGTCCGATGGTGTGAACAACTTGCTGTGCGATTGTTATCTTGGCTTTGGAAGATGGTCATGGGAAGTAATCCACTTAACCAATTCTATTTATTTGCGTGTCAAAAACGTATCAAACACCGCAACACTCGTTGGCTACTCCGGAATTATTCTAAAATAAAAATATGAAAAAACTCAATGACTCATGGCCGGACAAACTTAAACCAATTTGTGTCCCCGGTGATTTCTTCTCCCGAATACCGATCTTTGATGCACCAGCTACTTGTTCTGTTCCAAACGTTATCCAAGCCGCTCCAACAATCTTCCCCACCCAACAATCCTTTGATGAGTACAACATTCGTATTCTCACCGGAAAAACAGGCACCTGCTATTTTGGCCTATACCTCGACAATGGGTGGTTTTACCCTGGAAAACTCCTTTCCTCATCTGCCCTTGAATCAACCGGATTCCCCGGACTCTACCCCAAGGCATTTTCTTTCAAAGTCCACCCTGGCGCCATTATTTGGTGCGCTTGGCTAACCTCTGCCGCGTATACGTCCCCCTACCTCTCGGTGAGTGCGATGGGTGATTATGCAAGCCCCCTTATCACGTGGCCGGTTATATCAATCTACTTTCGCTTTAAAAGGTGGATAAAAGCATTCCCTTTCGCCCCACTCCCCGATCCATTCCCATCAGGCGCAGATAGATCGTCAACCAGTTCTCCTATAATATTTTTTAGGTGTGCTTAAAATGCTCCCAGTTCAATCGTTTGGATCTGTAATATTTTTTCAACCTAACATCATGGGCCTTACAGTCCCCTTTTTTTCTTCCGCCTTCGACGGGGTTTTCCTCTTCCCTTTAACAGCAACCGAACAGGAAATAATAACCCCAACCTCAACCGTTATGTCACCGTCCGCCACCCTCAAACTCCCCCGAATTATCTCCCAGCTTATAGAACCAGGTGGGGCTGAATATTACTTCCAACGGGATTCTGGAAAGCTATGCCTAACCAGGATTAATTATCCCCCCCATACCCCTTCGGGAATTTGGAGTTCTGCAAAGCAGAAATTTTCAGATGCGGTTGCATCATGGAAAGCCTTATCTGAACCACAAAAAGAATTTTATAGAATAGACCCTAGAAGATTCCCCAAAAACATATCCGGTCGCTCTCTCTACATATCACTTTACATAAAAGGTGCCCTGTGATCAAAACGATTCTACCCCTTCCACCCTCCCCCTATTTAAAAAAAAAGGATAAAAAAATATGCCATCAATTAATTACCTCTCAGAACAAGACAAAAAACGTGCTTGCCAAGCATACCAACCTATCATCTTAGATATGGGTATTGACGCCCTACAGATGTCCCTGTTTTTGATCATTAACGGTTTAGATATCGATTATGTTTTTGATTTGCTCCAAGGTTTCAATACAAAAAAATCAACCCATTAAAAAAACCCTTTGAACCAACCCCTCGGCTATGTTATCCTTCCTTTAGAAGGATAGATCAAATGAGCATAGTTAAAATAATCCAAAATAATTCTACCACCTCACCTATCTTCCCCCATCAGACAACTTATTTTAGCCGCCTTCTCGATCTCATCCGCCAATCAAAAGAAACCATAATGGCGTGTCAATACGTATTTTCAATCTCAGACACTAGACAATGGCAGCGGTCAAACAAGGTTTTTAACGCAATTATTAAATCATATTCTAGGGGTATTGATATAAAAATTCTCTTCGATAGACCCAAACCCCACTCTGCAAACTCCCGCGCAAATATCAATACCGCATGGCAATTAATGGCCCACGGTATCCCTGTTAGATGCCTTTCAGTTTCTAAAACTCTCCACATAAAGCTCCTCATTTTCGACCGACAAACATTTCTTGCAGGCTCCCACAATATAACTAATAGTAGTCTTTATTCCCCTTTTGAACTAACTTTTGAATGCAGAGACGACTTTTTAACCAATTCTGCCGTCGTCTATTTCTACGCTTTATGGAATGGCCCCTTATCAGAACCATTCCCAAAAAATCAAGAAGCACTCAAATGTTTTTAATCAACAATTTTAAATATATTTTACCCTCTCCCCATTATGGCAAAGGTTAAAAACCAAGACATCCCAACAGACCAATTTGAAGAAACCCTCTATCCCCCCCTTGAATTCAAGGACCAATACAGGCGCGTTTTAAGCGAAGGGATCGACTGGCCGAAACTCCCCGAAGGCGTTGAAATAGTTACCTTCTCAAAAAAAGAATCAAGACCCCCCCAACGAAATTCATCGGCCCCTGGCCCCTCCCCAATTCAACGGGAATGGCGAAATGAATTCGATCTTTGTTCCCGGTGTTGGATGAGGCAACCAAATTATACTAGTCAAATTTCTCGATGCAAATCGGCAGGCTCTAAACATTATATCCAGGACTGGAATTATGTCCCGGGCGCAAGTAGAACCTTTCACGACCTTTTTATGAAGGATTGCTTGGACTGGCGAAAGGCCAACCCTGGCCGCACCCCCCCTTTGTGCGAAGACCTAGGAGTCTCCCCCTCCTCCGCTTACCTCTGCCCAGGCGAAGAAATCACAATTACCATAGAAAACGGAGTCCCCCCTTATTCTTATGGGGCCGACTGCGGTGAACTTTCCGTCCCTGAATACCCAGGAGGGGATCCCTTTTGTATAATAATTTATACCGCCCCAGAAGACCCCTTTGGCTGCCCGGACCCTATCGTTGTTTTTTTTACTGATTCGCAGGGCCGAAAGGGTTGTTGTATGATTACAATATTATCAGAAGAGGAGTGTTGTTGTTTAACAGGCCCTGACCTAGCCATTGGTGTTGATAGCCTTGTTATGGGTTGTAATCAAACCCAAACCATTGAATTAGACCCCGACGCATCAGGATGTCCCCCCCTTGAATGGTCTCTCTCTGGGGGGGGCGAATTAGTTTTAGACCCTGTAAACCCCGATGAATACCCCCCGACTTATCATTCCCCCGCAACAAATCCAAACTGTACAGAAAATCCGACAATAACCTGCATCGATGTATGCGGTGATTCCGCATCAATTCAACTAGCAATAAACTGCAAAACAAAAGCTGATGTCCTCCAATCGGCTAAGCGTCTACCATGTTGGTGTTGCAAAATCACAAACCCAAATTGCGCGGGTATGGAATACCAATCTTCTTCTGGCCTCTACTGGCGAAAATTCGATTGTGCCGGAAATGTTAGCTGGGAGAAATGGTGGTGGAAAGGTATCGTATACGACGCCTTCCCCCCCGCCATGTGTTCGGACCCACCCCCTCCCCCGTGCGTTAATAATTGCCCCTGCACTTGCGGAGTAAATACTTGTGGTTGCTGGGGGGGGACCGGATATTGTTTATATTGTAATTGGGGTACACCCAATGTCCCTTGTGATGGTATAAAAGATTCTCGTACCGTTGCCGACAAACAAGAGGGTTGCTGTCCGATAAACCCATTAACGGGCCTCCCTTATTAGTTGCCTGTGGGTTAATCAATTACTTAACGTATTACTTAAACGACAAGAAATTTATGAAATTTGATCTCGAGGCACACCAAATTAAAGAATATCTCCGCACCCTAGGCCAAACCTTGCTCCCAGGTGAAAAAGATGTGGGCAAGTTAATAAAGGCCGCATCAGAAGCTACAGGCATTCCGTATAAAAAAATCTCGTCCAAAACCATTCACCACCTACCTACCCCATTGGAAACTGGCCCTTACTATCAGTGCCCGTCGTGCTCTCAGAAAAAAATGATCATTTCTGAGCTCTGCCCATCATGCTCTCAATCAGAAGGAGGAAAATTTTTAACTCAAACCACCTGCACCGCTTGTAAAGAAATTAAAAAATATCCCCATCACCTAGGCGCACTTTACAACCACTTGGGCATTGATTTTAATTCTTCGACTAAACAAAACCTGGGTGTAAAATTAATTAAAGACCCTGAGCCCACTAAAAAAGGACCGTAAAAATGGCAATACTCGATCACCCACTATTTGGCACGGAAGCTTACGGAAGGATAAAAAACACCCTCCTCTATTTCAAAAGGGTTCCAAATAAAAACTATACAGACCCCGATCCAGGCGAGCGATTTCATATCACCTCAAAGCTCTCCTTCCCCGACAGCCTAGCAGTCGCAAGGGAAGACCATAAAAACAAGTTCAAAGCCGCCCTCCAAGCTTGGTATTCACTTCCCCAATCAGACAAAAATTATTGGGAAACCCAAGCAACGGGCCTTCAAACAGGTTTTAACGCATATATGAAGAATTTCTTGCTCTCAGGATAGCCTGTGGCACGACTTCTCCCCCAAGTTGATATCCCAGTAAGGGGGAAAAAGGACCATAATAAAACTTCCAGACGTTTCACAGCATGGGGAACAAGTAATTATTGAAAATTATTTCAATGACAACCCACCCAAATATAAGCAGTTAGTCGATGTCGGTGCTTATGGCAGATCGCTATCTAATACGTGGGGCTTGCTTAACAATTCCTGGCAGGGTATTCTTATCGAAGCAAACCCTCAAAGAATACCCTTTATAAAAAACGGATTTAAGGGCCTTAACATAACAATCCTAAACCTCGCCGTCTCCCTTGACACTACCCCCGCAACGTTATACATAAATACTGTGGGTGGTAATGACTCTCTCCTCCCAACCTGGCACGAGGCAACCAAAACCAAAGAAACTATCACTGTCCCCTCCACCCCCCTCCCCCTAATTTTAGAGCCCCACTCTATCCCCGTTGATTTTGACCTCCTCTCCATCGACATCGAAGGCATGGATCGCCTGGTTATTCAGCACCTTTTTCAAACATCATTATACCGCCCAAAAATAATCATAACCGAAGTTGATTCTTACCCTGAACCCCTTTCATTTTTCTCTCATTACGGATATACTCTTTTACAGCTAGCGGGTAACCCCCTAGATGGTAATCTAATTTTAGAAAGGAAATTTTGTTTTAAAAAACCAACAACATGAGCCGTAGACAAATTGTTTTTTATGACAATCAAACCCGATTGGTATTAAAATCGGTCCCAGGAGGAACAATCACCAAGCGAACCCAAATTTTAAAATACGTCCCCGATCTACCTCTTGACCGCATATCTTTTTATTACGAAGATGAAGATATTAACGTCATCCCTGGTATAGACCGTGTTCTTGCCCTGTTTCACGGTCACACCCCCTTTTTATGCGATCCAAGCGGCGCCTCGAAGGCACTTTATTCTTTGATTAAAAAACGTCATGAAGCCATTTCTCTCGTAAATTCCCTTAAAGTTGACCTACGCTACGGAATGGGGGACCAGGTCACTGGCCTCGAGGCCTTGCTCGAATTTTCTATACTCTACCCTCAGAAAAAAATTTACGCAGGCATCAACCCCCACTTTGCAAATATCGTCCCGTACCTAACCCCACACCCACCTCTGGTTTTACACGGGACTAAAGACCTCCCCCCTGAAACCTATTACGTAAACCTGAACCGTGATATAAAGCTTTGGGATCCTAGGGGAGGCCTGCAGGGTTTAGCATGCCTTTATGGAACAGAAATTGGAATAGAAGATGTAAGACAATCCGTACATCTCGCCATGCCCCCCGACGACCAGCAATCGTGGGCTACACGAGCAGGCATTAACATTAACGATAAGCACCGCCCAATAATTGGGATCCACATTCAATGTAATTCCCGCTCAACCGCATCTTGGAAATTACAACCCGCATTAGACCTTGCGACCCTTTGGCATAACAAAACAAACGGCGATGTCTTCCTTGTCGGCGACCCAGCAAAATGGATCGCCCGTGATCCTTGGACCTTTACCACCTCCTGGCCCTGTGATTGGGCATCAACCGCAGCGGTGTTACTATCCCTTGACCTTCTGGTCTGCGTTGACTCAGGTCCCATGCACCTAGGCCGTGCTGCCGGAATAAACCAACTCATCATATGGGGGGGATCGGGACCAGGAGACATACTGGGACGAGCCCCCTGCCTTATTGACATCCGTGCGGATATCGATTGCATCAACAATATTTGCGCAGGTTGCCCCAAAGGGACTAACGATTGCATTAACCTAATCTCTTCCGAAATGGTCTGGACCCGTATCCAAACCCTATTCCCCCACCTCCTAAACCCCCACCCAATCAATTTAGGTTTATTTGGCACATCAGGCTACGCTATTTCGGAAGCCGAAATAGCTGTCGAAGCCCCCGCTACTTCTGCAGGAGACCCCCGCGGCTTGTCAACCCCTCCCCTATTTGATTCAACATAAGGAAACCCCATGGAAAACCAACTTTGGGAAAGCTTAACCCGTTGCACCACCCTAATAAAAGAACTTGGCTTCCCTATTTTTGTGGCAATATGGATGCTCGTTATCCATGACCGGGCAATGAAAAAATTAACTAATGCAATAAATTCCTTGACAAGGGCTTTCGATAAGGCTAACATCTTAATAAATAACGACAAGAAAGGAGGTGATTTAAAAAATGGCACGCGTTAACGGTCCTTTCCTTTCTATCGACGCTTCGGGTAAATTGTACAACACGCTAGTCGCGTCGATTTGGAAGGGTAGGAACTATATGAGGGGACATTTTATCCCGACCAACCCAAACACGGACGCACAAAAAGTGGTCCGTAACATTTTCAAAGCTGCCGTTTTGGCATGGCAAACTCTTTATTGGGCTGACCAGGATACCTGGAATGTTGCAGCAAGAGACGTATACCCCCCGATATCGGGGTTCAATTACTTTGTGTCTCAATATTGCTTGCAATCTCACTTACCAACTATCCCCGCTATAGCTCCTAAAAAGGCAAAGGTGATCCACAGGAGATAAGGGGAATTCTGACACCATTTAGGGGGGGTCGTTGTCACACTATTTTAATTGTCTCAAACAAAAAGACACACGCGATACGTGCGTCTTTTTTTTTACACAAAGGAGGTACTATAAATGGCTACAGATTTTGTTGCAATAATCGCCCTAATAACTGCGTTAATGCCTATCATTGACCAAGTCGTTCTCTGGATCGAAAAATTATTCCCAAAGAAAACCGGTCGAGAAAAGAAAGAAGCTGCCACAAAAACAATCAATGCGCTTATGCCCGCTTGCACCCAGGTAATCCCGGATCTCCCTGAAATCATTTCACGGTCGATCGACCAGAGAGTTTCCATCTACAACCAGTCTGGAAAGTTCAAGCACGATACAAAAAAAGCAGTTTAAACCATTAGGGGGGATCTGAACCCAGGCATTACCCCCCCTGGTTAAATAACCAGCAATGCCACGGATAGGATAACCCCCCGATTTTTAAAGTGTTTAAACAGGAAATCAACAATGCACCTACTTTGTGAAAAGACCAGATGCCCCTATAATTACAGTAAGATATGTTGCTTTTCAACAAGAATTGAACAGGATTTCAACAATCTCGAATTAGGGGATTTTTGTCGTTTCTTACATATCAAAAAGCGGGTATTGAAAAAGGTCTGATAATGTAGATTATGTAAACTTCGGGTTGTTTTGTATGATTAAGGCTTGTTTCAGGACGATTGAAATAGCTATCATTGTATTATTGTTTGGGATTACATTCACCCTTTTCCTAATTTGCGTCTATTCTTACGTAACGCTACTCCTTGGAGGGGCCTTTGTTTAGAATTATGTTAACTTTCACCCAATCACTACCAGTGTTCAAAATTGAACACTACTAAACAACTGTTTAGCTTGTGAACGAGTTTTCCACGTTTTTTTTTTCTTACGGCGAAGCCGTAGTCTTTAAATACGCTAGTAAAGATGTGTTAAGTGAGTATCTATAGGAGTAAAACATTAAAGGTTTGGCCAGATACTGGCCAGTCATAAAATAAACCTTGTAGAACTAAAGATTTTAACACTCCTCTTTTAAGGAAGGGGTCAAATTCAGCCGTGGCACAAAAAATTCATATCCTGCCAACCCGAAGGCAAAGAGAAACACCTAAACACATTCAGCGCATTATTCAAAATATCGATGCTAAGCTTCTAAAATCCGAAATTAAAATATTAGCCCCGCCAGCTACCCTTGACAAAATTATAGAAGCAAGGATCAAAGGAAAGGTTTTTTTACTTTCGAGGCTAATTAGATGTGGAAAGAATTGCACCGGCTGCCCCCATGGTCCGTATTGGTATGGTTACTACCGGAGTAAAGGAAGTTTCGTCAGTTTTTATATCGGGAAGAACTTACCCCCAAGATTTGAACATGCTCAAAAAATAAAAATTCTCCACGGATCGGACGATGAAAAAAAAACAAATCCTTTATCCTGAAAATTGGCCCTTGATCTCCCACCGAATCAAAGACCGCGCGGGTTGGAAGTGTGAACATTGTAACCATCCAAACGAGCATAACACAGGCTATGTACTAACCGTTCACCACCTGGACCACAACCCAGAAAACATGGATGATACAAACCTCGTTGCTCTTTGTCAGCGATGTCACCTAACGGTGGACCAGTGGTTTAACCCAACTCAAAAATATTTCTTTGGCATGAAGCCCGACTGGGTTAAGATCAGGGGATACTAAATCAAAATCTAAAAAATAGCCATTCGGGAAGGAACCGCCATTAACAACAAAAATAAAAAAGGAGGAATCAAAAAATGGAAACAGAAGAAAAAAATTTTAACGATCTCAGGCAAAAATTTACATGTAAATGTGGTTGTGGCCGGAACAACACCACTGATGATTTTTTGAGCAAAATCTCATTTGCTCAAACCATCACCGGAATCGATTACCCAATCACATCAGGTTGTCGTTGCCCCCAACATAACGTTGAGGTAGAAGGATCACAAGACAGCCCCTCCCTTTACGGCGCACACGCAGACATTGCAAACGAGACTCCCTTTAACTGTTTTTTAATCATTAAGGGATTGCTCATGGCAGGCCTTGAGCGATTTAGAATCTACCCCCACCATATCCATGTTGACCAGCACCCAACATATCCAATCCCGTCTTTTGTGTGGGCCAATTACCCACCAAAAATCAAAAAGGAGGTATAACCCATGACAGGTATTATTCAATCGGCTTTTTTTCCACAAGAAATAATCCCCAACCTTTTCCAATCAGGCTTCATCATAAGCCCCAGTTTACTAGCCCGTTGCGATTTTAATTTAGTCATTGATTTAGAAGGGGGATTTGATAGAGGCTCCCTTGCAAAACTTGTAACCGCGTACCTTTACTGGCCCATCGCAGATGGCCCACTTCCAGACATCCAAACCCTCCAACAAATATCCCTTATAGGCTCATTTTTTATCAATCGAAAAATGAGAGTTTTGGTCCACTGCTTTTTTGGGATGAACAGATCATCACTTATAACAGGAATGATCATGTGGAGACTAGGATATAAAGGTGATCAAATCGTGAATGCCATAAAACACAAAATCCCTTTATCCCTAACCAACGAGGTATTTTTAAACTACCTGCTAGCCCTTTAGCCTCATCAAATAAACCATAGAGGTCAAGTCCTAGCCGGCAATCGGAGACTAAGGTGGCCCGAACCAAAAGTCACGCCAACCCTTCGCAACGGCATTTTTGTCAAGTGGTTCAATCGGGGGTCAAACATCAACACAATCAAAATGGGTTGTACATCTACTTGAAAAACATTCATTTAAATGATCTTGTGTATTTTTATCTTTGACAAACCTCTAACACCACAGTCCAGGAGTTGGTGTAAAAATGCACAACATCAATTAAATGAATCTCAAGTAGATGGTTAATTGGATAACAAACAATCCCATTATGATTTTATTGAAGTTTGACCCCCGCTTGACCCACGTCTTTTATAGCCGTTACAAAGGGTTGTCATGCCTTCTGGAACGGGCATTAATATTATGCCGTCTTAAAGGTGGCAGGGCATCTTAAATTTTTTTTTGCCTTTCCAATCTCTATTAAGAAAGGCAAAAAAGAATTTTTGAAGGGAGAAGATAATGATTTTTTACATCGTGGCATCGCTCAAACTCGATCCACAAAACAACCGAGTTGAAGTACTTAGAGACTGGCTAAACACAGGCTTCAAACAATTTTCTAACAACTCCTACCATCTAACGATAACCACTAACCCATTAAAATTCCTCGATCGGGCTGGCTCCCTGGCCAAGTCAACCGCCCCCGCCCCTCCACCCGATCCCAATCCCCCTTTTCGGATCTGATTTCTTTTTCATTCGATGGCCATACCATCCCGAATTGCTGCCACCGTCTCATCAATCAATACTCCCGTTGGCTCCTCATAACATTCCGCCAACGTGCGGTATAGGCAAGTTGGACAACCGCACTCATCCATCTTACCTTCAAATCTAAATATTTCCTCCTCCCACCTGCAAGCCATTTTCTTTCTTCCCTCCTCTTTCAGGATTTGTCTTTTTCGACATCTTCGCCCCCCACAAATTTTTCCAACGCCTCTAAAAGAACTTGCTTCATACTTTTATTAATGTCGATCCCTTTCTTTTTACTGGTTTTCCAAAGTTCCTCAGGAATATCTTTGAGAATGTAGTTCACATCAACCTCCTATCTCCCCGTGTGGCCGATAGGGCAGCCATTGACGGTTTCCGTTTAAAGCAAATCACCATCCACAATTAAATTCTCGTCAACCTTGCCACATACACGATACCACTCATCGATACAAAAAATCCCATCAAAATACGCCTTGATTTCATCAATATCCTTAAGAAATATTCTTGTGGTTTTGGGGTAACCCGATCCAAAATCCATTCCGCTGTTATAACTGGCAAAATATATTTTTTTGCCGCTCTTGCAAACATAATACCCTATGTCATGGTGCCCGAAATCTTGGTTACGATGCCAAAGGATACCGATATAATCATCAATGTACTTACCCTCGTCGGCACTATCAAACTCGTTCCAAAACCGGATCGGTGCGTGATTACTAAAGGTACAAACGATACTTTTGCGGATTTTTTGGGTATCCTCGGTGGTATTTGTCATAACTTCCCCCCTTGGTATATCGTCAGGCAGGGCCTTAAAACATACCTTGATTCGTTGATGTCACCCTCTATCGCGGGGTGCGGAGTGAATCAATCTCTACGCACGGTTTCAGGTTTCCGTGGACCCTCAGCCATTATATGTTATATATTGCAAGATATATACCACATATTACGATTCGGAAAAATAAATAAACCATTGAATTTATTGAAGTATTTTTCACCCATTGACAAAAAACGCCTCAAATTGACCTTTTTTTATGAAAAAAGGTCACCCTACATAAAATATACAAAATTCGCCCCCTTAAAAAATCAGGAAAAAACGCCGATAGAAAAAGAGAATAATACTAAACAACCTGTAAGAACAGATGGTTACACCCTTGCTAAAAGGTAGAAAAGGGGATACCCCCCCTTACCCTACCCCTACCCACCGCCAGAAGACCCTCCCGAGCCCCTACCACTGGCCAATCCACCCTATAAACCAGACCAGCCCAACCACCAACCCGCATGACCGGTTCTTCAATAAACGAAATCCCCCTCCACCCTGCCTGGGATCGCAGCAACGCCTTTGCCGGCTTTCCGAACTCTTCACGCCGGCTTTCCGAACTCTTCACGCCGCCTTTCCGAGGGGATCACGCCTGCATTCCGAGGGGATCACGACGGCATTCCATGGTGCATTATCTTATACTGGTCTCCTTTTTAGAGGGGATCACGACGGCATTCCGAGGGGATCACGCCTGCATTCCGAGGGGATCACGACGGCATTCCATGGTGCATTATCTTATACTGGTCTCCTTTTTAGAGGGGATCACGACGGCATTCCGAGGGAATCACGACGGCATCAAGAGTAGATAGCGACGGCATTCCGAGGGAATCACGACGGCATCAAGAGTAGATAGCGACGGCATCAAGAGTAGATAGCGACGGCATCAAGAGTAGATAGCGACGGCATCAAGAGTAGATAGCGACGGCATCAAGAGTAGATAGCGACGGCATCAAGAGTA
>Ga0315284_10010454_pt1 | contig 13216 bp, 6 predicted proteins | sample YL17G09_16_MG_FD_203696 | JGI IMG/M metagenome (GOLD analysis project Ga0315284, IMG submission 203696) | Sediment microbial communities from Yellowstone Lake, YNP, Wyoming, USA - YL17G09_16 | ecosystem: Environmental > Aquatic > Freshwater > Lake > Sediment | place: USA: Wyoming | collected...
GGGCCCGAGGCGACATCTGCGGCGGTCGCGCTCACGTCGACAAGATTGGGCTCGGGGCAGAGCGTGGCCGAGTTGCTCGATCGCGGTGCAACGTCATTCGACCTGTACCTGGAGATCATGACCGCGTGTCTGCCGGGACTCTCCTTTGACGAGTATTGCGCGCGCGTGGCCTCCCAGTCGCGGGCAACACCCGAGGTGCTGCGGGCGATCTTCGACGCGTTTCACCGGTTTGCACTGACAGGAACTCTCACGCGGTCAACCACGTTCCTGCACTTTGGCGCGGTGAATGAGTTGGCTTCGGCATGCGCAGAGCTCAATGCGCGCGACCTCCGGCCTTTCTACGCGCACGAACGCGACGAGCTGGATCCGCTCTGTGCGGATGACCAGGTGGTATTCAACTCACTGGGCTTTGCGGTACCGGCCGGACGGCGCAAGCCCATTGTGGCCGAATGCGTGTCGCGCTGCTCACTGTCGCAGGCCATGGGTGGCAATGTATTCGTGGGCGTGTCGGACTGGCACACCGACATGGTCATTCCCGAAGGCATGTGCGTTGACGAACGGGTGGTCGGCGGTGCACGGATACGGCTGGTGTACTCCACCACCGACACGTTCAGGGCTCAGAAGCGGCCCGACGATGTGCTCTTCTGCGGCGTGCCCATGACTGAGTGGCTGCAGCGTCATTCTCTTGCGGTGCAGGACCTCTGGCAACCTGGCGAGGAGGGCGACCTGCTCAAGGCGCGGCTCTTCGTTGCGGACCCCGACGACGGCTTCCTGGCCGGGTACTGGCAGCGGCCGTTTGACAGTACGTGGAGTGCACGGTTCAGGTCATCTCAGAGAGTGTCGATTGCCGAGTGCAACGAGCGCGAAGGTGCGGTTGCGCGTGAGGCGCGACGCATTGCCATTCGCATCGAGCAACTCCAGGAACGGCTGAGCCGGGGCATCGGATGGCGCAATGTGCCGGCGCACGATTTCGGCCTTGTTGCGGGCGACAAAGCACCGCTCATTGCGTCCCTCAAAACGTTGACGACTCAGACCGACGATGCCGTTCTCAAGGCGTACCGGGAGCGGCTGCTGCTATCGGTGCAGCGATCGGACGCGCCCCAGGGCGCGCACGCCGGGTTCTCTGCCGACTACGTGGGAGAGTCCAGCGCGCACGGCAGTCTGGCGGTGGCTGTCAAGGAAGATCAGATTGTGTGGGCGCGATCGTCGGTGCGGCTCGATCTGGCCGGCGGATGGAGCGATACACCGCCCTACACGTTGAGCTACGGTGGACAGGTGACCAATCTGGCAGTGGATCTCAACGGTCAACCGCCCATTCAGGTGTTCTGTCGGCGCACGGGCGACCGGCGCATTCGCGTGCACTCCATCGATCTTGGGACAACCGAATCCTTCACCGCGTTTGCGCAGTTGGAGGACTACCGCGATCCCACCTCGCCATTCGGACTGCCCAAGGCTGCCCTGTGCCTGCTGGGCCTGACGCAGTCGGCCTCGCCGCATGCGAGTCTCACGGCTGCGCTGGAGCGGGCCGGGTGCGGGCTGGAGCTATCTCTGCTGTGCGCGGTCCCCAAGGGATCGGGCCTGGGAACGTCGTCGGTTCTCGGCGCAACCATTCTTGCGGCACTGCACCGCTTTTTCGGACTGGCGGTCTCACGAGCCGATCTCTTCCGGCAGGTTCTGCAGATGGAGCAGATGCTCACAACCGGCGGCGGCTGGCAAGACCAGATCGGTGGAGTTGCCGGCGGCGTCAAATACATCCAGAGCCGTGCCGGGATGCATCCCGACCCTGTGGTGCATCAGCTCGACCCGTACCTGTTTGAAGATCCCCGCACGCACGAGTGTTTCACGCTGTTCTATACCGGGGTGACCCGGCTTGCGAAGAACATTCTGCAGGATGTGGTGGCACGTGTCAACGAGCGAACGCCCGCGTACCTGTTCACGCTCGACCGGATCCGCAGTCTTGCCGTAGAGGCACGCGAGGCCATCGGACTGCGCGATCTGTCGCGACTCGCGCGCGTGATTGCAGGTTCGTGGCAGGCCAACAAGCTCATCCATGCAAGTACCACCAACGACGAGGTGGAGCGCATGCTCACCGGCACGGCGTCGCACTACTCTGCGGTCAAGCTGCTCGGGGCTGGAGGCGGTGGGTTCGCGCTCTTCGTGTCGGAGTCGCGGGAGCAGGCAGACGCACTTCGCAGCACGTTACGCGCGCGGTTTGAGAACCAGCGGGCTCGCGTGGTCGACTTTGCGCTGAACCGCGAGGGGTTGCAGGTGACCGTGTCGTGATGCTGCAGTGCAGCCCTGGGACTTGGGTTGGCCACGGTCGCCCTCAACCGTGCATGTCTCAGGTAGATGGGTTCCCGGTACCTCGTCGTCCCTCAGTGCCGGAAGGAGCACGGTCCGGGGGGACCGTGGCACACGGAGTTCACTCTTGGCCCTGGCTTCGCAATCGGTGCACCTGTGCGGCCTGTGCGAGACCCGGTGTGTCTTGCCCGTCCCACCGCGTGTGCCACGGTCGCCCTCGACCGTGCATGTCTCAGGTAGATGGGTTCCCGGTACCTCGTCGCCTCTCAGACAACGCCCCGCACCAAACTACCTGCCGGCGTCGCGAATATGCCCCTCGCGCGCCTGCCGCAGAAAGTCCTGATACGCCCGGCCAATTCCATCCCGCAAGCTGGTGGCGTGCTTCCATCCCAGACCATGCAGCTTTGAGCAGTCGAGCAGTTTGCGCGGCGTGCCGTCGGGCTTGGTCGGGTCAAACTCGATGGCGCCCGGGTATCCAACGGCGTCTTTGATCGTCTCGGCCAGCTCCCGAATAGTCACTTCCTGCCCGGTGCCGATGTTGACTATCCCGGAATCGTTGTAGCGCTCCATCAGGAAAATGCACGCGCTTGCCAGATCGTCGGAGAACATGAACTCGCGTTTGGGGGTGCCGGTTCCCCAGATGGTGACGCGGGGAGCAGCGCTCTGCTTAGCCTCGTGGATGCGGCGGATGAGCGCGGGCAGCACGTGTGAGTTTTCCGGGTGGTAGTTGTCGCATGGACCGTAGAGATTGGTGGGCATCGCCGAGATGTAGTTGGCGCCATACTGTCGGTTGTAGCTCTGGCACATGACAATGCCGGCGATCTTGGCAAGTGCGTAGGGAGCGTTTGTGGGCTCCAGCTCGCCGGTCATGAGGTACTCTTCCTTCATGGGCTGGGGCGCGAATTTCGGATAGATGCACGAGGAGCCGAGGAAGCAGAGCTTCTTCACCTTGCACAACCACGATGAGTGCACGATGTTGTTCTGGATTTGCAGGTTGCTGTATGCGAACTCGGCTGGATAGGTGTTGTTGGCATGAATGCCGCCAACCTTGGCAGCGGCGAGAAACACGTACTCGGGCCGCTCCTGCTCGAAGAAGGCGCGAACCGCAGCCTGGTCGAGGAGATCGAGTTCCGCGTGAGTCCGGGTGATCAAGCCCGCAAATCCCTGTTCGGTGAGCTGCCGAACCAGGGCCGATCCCACGAGTCCCCGGTGTCCGGCAACGTAGATGCGCGCGCTCTTCTCCATGCGTGACCCCACAGTAATTGGTTCTGAGTTCTCGGACGTATATTATGGTATCAATGTTGGTCCGGGAGCAACCAGCCCAGAGAAGATATGCTGTGCGAGGCCAGTTTGGATAGCGCTATCTCTATGCAGTATCTGTTCAGAATTGCCCTTCTGGAGAAGTGGAGTGATGGAGCAGTGGAGTATTGTCCGAATGAAGTCACTATGAAATTGGTCTTCCCCATCACTCCATTTCTCCACCGCTCCAACACTCCAATGTCAATTTTGAACAGAAACTATGTAGTATAACCCGGTGGAGTCCCACGATGAAGCAACTCTCCTTCTCCAAAGCGCGCGTTCTGGTCATTGGCGATGTCATGCTTGACAGATACAACTTCGGAGCAGTGAGCCGGATCTCTCCGGAGGCGCCCGTTCCCGTGGTACGTCTGGTACGTGAGAGCGCGACTCTCGGCGGGGCGGCCAACGTGGCAGGCAACCTGGCGCACCTGGGCGCCCACGCCACTCTGGTGGGCCTATGCGGCGCCGACGAGGCTGGAAAACAGCTGGCGAGCCTGGCGCGCGCGCAGAGAATCGTTCCGAGCCTTGCAGTCGACAAGGCGATTCCCACAACCACCAAGACGCGCATTCTGGGCGGACACCAGCAGATGCTCCGTGTTGACGTGGAGGAGGTGCGCACTCCGACCGGTGAGGTGCTGCGCACCCTCTGCGGCAACGCACTGAGGGCGCTGGCCTCCTCGCACGTGGCGATTCTCTCCGACTACGCCAAGGGTGTCTGTTGCGAGGACCTGTGCACCTCCGCTATCAAGGCTGCTGCCGCCCGCGACGTCCGTGTTCTGGTCGATCCCAAGACCGAGGACTGGACCCGGTACCGTGGCGCATTCTGCGTGACGCCCAACTTCAAGGAATTGTGCATGGCGCTGGGCCGCACCATCCCCAACCGGGATGAGGATATTGCCCGGGAGGCACGTGCTCTCATCCGCAGATTCCGACTCGGGTGCGTGCTGGTCACGCGCTCCGAACTGGGCGTGAGCCTGGTGACCCCCAAGGGAAGCCGGCACATTCACTCGCGCGCACAGGAGGTTTTCGACGTGAGCGGCGCGGGCGACACCTCGGTTGCCACGTTCGCGGCAGCACTTGCGGTTGGCTTTGACGTGGGCGACGCAGTGGAACTTGCCAATCTGGCCGGCGGCATTGTGGTGGGCAAACTCGGGACGGTGCCGGTGGAACTGGACGAACTGCGCACTCTGGCGACACTGCACGGTATCGGCTGATCCGGAGGCCAACGAGGCAAAAGCATCGGGCCGTCGCAGGAGCGCCGGCCCGATGCTTTTGCCCGACCGAGGACCAACAGGCTATTTTTGACCTCACATGCCGACCGATCGCCCCTCATTTCGCTATCTCAACTCAGAGCCCCGGCCGCCGCAGCCCCCGCAGCAGCGCCCGGCAGGCACGCCTCCGATGGTTGTGTTGGCGATCCTGATTGCCGCCCTGGCACTGTGCGCTGCCGTCATCGGTGGTGGAGTATGCTTCGCATACCGCATGGCCCAGACCCTGCCCACCGTAAGTCAACTCGAGAGCATCCAGCAGCCTCTGGTGTCGCGCGTGCTTGCCCGCGACGGCAGCGTACTGCACGAGTTCTCCACCGAGCGGCGCTTCTGGGTATCCATCGACTCGATGCCGCCGGACCTCTACCACGCCGTGGTGGCCATAGAAGACCGGCGGTTCTACGAGCACTGGGGCATCGATGTGCGGCGAATCCTGGGCGCCGTGCTCATTGATGTTGTGGCGCGCGACTATGCACAGGGCGCATCCACCATCACCCAGCAGCTCGCCCGCAACCTCTACCTCACGGCACGTCAATCGATGGTGCGCAAGGTCCGCGAGATCATGACGGCAGCGCAGATCGAGTCGTACTATACAAAAAGGGAAATCCTTGAGCTCTATCTCAACCAGGTCTACCTTGGTGCGGGCTGCTATGGTATGGAGGCTGCCAGCCAGCGCTACTTCAGCAAGCCGGCGTCGCGACTCTCGCTTGCCGAATGTGCCACTCTTGCCGGCACCATTCAGCTTCCCGAACGGTACCGCCCCGACCGACCAGACAACATCCGCGGCGTTACCATCCGCCGAAACAGCGTGTTGCGCGGCATGCGGAGAATGGGTGTCATTACGGCCGCCGCCGAAGCTGAGGCATCGCGGGAGCCTGTATCGGCCAATCCGCACGAGCCGGCCGCGAAGAACGCGCCCTACTTCATTGCCATGGTCAGGCAGTACGTGTCGGAGCGCTATGGCGACGATCTGCTCTACGAAGGCGGACTCACGATCTACTCAACGCTCGATCCGATGGCTCAGGACTCCGCCGAGGTCGCCGCCACCGCGCAACTGGCCGTGCTGCAGCGCCGACTCAATCGCATGTGCGTTGACAGTTCGCGCATCTTCCGGGATCTGGGCCTTCCGCGCGACACGGTGATTGCGCACTTCGACACGCTGTACCGGCTGCACAGAAAACAGTTCGACGCGCTCGGAGATTCGGTGAAACTGCGGCGGGCTCAGACAGCCGTGGTTGCGCTGGACGTGCAGACGGGTGGCATTCTCCTGCTCATTGGCGGCAAGAACTTCGAAGAGAGCAAATTCAACCGCGCCACGCAGTCGTTTCGTCAACCGGGCTCGGCGTTCAAGCCGTTCGTGTACACCGTGGCCATCGACAGTGGCATGAACCCCAGTACCGAGGTGCTCGACCAGGCGGTCACCCTCACCAATCCCGACGGTACCGAGTGGCGCCCCGAGAACTTCGACCGTGAGTTCTACGGCCCGGTTACCATCCGCAAGGCGCTCTACAAGTCCATCAACCTGCCCGCCATCCAGGTGCTCATCGAAGTCGGCCCCAAAGCTGTGGTGGAGTTGGCGCACCGCATGGGCATCACAACCGATCTTGCGCCGGTGCCGTCGCTTGCGATCGGATCCTGCGAGGTGATCCCCATCGAGATCATCAGCGCATACGGGGTGTTCCCCGACAAAGGGGCGCGCGTTGACCCGTACTTTGTTGAGCGGATCGTTGACAAGAACGGCAAGGAACTCGAACACCACACAGTCAAGACTACCCAGGTGATCTCGGCGAACACCGCGTTTGTGATGGCCGACATGATGACCGATGTGGTGCGCCGGGGCACCGCTGCGTCAATCCCCGGCAGGGGCTTCACCCGACCGGCTGCAGGAAAGACGGGCACGACCAATGCCTACTCCGATGTCTGGTTCATAGGGTATACGCCGCAGGTTGTATGCGGAGTGTGGGTGGGTTGCGACGATGAGCGGCGAAGCCTGGGCCGCGGCGTGACGGGTGCTGACGCGGCTGTGCCCATCTGGGTTCCGGCAATGAGCGCGCTGCACCGGGCGCTGCCTGTGAAGTCGTTTGAGAGACCCGACAGCGTGATCGTGGCCAAGGTGTGCATCAAGTCAAACAAACTGGCCAACTCGTACTGCCAGGAAACGCGGGATGACGTGTTCATTCTGGGCAAGGAGCCGCAGGAGTGCGATGAGCACGGCGGCGCTCGACGCAGCAGCAGCGGCGGCGATTTCGGGAGTTCGCCACGTCGCGACAAGACTCCGCGCAATCCGAAGCGACCGCTCGCATTCTGATCCGGAAGACGAGACGTAGCGTCAAGGATTCTTTCAGAAACGCCACCACAGCAAGCCCCCGGCAACGAACCGTCTTCGTTTCGGAAAGAATTCAGTTGAACGAAGCCGCTCCGCTGCACTGCTCCTACGATCGAGCACTATGGGCATTGCATCGGCAGGTTTCCCGTATCAACAAGGAATATAATGGAGGGCACAGCCGGGTGGGCTTGGGTTTGTGGCTTTTGTGCGGGAAGATGCCGGCATGAGACCTCTGTACCGACGACTTCTCTTCTCTTTTCACGTAGAAACACCCCGGCCGCGCAATGCACTGCCCTGGGTCTGGCCGCGTGTTTGCGCGTGACGGCGATCTCTGGGACGTTGAACAAAGCCGCAGCTCACTACCGGCGCTCACGCACGCGCATAGATGTGTAGGTTTTGGATACTTAATCGTATAACCCACATGCCATCAACTGGGGACAGTATCGGGTTGCCCGTTTCCTGGCTTCTGTCAACAAACTCCGCAAAGGCAAGGATGCTGCCGCGGAGCGGCTTTGTTCAACGGCTCGGCCACCCGCCCGAAGTGCCCGCTCAGAGAATCGCCGCAATGCCGAGAACGAGTGGACGGTGCCTCGAACCGATCGGCGGCTTTGGGCGGTCGGTGAGTGGACACCGCCCGAGTGATCGGACATGGAGGCGTTACCCCTTATCATGCGGGCATTTTGGGCTGGCCGTGTTGGTGAAAGTGAACTGGAACGCTACCATAGTGTAATGTCTTCTTGCGGGGGCTCTTCACATGCATTCGGTTCTTGCCGCGCCCCTCTTGGCACCGGAGCCATGACCGTCAAAGTGCCAGTGGCACTTACTTTTGCGAAGGTGGCTCTATGCTTCCTTGTATCTCCGAAAGTTCTTTACAAGTTCTGAGAATGAGGCTGGTTTGTATTTCTCGAAGTCATCTTCTTCGACAAAGACAAAGTCGAACACGGATTTCCTCTGGTTCTTGTTGATGTCTTTGCACCATTCTTTCAGCCGGTTGGCCTTCAGGGGAACATCCGTATCCTCATTCCCCTTTGTCTCTACGATGAAAATGCTCTTGTCGCCGGTCTTCACAATGAAGTCCGGATAGTAGTTCGAGATGTTCCCTTCGGCGTTCACATAGTCGAGATTGAAATGGACGGCCAGATAGTTCTTTGTGTATGAAATGACATCCGGGCATTTCTCAAGAAAGGACGCAAAGAGCAATTCCAGATTGCTGTCTCCGATAATCCGGTTGAATAGGCTCTTCTGTGGTATCAGGAACCCTTGGTCCTTGACGACGAAAGGCCGTGTATGACGCAGCTTGATATAGTCCCGAATCTCCGCGCTGCCCTTGTCCTGCACAGTCAGCTCGTTGATCTTTCTCTTGAAGGTCTCAATAATCGCCTTGCATGCCTCCAGCTCAGAGAGATTCCTGAGGGTGTTCATGCTGTCGATTTCGATCTCACGGTCAAAAAGATACGTGCAGATGAAGTCCTTCACTCTGCCATAGAGAACGTCATACCCGCTGATGAGCCGGAGATCCTTCATGATGGTCTGGGTGAAATAGCCGATGACGCTTCGATAGTCGGTCACGGCACTGGATTCGAGAATTGTGGTATGATTGATTTCCCCGGTGGTGATGTCTTTGAAAACGATCTCGCGCATTTGCTCTTCAGAGAACTGTTGAAAGGGAATCTTTCGGACGCCGAATAGTGCCGGATTCAAGTCATCGAGGTTCTTGTATTCGCGATAGACGCGTGGGGTCATGACGGGGATTTCGATATCGAGCTTGTCGATGTCCTTCTTCTTGTTTTCCGCATCGATCTCAATAATGATGGGAGCCTTTGGCGCGGTTCCGGCGCCCATCGGCTTCTTCTCAAGCTCGACACCTTCGCTCTGAATCGATTCAACAAAATCCATGAAGGCATCGGTGCCCACTACGCTCACATATTCGGTGGTCTCCGAACCCATGTACATGCGCCTCAAGCCGCGACCGAGGGTCTGCTCCGGCAAAATGTTGCTTTGAGCGGCATAGGCCCTGAGTCCGACAATGGTCGTCACATTGCGGACGTCCCAACCTTCCTTGAGCATCAGCACGGATACGATCACCTTGAAAGGGCTATCCCAACTGTCGATCTGGTTCGACGCCTTGCGAAGTGTTTCAAGTTCCTCAAGACTCTTCTTGGAATCGGACTCCGATATTTCACCGTTGTTGTTCGTATGAATTGTGAGGACCGCACCCTTGAACTCCGGATAGTTGCCCACAAGATATGATGTGACGTCGTCGCAGTTCTTCGTATCATCCGTCATGATGAATAGTACGGCCTTCTTCCCGAGCTTCTCGTGTTCCGCATAGGCCTTGCGCCATTCCTCTATGCCGAGGGCGATGTAGTCGGCATATTTCTCTGTGTACTTGGAGCTTTTTCGCTCGGCCAATTTGGCCCGGCTCGCGGAATCCGGGAGGACAGGGTGCTTGACGACATTCTGCGTTATCGCTTCCACAAGCGGGTAGTCGCATACCGTCTGAACAAATATCGCACCGTTGTTGTGCTTGGGCGTTGCCGTTACATCGATTTGCAGGGAAAGAAAGTGGTCCTTCTGCTTGAGCCGGTTATGTATGTCCTGTCGTGTCTCACATCTTTTAAGACTCACGTCTCACGGGGATTCAGACTCACAGCTCAGTGTCTCGTTGCGTTGATAGGCATCTCACGGGCATATGTACTCAGTCACTCAACCGTCAGTCTGGAAAACAGCGAGACGCTGGTCGGTTTTTCGATGAGACGCGACAGTATGTCCTCTATCGACTTGAACCATGCAAGGCGACTATCATGGATGTGGTGTGCCTCGTCATTTATCACGATCAGTTCATCAATCTCACGGACAATGACACCGAGATCCACCTTGGAGTCGTTCGTCTTGCCGACAGGGCGCGTGCCAAGGAAGTAGTCCTCAAGATTCTCATCTTCAAGACTCGGGTCGGTCTCATTGCCCGCGTAGACTCTATGAATGTTCGTGAGAAAGAGATTCCCGGTCTTGCGCACAATGGACACATCATCCTGGATGTGCAAGGTCATCTGGAAATCATCCTGCCAATTTCTTCCATCGTATCCATTGTCGGGCAACAGGGGGTCGCTGAAGAAGATCTTCAGTCCGTCGAAATCTGTACGTAATCTGTCAAGAACAATTATGTTGGGCGCGATGAGAAGGAAATTCGTGGCCAGTTGCGAGTCCGGCTCGTAGGTCCTATGAAAGTAGCACCAAGTTACGATCAGGCTCATGACCTTCGTCTTGCCGCTTCCAGTCGCCATCTTGATGACCAGGCGCAGCCATTCCTCGTCGAACATGCCGGTTGAAACCGCGCCCGAAGAATCGAAGCGCATAAGGTCGTACTTGTCTTTGGTCTTCGCGACCTCGTATAAGTAAACAACCGTCTCGATGGCCTCGCGCTGTGCGAAGTAGTACTTGAATTCCACGAGCGCGCCCTGAGCCTTGCTCACGATATGTTCGGTGCAGAACCACCATCTCAAGAGAGCTTTGCTTGTGGATGATGCCCCGTCATACCCGGTGTCTCGCCACTCTTTCACTTCCTGCCGGATTTTGTGGACCAGAGGCGGAAGAAGCTTCTCATAGCTCGTCTCGCGCAACGCCTCGTCCGCAGGAAACCAGCGAAGCTCGGGGCTCAGTACTTCATGCGGGGAAGTGGGGAAGTCGGGATGTATTGCCATTGGGTATCCGTTTTATTTGTAGTTTATTTGTAGTTCTGAGTAATTAGTGTCAGTAATATCAATGAGTTACGAGATTTCTTCTGAGTAGTCCGAGCCATTTCTATGTGATTCACTTCGGTGCAATAGACCAGTACCCAGTCTTTCGAGGACCCGAAAAAGTAACGAGACCATCCTTCCTGAGGTCGCGAAGGATGTTGTTGATAGTCGTTGCAGATAGCTCGGAGAATGCGTCCTTGAACTCGCTTGCATAGCCTTTGCCGTTCTTCCGTATATGCTCAAGGACAAGCTCCCTGGTCTTTGACCGTTTGAGCCCCACAAGTCTGCTATGAACCCCTCTCTTACCCTTGTGGGCGTAGAATGCGTGGGATAGCATGTAACGGGCAGCCTTGGTTCTCCCGTGCATCTCGACAATTCCTAGTTCCAGGAACTTCTTAGCATGATCGACCTTTGAGACAACACCGCTTTCCCTAACGGATTCGAGTTCAAGCATCTCTTCGAAGGAGAGGGCTATCTGCCGTTCATTCGCGATCTTCTCAAGGAAGACGATGAAATCGGAATCCCTAAGCAATGCGGGAATCAGAAGCTTCACCGAATGCTTCGTACTCTTGGAAAGATCCGGCTTGCCTTTCCCTGACCGGATTGACTTCTCAAAAATCAAGTCCAATCCCTGCCCGGAACGCTCGATAAAACCTGCCTTCTCAAAGACCTCGGCAAGGCGCTGGTTGCGCCATGCACGACTGAATATCGCGTTTTCGGGTGTAATCCCCGGCAAGAAGCCGCCCGGACTCTCGATGAGGAAGCCGTCGGGCGAGGCGGTGATGAAGACAACCTGGCCGCTGATTGAATAGTCACGATGCGCTACCGCATTGAGCACCGCTTCACGAATGGATCGCTCGTCGAAAGCGAAGACTTCGCGTTGGATGAAGCCCTCTTGAAAAGGCGTTCTGATATTCCGGCTTTCAAGTTCACGCCAGATCTCGTCAATGATGGTCAAAAACGATTGCCGCCAGTTTTTCCGGAAATCATGGGGGATCTTGCCGGGGATCTGTCGCCATTCAAAGATGATCTCGGCTTGAGGCAAGAGGCGATCGAGTGCGTGCTTCGAACCGAGAAGGATCAAACCAGCGTAATTGACGGTGTCATTTTGCATAAGCCCGAGATCGACCAACAATTGCCGCTCGGTACAGCTTGAGTAGTTCTGGTTCTTGACGTGCTCCGAGCAAAGGCGGCGAAGGTTCGCGATGGCTACCGGATCCAGGTCCGCAAGACTCACCGAAGGAACCGGTTGGACGGAGAAATCCGGAGCGTTCTCATTCAGAATTGACTTGAGCGTTTGGTCGTCCATCTCACGCAGCGATTCGCCCACGCGCATGGGAATCTTGTAGCTCCCTGTCGAACGAATGACGGTGCCGATAGGGCGCGAGGGGACGTGAAAGATCAGCAGTCGGGCGCCATCGCGGAATATTTCCTCTACGTCAACCCTCACGGAAAGCTTGTCGAGGAGTTCGTTTGAGAGCTTGTTGTGAGTGCCAAGGAAGGCTGAGGTCCCGACGACTTCACGCCGACGGTCGGCGGTCTCCCTCACGCCGAGAACCAGCTTTCCACCCCGCTCATTTGCCAGTGCCGCACAGTAGTCGGGCAAGTCGTGACTCTGGTTGAACGAATTCTTCGCGGTCTTGAACTCAAGACTACAGTCTTCAATCCTGTTGAGAAGGCGGTCGAGCTGTTCGGGTGATGTTTGGATCATACCGACACCTCGAGGACCTCCATTGTGCTCCCCAAATAGCCTCTCGACTCAAGGATTTTGACCAGATTCTTCATTCGGCGCACCCCTCTTGGTTTCTTCGCCTTCCTCCTGCGACGCCTCTGACCGACCTGCCTTCATCTCTTTCTTGCCGCCGCCTATTTGTCAATTCAGTCCGGTTCATTTCCACCAATGTGTGTTTCCCGCAAGCACGATGGCGCGGCCTACCAGTATACTCAACAGTCTAATGCTGCTGCCGCGCTTTTGTGCTGCGGCTGATATTAGACTCCTTGTCAGCAACTACTACGTTTCTTGCGTAGACCTGTGGTGAGCCTGTCGAACCATGTTTCGCACCTGTCACCAATGTGTCCGGATTCTGACTGGCCTCTGGCGTCTGGACTCTGGCCTCTCCGCCTCCGGCGGCTTGGTATGAAGGCCTCCCCGTGAACGGGTTATCTTTAGTAGGGCTCATATGCTGCGTGGCATATGTCCAGAACCAGTACCACAAGGAGGCCGCATGCTTCATCGTGTTACCACAAAATATGTCTGTGGAGTCGACTTGCACGCTAAAACTTTG
>Ga0315284_10010455_pt1 | contig 13216 bp, 12 predicted proteins | sample YL17G09_16_MG_FD_203696 | JGI IMG/M metagenome (GOLD analysis project Ga0315284, IMG submission 203696) | Sediment microbial communities from Yellowstone Lake, YNP, Wyoming, USA - YL17G09_16 | ecosystem: Environmental > Aquatic > Freshwater > Lake > Sediment | place: USA: Wyoming | collected...
CTGGGGCATGCTTAAGACCTGCGGGAATGACATAATAATTTATTGTATAGGAATTTCAATATTTGTCCCCCAATGTCCCCGTGAAAACGGGGACATTGGGGGACTATCGCCCACACAAAAAGGAGAAGACCCAAATAATTTAAGGAGGAAAGTGAAATGGAAAAAGCTAAAATTAAAAATGTTGTAAAGGAAGGTTATAGGAAAATTGCAAAACAGAAAAACTCCTGCTGTTCAAGTCCCTGTTGCGGCAGCGATATATCTAAAGAAAAGATTAGTAAACGGATAGGTTATGGAGAGGAAGAAATAAATTCTGTGCCTGAGGGGTCAAATTTAGGACTGGGCTGCGGGAATCCTGTCGCATTAGCGTCATTAAAGACAGGAGATACAGTGCTTGACCTTGGCAGCGGGGCAGGATTTGATTGTTTTCTGGCTGCTAAAAAAGTCGGTAAAAACGGGAAGGTTATTGGAGTGGATATGACCCCGGAAATGATAGAAAAGGCTAACGAAAATGCCCGAAAAGGTAATTATAAAAATGTTGAATTTAAATTGGCAGAGATTGAAAAACTGCCTGTCTGTGATAATTCGGTTGATGTAATTATTTCCAATTGTGTAATTAATCTTTCTCCTGAAAAAAGCAAAGTTTTTAATGAAGCTTTCAGGGTATTAAAATCAGGAGGAAGATTGATGATAGCAGATATAGTCTTACTAAAGGAATTACCTGAAGAGATAAAAAGTTCCATTAGTGCTTACATTGGCTGTCTTTCCGGGGCTATGATGAAGGATAAATACTTAAAAGTAATAAAGAATGCCGGGTTTAAAGATGTTAGAATTATTGATGAAACAACCTTTCCGCCTGAGCTTATTCTTTCTGCGTCCGACCCTATAATAAAATCAATACTTGAGAATATGGATAAAAAAATAATTACTGGAATTATAAATTCTGTAGAAAGCATTAAAGTATCTGGCATAAAATAGAAAATGAAAATATTCTCGTTTTCAACCACCCGGAAACTGTCATTCCGAGAAAGCGAGTGAAACATAATTCCCTGCTGTTTATGTTCAAATCTTTTTAATATCAAGATTTAATCCATTCAATTTCAAAAAAATCAATTGACAGAAAAAATGCAATATTGTATAATTATAAAGCAGTTGTCTTTGTTAAATAAAACTCAATTGAATAGACATCGTATTTTAAAATTTAAAACATTTTTTGTTTTATTTGACTGTCTTTATTAAGCTATTTTAAAAATACTGTAATTATAAGGAGTTAGAGAGTGTCAAAATTACCGGAACTTGTCATAGGAGATTTAAAAATATACCCTCCCATAATTCAGGGCGGAATGGGAGTCAGAATATCAATGGAAAAACTGGCGGTAGCCGTTGCTAACCAGGGAGCTGTTGGTACCATTTCAGCAGCGTTTACAAGCGGCATAAAAAGCCTGCTGTCCATAAGTGATATTGAATGCCTGAGCGAGCGGGAACTTATTGCACATATAAGGAAGGCAAAAACCCTCACACAGGGTATACTTGCTGTAAATATAATGGTGGCACTGCTGAATTATCCGCTGCTTGTAAAAACATCCTCCAATGAAGGTATAGATATTATTTTTTCAGGCGCGGGGCTGCCCCTTAACCTGCCAAAACTCATAAAGGAAACAAAAACAAAAATCGTCCCGATTGTATCTTCCGCGCGGACGGCAGAAATCATCTGTAAAACATGGATAAGAAAATACAACTATGTTCCTGACGCAATAGTGCTTGAAGGGCCAATGGCGGGAGGACACCTCGGGTTCTCCATGGAAGACCTGGAAAATGAAGAAACGATGCCAAAACTTGAGAAACTTTTAGTTGAGGTTATTGGCGTTGCAGAAAAATACGGCAAAGAAAACAATAAGAATATTCCGGTAATACCTGCCGGAGGAATATATGACGGCAAGGACATCGCCAGAATGCTGAAACTTGGAGCTTCAGGTGTCCAGCTGGCAACCAGGTTTGTATGCACTCATGAATGTGACGCACCTGATGTGTTTAAGCAGGCATACCTGAATGCAAAAAAGGAAGACCTTATTATAATAAACAGCCCTGTAGGGATGCCCGGGAGAGCAATAAAAAATGAATTTCTGGAGAAAGCAAAGAGAGGCGAAATCAAGTTTAACTGTTTCTATCAATGCCTGAAAACCTGCATTCCCTCTAAATCACCCTACTGTATTGCTAATGCGCTGATAAGCGCCGCAGACGGAGACCTTGAAAACGGATTTGTTTTTGCAGGCTCAAATGCATACAGGTGCGATAAAATAGTATCTGTAAAAGAGCTCATGGACGAATTGGTTAAAGAGGCGGAAGAAGCATATACTTAAGAGCAGTCTAAAAACTAATGTCACTCCAAAAAACCTTTGTGTAAAAATCAATAGCCCGCGTGTATCTCTTCAACTGATTTAACAAAACATGCCATCACTAATTCAATGGAGCCCCACGGGTTTATCCTCCCCAATGTCCCCGTGAAAACGGGGACATTGGGGAGGACTGTCGCACCCATAGCGTGCCCTTCCGTTATGTGGTGAGCATAGTTGAACCAAGCCTATGGCGAATGAGGGTTTTCTGAAAATCGGGATAAAAAAGCAGGTGAAGATTATGATGTTTTCATAATTCTATCACCTGCTGTTTTTTATATTGTTAATACAGCTACTAATGCAAACTAAAATTTCCTGAAGCCGCCACCACCGCCACCGCCGCCTCTGTAACCGCCGCCGCCGCCACCACCGCCGCTCCTTCTGCCGCCACCGCCGCCGCCTCCTCTGTAACCGCCGCCACCGCCTCTGTGTCCACCGCCTTCACTGCGGGGCTTTGCTTCATTAACCCTTATAACACGCCCTTTAAATTCTTTTCCGTCCATTCCTGTTATTGCAGCTTGCCCGCTTTCCTTTTCGGGCATTTCAACAAAACCAAATCCCCTTGGGGTACCAGTGAATTTGTCTTTCACGATGGTTGCTGTTTCAACCTGTCCAAATACCTCAAATGCCTGTTTTAATTCTTCTTCTGAAATGTCATACGGCAGATTACCTACATAAAGATTCATTCGTCTCTCCTCTTCCGAATTTTACTTCTTTTTTACTATTGGATGCCTACAACTTTTATATCAAAACAAAGGTCTTTGCCTGACAGCGGATGATTCAAATCAAGAACTACTTTCTCTTTATTTACATCTACTATCGTAGCAGGCATTATTCTACCTTCTTTATCTTTCATATTCAATACCATTCCTTTTTCAGGATTGATATTGGCGGGCAAAGAAGCTCTCGGGTATTCCCTTATCATTTCTTTTTGCTTCTGGCCATATGCTTCAGCTGCTGGTATCGTTATCTTTTTCCCTTCGTTTAATCTCATACCTGCTACTGCCTTTTCAAAACCCGGTATTACCTGTCCGCTGCCTACAACGAAACTCAGTGGTTGGCCATCCTTTGACCGGTCAAACACAGTCCCGTCCTTAAATGTGCCAATATACTGAACCCTTACAGTATCGCCATTTTTTACGATTTTTTTTTGTTCTGTTGCCGCTTTCGGTAATCCTGCCTGTTTTGCCGATTCTTCCTGCCCGGCAATTATCTCCTGCTTCTGTTTTTCAGTAGCTGCTTCTCCTGCCGGCTGTGATTTTTCCCTGCTCTTGCACCCCGCGGAAATAATCAATACTGCTGTAAAAATAATAATCAGTATATTATTGGATGGGCTTAAATGATTTAAACTGTTTATTTTCATTTATACTCCTTTATTAGTATAGCATATTATTAAATAATATCAAATAAAATATTTTTTTGCACTATTGAACTATTGAATTCATAACCAAAAAGTGGTATAAGAGAACGGCTTTTAATTAACAGCGTTACAAACTAAGAAACTGCCTGGAGTATAAACTTTGATTTCTAAAAATCATTATGATGTTATAGTGATAGGAGCCGGCGCTTCCGGCATGCTGGCTGCAGGCCGTGCCTCAGAAAACGGCGCCAGCGTCTTAATGCTTGAAAGAAACAGCTGTCCTGGCAAAAAACTCAGCATTACCGGCAAAGGCAGGTGCAATATAACCAACTCGGGAGAAATAAAGGAATTCATAGAAAGTTATGGAAAAAACGGCAGATTTCTTTACAGGGCATTCTCAAGGTTCTTCAACCAGGACTTGCTGGCATTTTTAAACCGGTTTGGTGTGGAAACCAAAGTTGAAAGAGGAGGGCGTGTTTTCCCGGTAAGCGACGATTCTGAAACTGTCGTGAATGCCTTAAAACAATACCTGAAAAAAAACAAAGTAACGATACAGCTGAATTCACGGGTTGATGAAATCATAGTTGCGGACAATAGTACCGTATCCGCTGATAAGAAAAAGCAACGGGTAACCGGAATCAGGCTGTTAAATGATGATGAAATCATATACTCGCATAAAATCATACTCGCAACCGGAGGGCTATCGTATCCAAACACAGGCTCTACCGGTGATGGCTACCGAATGGCGGAAAAATTGGGGCACAATATAATCCCTCCGGAACCGGCTTTAGTCCCGCTTGAAACAAAAGAGGCATTCGTCAGGGATTTACAGGGTTTATCGCTTGAAAACGTTACCGCTACCTTGTTCATCAATAATAAAAAATCTGCTTCAGAATTCGGAGACATGCTTTTCACTCATTTTGGCATATCCGGGCCTATTATACTTAAACTGAGCGGCCTTGCGGTTGAACATTTGATAAAAAAAGAATGTGTGCTTATATCTATTAATTTCAAGCCTGCTCTCAGTAAAGACCAGCTTGACTCCCGTCTTTTAAGAGAATTCTCAGAAAACAGCCGCAAATCATTGGGCGCTGTGTTGAAAAATCTCCTGCCTAAAAAACTTGTGCCTGTTATAATGAGCCTTTCTAATATTTCAACAGAAAAACAATGCAGCCATATTACTGCCGAAGAAAGGAGAAGGCTGTTTCTGCTTTTTACTGATTTTCGGCTGGAAATATCAAAAGCAAGGCCCATTGACGAAGCAATCATCACCCGCGGGGGGATAACTTTAAAAGAAATAGACCCGTTCACCATGGAGTCAAAAATAATAAAAGGTTTGTATTTCTGCGGTGAAATTATTGACATTGACGGAATGACAGGAGGCTATAACCTTCAGGCGGCGTTTTCAACCGCATACCTTGCCGGGGACGTAGTCCCCTAAATATCATTTTAAAGCGATTTCGCAAAGTTGTTTTTCTTTTGTTTTTTCCCTTATGTCTAGTTCGTACCCTGCTTTGTTAAGGATTCTTGATAGGCTATTTATAGAAATGTGCCTTTTCTTGTTTAATACGTTGGACAAATACCCTTCGTCTACATGAAACTTCCTGCAAAAATAATATCTTGAACCATAACGCACATCCACGATCTCGCTTAACTGGTCTCTGTAATCAGACATCCTTGTTTTATCGTGCAAAATGCCTAATCGTGATTCTAAGTCCTGACATATTTTAAAACTCACTGTTTCAGCTATATCCTTTCTGCTCTTTCCATTATAAACTTTCCCTATCCTGTTTAACCAGTAGTTAGCAAACTTATCCCAATAAGGCTTTTTAAGATATAAAGTTATCATATGCCTTATAAAGCGCTTTTCTACTTCTGAAGATGAATTTAGGGAAATTACTTCTCCATTAAGCGTCCTGTACTTTAACGGCTCTTTTAATCCATTATTTCTGTTTTCCATGTTTTTTCACCCCTTTTATAAATATTACTTTACCCGCAACTGACATATAAATACTTTTTTGTCTGAATTCTATTGCTATTTCTTCCAGCATCTTTTTCACTTCCCCTTCTTTTTCCTTCTCAATGGCAACAATATATTTCCTTGATTCGTCTGAAACCATTTCCTTTGTATCCTCATCTTCATATACTCCATTATACGCCATAGGAGCTCTCGTCCATCCTTTAAACCTGATATACATTTCTTTTTCAAGCCACTGCCATCTATCAAAGGGATGTAATTCACCATTGCCAGCAAACCGATCTTCTTTAATCGGAACTAAAAATTCAATTTCTATAATCAATGATTTATGTATCCTTTAGTTCATCATCTCATTCAATATTATATTAACATATACTTGTCTATTTGTCAAGTATTTTTATTTTATTTTGAAATAGTTATTTCCATGGTCTTATTGGGGATGGGGGGACGTAGTTAAGTAGTAAAGTATTAGCTTTTTTCTCTCGCAAGTTTCTCCTGTCAATACTTAACTACTTCCCCTAGATTTTATGTTAAAATGTAACGATTTTATCGCTCTCCTTAATTATTTCGTACATGTCCTTCATCGTATTAATCGGGCACATTTCGGTGCCTTCCTGATTGCGGGATTTAATACAAGTTCCGCAGGCAAGTATTTTCCCGCCAGATTGAAGGAATTTCTCTGCCTGCTCAATGGTGTTAAATTTATCCGTGCTTATTTTCTGATACTCAACACCCTTACCAGTCAAAAATACTTTAACTTCATCCTTTTGTCCGAGACAAAAATTTGCATACCGCAGAGCGTTCCAAGAAGTTTCTGCGTCGTTACTCAAAATAATAACTCCTATTTTCATTTTATAACCTCCTTTTTGGTTAAAACAATTCCGTAATGATACGGCTTTAAGTCATACATTATAGGCAAATAAAGGGGTCAGGCCTTGCCGCTGGTTCTATTTAGCATATTTATCCGGATTTTCCTTGAACTGAGGCGGGCAGGCTCCGCAGCAAAAGTAATAGGACTTGCTTTTATAGTCGGCAACTTCCGTATTTTCCTTTACATTGAACTTAGTCCCCATAACGGGACAAACAACTTGTTTGCCTATTTCATCTTTTTTCGCTTTTCTGAAAACAGGCGCATTCTTTAATTCATCAGCAGTCATCATCTGCCCCTCTTTCATTCCTTGTTCCTGCGCCATTCCCGGTTGCTTGCTCGCACTACTCATAGCTGCCATATCGTGGCCTTCTTTCATGTTCATACCATTGTTTGACTCCTGCTTGTTGCCGCAACCCATTAGAAATAAGCCGATTAGAACCGTAAGAAATAACTTTTTCATAAACACCCCTTTTATAAAGTTTTCTTCTTCCATATGTAATATATAGGCGGGTACACGAGCAATTCCATTATAAATGATGTAAATATTCCCCCTATCATCGGGGCTGCAATCCTTTTCATCATATCGGCGCCGGTCCCCATGGACCACATGATAGGTATAAGTCCCATGAACATCGCCATGACAGTCATCATCTTCGGCCTGATTCTCTTTACAGCACCGTGAATTATCGTTTCTTTAAGGTCATCAAAGGTTTTCATTCTTCCCTGCTTCTTCATATCATTGTATGACATGTCAAGAAACAACAGCATGAATACGCCCGTTTCGGCATCAAGCCCCATCAACGCTATCATCCCCACCCATACGGCAATTGACATGTTGTATCCGAGTATATAAAGAAACCATACAGCGCCGACAAGCGAGAACGGGACTGCAAGCAGAACAATCAGCGCTTTTATAGTTGATTTTGTATTCATATAAAGCAGTACGAATATTATAAATATTGTCAGCGGAATCACAACTTTAAGCCGTTCTTTTACCCTGAGCATGTTTTCATACTGTCCGCTCCATTGTATTGAATAACCTGCGGGGACTTTTATATTTTCCCCGACGATTTTTTTTGCCTCATTAACATAGCCGCCTATATCCCTGCCCGAAATATCCACATATACATATCCGGAAAGCAATCCGTTTTCATCCCGTATCATTGCAGGGCCCAGCGCAAATCTTATATCAGCAAGCTGTTCAAGCGGCACCTGCGCGCCGGTTGATGTCTGTACAAGCACCCGTTTTAGTTTCGGCAGGTCATCGCGCAGTTCGCGCGCATACCTGACATTTATCGTATAGCGTTCCCTTCCCTCAACCGTTGTTGTTATTGGTTCCCCACCTATGGCAGACATTATAACCATTTCAACTTCTTTAACAGTTATGCCGTAACGGGCGAGTTCTTCGCGCCTGATGTCAAAATCAAGAAAATAACCGCCTGCAACACGTTCCGCATAAACGCTTCTGGTACCCTTTACATTTTTAACAACCCCTTCTATCTGTATCCCGATTTTCTCTATTTCTTTAAGGTCAGCGCCAAAAATCTTTATGCCGACCGGGGTTCTTATACCCGTTGACAGCATGTCAATCCTGGCTTTTATCGGCATTGTCCAGGCATTCGTTACACCCGGCAACTGCATTTTGTTGTCCATTTCACTAACAATATTCTCCCATGTTATTCTATCTCTCCAGATTGGCCTGAACGGAATCTGCATGAACTCCGGCATCCATGAATACCACCGTTTTACTGGACGCCATTCTTTTTCAGGCTTGAGAATAACCGTTGTTTCCATCATGGAAAACGGCGCGGGGTCCGTAGCTGTTTCAGCCCTGCCTGCTTTTCCGAACACTCTTTCCACTTCAGGAATAGTTTTAAATATCTTGTCCTGCACCTGAAGAATTTTCTGCGCTCCGGTTACAGATATTCCCGGAAGGGTAGTAGGCATGTAAAGAATTGTCCCCTCGTTTAACGGAGGCATGAATTCCGAACCAAGTTTAAGATATACCGGGATAGTTGCGATTATAAGCAATAAAGCAGCTATTATGGTTGATTTTGTATGGCGCAGGACAAAATTACAGGCAGGTTCATATATTTTAAAAAGAACCCTGCTTACAGGATGTTTCTCTTCAGGATAATACTTGCCGACAGTCATGGAATTAAAAATGTTTGACAGCCATTTCGGTTTGAAGTGCAAATAATCCATACGGGTAAAGAGCATCCTCATGGCAGGGTCAAGGGTTATTGCCAGTATTGCCGCAATAGCCAACGCAAGGTTTTTGCTGAAAGCGAGAGGTTTGAAGAGCCTGCCTTCCTGGTCCACAAGAGTAAATACAGGCAAGAACGCCACTGCTATGACAAGCAGAGAGAAAAACACTGATGGCCCGACTTCCTTCAGGGCATTTAAGCGCACAACATGGAAATCCCCGACCCGCCCGTTCTGTTCCCATAACTGCAGTTTCTTGTAAGCATTTTCAACTTCAACTATAGCCCCGTCAACAAGCACGCCTATTGAGATTGCGATACCTGAAAGAGACATGATATTTGAAGTCAGCTTCATTCCATACATAGGGATAAATGAAAGAAAGACCGCTATAGGTATGGTAACTATCGGGATGATTGCAGAAGGGAAATGCCATAAAAAAAGCAGTATGACAAAACTGACTATTATTATTTCCTCAATCAGCTGGTGTTTCAGCGTATCAATAGCCCGCTTTATAAGTTCTGACCTGTCATAAGTCGTGACAACCTCAACGCCTTCGGGTAGAAACGGCTTTACCTCTTCAAGTTTTTCTTTAATCCTGTTTATTACATTAAGCGCATTCTCGCCATATCTCATCAGGACAATCCCGCCTACAGTATCACCTTCGCCATCAAGGTCTGCAACCCCGCGCCTTATTTCAGGGCCTATTGAAACCCTTGCAATATTTTTTATAAGCACAGGAGTGCCTGAACTATCCGCGCTAATAACTATATTTTCAATATCCCGTACAGACTTTACATACCCTCTTCCTCTTACCATGTACTCTATACCGGTAAACTCAACAAGCCTTCCGCCAACATCGTTATTACTGTCACGCACGGTATCAATAACTTTTGATAATGGAATTTTATAAGCTGTAAGAGCGGCAGGGTCAATGTTAATCTGGTATTGTTTCTGAAAGCCTCCAATACTTGCCACTTCAGCCACACCTTGGACACTCTGCAGCCAGTAACGCAGGCTCCAGTCCTGAAAACTCCTGAGCCCTGCAAGGTTGTTTTTACCGGTCTTGTCAACAAGAGCATACTGGTAAACCCAGCCTAATGCCGTCGCATCAGGGCCTATTTCTGTCTTTACTCCTTCGGGAAGTCTTGGCAGGACTTTATTCAGGTATTCAAGAACGCGGCTGCGTGCCCAATAAATATCCGTCCCGTCCTGGAAAATTATATACACATAAGAAAACCCGAAATCAGAGAACCCGCGCACCGCTTTCACTTTTGGCGCGCCCAATAGAGCCGTTACAATCGGATATGTAACCTGGTCTTCTATGATGTCCGGGCTCCTGTCCCACCTTGAGTATACTATCACCTGGGTATCGGAAAGGTCGGGAATTGCGTCAAGCGGCATGTTTTTTATTGAATAGACTGCTCCGACTAATGCTGAGGCGACAAAAATTATTATAATAAACTTATTTTTAGCTGAAAATTCTATTATTTTTTCAATCATACCTTGCCTTGTTCAATTTGCTATTTCACATCTGTCCGATTAAAATATTGACGACCTGTCCTTCCATAGCCTTGCCTGCCCAGCCGAAGTTTCAACGTAGGTGGGGCGTAGGAGGACAAATGTCATTGCGAGGTGGTTTTACCGAAGCAATCTCAAGATTTCCTGCATATGTTGAGATTCCCACGGTCGCTGACTCCCTCGGAATGACCGGTATCGGGTGGTTAATAACGAGAATATTTTATCAAACACTTACGTTACTATTTACTCATATCACTTAGCGCGGATTTGAGCCTTGATTCAGAATCAATCAGAAAATTAGCTGAAGTAACAACTTTATCTCCTGCTGATAAACCGGATATTACCTGGTAAAAGTCGTCTGTCTCCTCTCCCAGTTTTACCTCTCTGGGCTCAAACCGCCCGCTGCCGGAATCAATAAAAGCTATCTGCCTGATTCCGGTATCCAGTATGGCTTCCTTGGGAACAGATAACAGGTTGCCTAAATTAATGTTTATTTCCGCATTAACGAAACTTTCCGGCCTTAGCAGGCTGTCAGGATTTTCCAGTTCCGCCCTTACCCGAAGGGAGCGTGTCCCGGGGTCCAGAATAGCGTCTATTGAGCGGATAGTGCCGTTGAAAATTTTATCCGGGAAAGCTTTTGAAGTAACCTTAATTGTCTGGCCGATTTTTACCTGGCTGGATTCATACTCATAAATCTGAGCATATACCCATACTTTCCCGCCTTTTTTAGCTATTAAAAGATAATTTGAACCTTCATCATTTTTTTCTAATTCTCTAATCTGGTTTTCACTCAGTCCCATTAATGCCAGTTTTGACTTTGCTGAGTTTACCATGGAGTCTGAGCGTTCCTTCACGTCCGGCATAGGGCTGTCCTTTATTTTTTTCCTTGCTTTTATAGCTTCCATGTATTCAGTCTGCGCGGTAAATAAATCAGGGTCATAAGCAATTTTTCCGGTTGCGCGGATAATTTTGTTTAGTTCCCGGTACTGCGCAAAACCGGTCTGAACTCCGATAAGCTGCTGCTTTTCAGGACTGACCGTAACAGCAGCCAGCCCTTCCACAGCAGCATCACCCCCTGAGGTGTTATTGTTTTCCTCAACCTCAAAAGGAACCATCTCCATGCCCATTGAATCCTTGCCAGGCTCTTCCGATATTTCATCCGGATTCATCGTTGACTTGTACATGATTTTAGTTTTTGGTTTCTCTCCCTGCCCCATGGATACCGCCTCTTCCTGAATTGGGACCAGGTCCATACCGCAAATACTGCATTCTCCCGGTTTATCCGAAATAAAATTAGGATGCATCGGGCAGTGATATTTTATTGCGGCGTTATTTGTAGAATTAATGCTGTGATGCGGGCGCATCAGCATATAACCGACAAATCCTACAATGACGAGTAAAACAATTATAAGAAATATATTTTTAGTTCTGCTCATTTGATACCTCCGCCCTACTTTAATTCCACGCCTGAGATTCTTTCAAGTTCTGCGAGATTCTGATAATATTCACTGAAACTCTTATAATAATCAATTTGGAAATCAAGGAGAGCCCTCTCGCTGTCAAGCAGCATCAAAAAATCCTCCTTCCCTGACCTGTAAGAAACCTCTATAACTTTAAAAGCCTGTTCTGCCTGCGGGAGAAATGTGGTTTTATACAGTTCAAGTTGTCTTTCCAGAGTTTGAAGTTTAATAAATAATTCTTTCCCTGCATAAACCGTCATTAGTTCCATGTTTTTTTGTCCGGCTAAAGAAGCCTTTAACCCATAGGCTGATTCCTTTATATTAAATGCCGGTTTCCAGAACCATAAAGGCAAAGTAAACCCTACCATTAAATCCTGTCCTGACCAACTGCCGCTCATTCTTCTTTTCCTGTAAGTTAAATCAAAATCGGGAAGAAAACCGGTTTTAGCATAACGGTTCAACCACCTTCCCGTTAAAATACCTATGTTTTCTTTTTTTAATTGCGGGTTATTATTTATAATAATATTTCTTATTTCATCCCAACCTTTCTTAATATAGGATAATGTTAACTCTTCAGGAATTTGTATTTTTTCGTCAGGATCATTACCGATAAGAGCATTTAATTCCGCTTCGGCAAGTTCTTTTTCCTGCTGCAGAGTTATAATCATATTATACATTTTGGAGGTTTCCACCTGGGCGCGGAGAACTTCCCCCTGCGATGTTTTTCCTGAAATATATTTTGTTTCAGCAACAGCTGCAAAATTTTTCATCAACTCTAAGTTATCATTGTAAATATCAATGGCTTTATTAATGTAAAAATATTTTGAGTAAGCAGCCTTTAGCTGCGCTATTACTTTGAATTCGGTTTCTCTGAAATCCCACATGGCTCTTTCCGCATCAAGCGCTGCAATTTTACCCTTAATAGCGAGTTTCCCCGGAAACGGCACCATCTGTTCAATCCCATACATCGTTTCATTTGCTTTGCCTAAATTAAATTCATCTACGGGCATGTTCTGGGAATCAATGAAAAATCCAGGGCTTTCCCATGTCCTTTCAGGCAATACTCTAACTTTTTCTGCGTTCCAGTTATTACGGGCTGCAATTATTTCAGGGTTTTTATCTTTTGCTTTTTGAATAAGAGCGTTTAAACTGATATTCTCAGCATAAAGCCCGGATGAAGCAGTTAAAATGAGCATAAATATGATAGATAATCTATTATTCATTTTTCTCTTGTGTTTGAATTTACCTGTTCATTTACTAATTTATATTTTCTCATGAGTATTTTTTATATCTTTTCTTTCCTCTTGATTCCACATCGAATGTGGAACGTTTTTTAGCCAGTGCAAATATTTTACGTATGGACTCAATGAATATCACAACTACCAGAATTATCATAATTGCCGACAGCACGGCGTTCAGGTTCCCCTGGAATGT
>Ga0315284_10010456_pt1 | contig 13215 bp, 14 predicted proteins | sample YL17G09_16_MG_FD_203696 | JGI IMG/M metagenome (GOLD analysis project Ga0315284, IMG submission 203696) | Sediment microbial communities from Yellowstone Lake, YNP, Wyoming, USA - YL17G09_16 | ecosystem: Environmental > Aquatic > Freshwater > Lake > Sediment | place: USA: Wyoming | collected...
AGCGGAGGCTATATGCAGATAGTTGGCAAAGGCAGACCTCAACTCATCTGATTTATCTGGTATCTCCTGTGGAATATTGAAATGTCTCTTCAATTCCCCCATGATTCTTCTGAGCATGGCTGCCCAATCAGCACTGTAAGGTGATGCACCGATAAAGTGCAAGACGAGAAGCTCATGGGGGTGCTCTTCACGATACTTCAGCGCCCAGTTTGCCAGGAGCGCCGATTTCCCTGAGCCTGATTCACCGAGGATAACAAGGGGTGGGTCAGTGGACTGGGTGTGTTTATTGAGACGGTCAAAGTATGCCTCCCTCCCTATGTAAACCTGCGACCTGCTCTGGGCATAGGCCTCGTGATCGAGGGCATCACGGTCAAGTGGGTCAATCTTCTGGTCAGGAGGATAAAGGACATCAATAAATTTAGTTAAGTCCTGAAGGACAAGCTCCCCCAGTGTCTTCGGGTCCGGGAAGTTCTCGTGCACTGGAAATCCGCTTTTTCTAATACGGCCTTTGAGTTTTTCAAGTTTCTCGCGTGCGTCTTCATCTTCAGAAAGGAAATCCGCTCTCTTTGCCCCTTCAGGTAAACGTCGAATATACTCAGGGTCCCGGAAGTAGAAGAAGGCATGTTCTGCCATCTCGGGGTTATTGAGTACACCGTGGAGTATCTCCAGTTCTGTTACCGAATGGGAGAGATGCTCTTTCAGCCAGGGTTCCCGATCTATGAGGTCATGCGGGATCGTATCGGGTATCCAGCCATACCGTTCCCCAAGCAGTCCAATAAAATAGGGTCGGCACCGTTTGATCTCTTCGAGGCAGATGGGGAGGACCTTCCCTTCTGCCTTCTGCTCTTCTGTTACGCCCCACCGTAGGTCAACTTCACCCCAGGTAACACCCCGTTCCTCACAGATCTTCCTCAACTGGGGGAAGGTGCGCTTTACAAGAACCTCCCTCTCCTCCTTCATATCTTTAAAGGTAGAGGAGACGAAAACACGAATGACACGCTGTTGTAATTCAATTGTGTGTGCCGTTTGACTTGTCATTGTTCATCCCCCCTTTTCAAAAAATTGTCCATCGCCGATTGGTCACTTACAAACTATAAAAATCGGTAATCCCCCGTCGGGCCCCTTTAATAAAGGGGGATTGGGTGTTCGCGCCACACCCTATGATAATGTGTTTGAAATCCTTGTCAATCAAATTTTGAAGGTGCCCTCCTCGTATCCAAATATCAGATAGTTTGACTGGCATAGTCGGGCGTATTATATTCTACCATGTTTAAGCTTGGGAATTTATTTCTAACACTTAAGCATAAATGGGGCAAATTGGATCAAATTCTCAATTCAAAGCACCTGCCTTCGCCGAAGTGGCTACGCGCAGGCAGGCGAAATCCGAAACAAATACGAATATTCAAAATACAAATTTTCCAAACAAAAAAGTCTTGAATAAATCCACTTCATCGTCTGTAAGATTTAGAAGGAAGGTATTTTTATGAACGAGGTGTTATATTATGGCGGGTCCATTTTTAAGGATTATCATAAAAGTCTGTATATAGGGTTATTCTTAAGTAATCGTGAAGTACTAAACATACCAGCGATGAATCATATCCGACCTGCGGATTTCTTGCCAAGATGTGTTTTCTCCAAAAGGCTTCGGTATGAAAAACAAATCAAAACCATTCATCTGTTCCGTTTATTATCACTCGAAATGTTGCATGGAGATAGAAAAACGTAAAAACAACATTACAGGAAGAAAGAAAGTATAACGTTGGGTGGCATGTGAAGAACTACCAAATGCCAGGAATTAAACGATATGTAGTCTTTTGCATATATTCCTTATATCCTTTTAGTTCCCTCCCAAGTACACTTTCTTCATTTCGTATTCTTGCCACTAAAAGGGGAATGATCAACAGCGAAGGGATCGTTGCCCAATAGGATCCCAGTGCCAGCGGGGAAAGGATATACATCAGCGACACTCCCAGATACATCGGGTGTCGGACAATTGCATACGGCCCACTACTGATGACTTCCTGTCCCTGCTCTACTTCGATGATGCGAGATGCATAGCGGTTCTCTCTTAATACAAGGAAAAACATACCGTAGCCCAGCAATACAAGAACATCTGCAACGATTACCACCACAACGGGAACATTTGACCACCCAAAACGTTTGTCAAAGCCTGGAATCAGGAAGATGAGGAGATAGTAGAGAGACCCGAGTTTGACAATCAATTTTTGAGATGCTTCTTTTTCTCTCATCCTCATCCTTCGTGCCAGCAGTGCAGGATCGTTTCTGAGCAAATAGATTAAAACAAGAACCATGGGAATAAGGAGGACGGTTAAATACAGCCATGCCTCCCAGTAGGCAAAGGTTCCAGCAGGCAGGAAGAACATCGCTAACAGTAAAGGGATAACTATGAGAAGGCGCACAAAAACCATTTTGATCAATTCACTCTGTGAAAGTTGCTTGTCGTCCATTGTATTTCCTCACCAGGTTCGCTGCCCAACGAATAGCTGAGCGGTACCCGGACTATAGATCCTTAGGATCAGTGCCATCCACTTTAAAATACGGGTTCTAATATACACAATCTTTGAACGTTTTGGAACCGAATGTTTCAGGAAAAACTAATTTATTTTATCTTTCAATAGATTTTCTCAAGGGGGGAAGGAAGGAGGGGACAGGTTCAAATTTATTTTGTCTTGTTTAATTTGCTCGCTTGTGATAAGTTTTGCTTTAAATTTCAGGGAGAATGAATGATGAAGATCGAAAAGTTATGGGGGGGGCGGTTTGAGGAACTTCCACCGGAAGAGATCGTTGATTTTCTCTCGGGGAGAGATGTAAGGGGGACCCCTCCCTGCGATGAGCGTTTGATCTCATATGATCTATGGGGAAATCGTGCCCACCTGTTGATGCTCTGCCGTCAAGGGATTATCTCAAAGCAGGATGGAAAGAATATCCTCAAGGGATTGAGGGAATTGGAATCCCTTTACCAGAAAGGGAGGTTTAAATTGGATCCCTCCAAGGAGGATGTCCACTCCAACATCGAGAGTTTTCTCATCGACCGGGTGGGGATGGAACATGGAGGAAGGATCCACACCGGCAGAAGCCGCAACGACCAGGTCGCTCTTGATATGCGTCTCTACCTTCGGGATCAGGCGATGGAATTTATTGGAGGATTGATCGGGCTAATAGAATCGCTTCTCAATAAAGCCGGAGAGCATCGTTTGACGATCATGCCCGGTTATACCCATCACCAGCATGCAATGGCTACTACTTTCGGCCATCTTTTGCTCTCCTTTGCAGAGGCTCTGGAGAGAGATATTCAACGGTTCATCCACTGGTTCGTTCTCTTCAATAACAATCCTCTGGGAGGAGCAGCCGGCTATGGGACCTCTTTTCCCCTCGATCGAAAATTGACCTCAAAGCTTCTCGGCTTTGACGGCCCATCGGAGAATGTCACCGATCCCATCACCCAGAGATGGGAGCCTGAGACAGAATTGGGGTACGCCATCGCCGTGATGATGGACCATCTCTCTACGATGGCACAGACATTGATCCTTTTGTCCACCAGCGAATTTAATATGGTTCGTCTGAGCGATCAACATAGCACGGGAAGTTCCATCATGCCCCAGAAACGGAATCCTTGCTCCATGGAGGCGATCAAGGCCAAGACAGCTTTTGCTCACGGAACTCTGGTGAGTCTCCTCTCTGTGGGCAAGGGCCTCTTCGTGGGATATAACCGAGACACCCAGTGGACAAAGTACTGGATCATTGATCTGGTGGAGGAGACAAAACCCGCCCTAACGGTGATGGCCGATGTGATACGGCTCCTTCAGGTTCATAAGGCACAGATGTTAAAACAGGCCGAAGAGGGGTTTGCCGGCGCCACTTCCTTGATGGAATGGATGGTTGCTTCATTTAGGCTTCCTCTGCGAAAAGCGAAGGGGGTGATGGAGAAGGCGGTGAAATATTCGGAGAAAGAAGGAAAGGAGGAGGTGACCTTTCAGAGCTTGAAGAAAGCCCTCCGAGAGATGAAGATCGATCTATCCCTATCAGAGCAGGACGTGAAAAAGGTTCAGAGGCCGGAGAGGATCCTGTCTCAAAATCTCGCAATTGGGACGCCGTCTGCTAAAAGGGTTCAGGAAAACGTCTCATCGCTTCGGGAAAAGGTGAAAGAAAGCAGGGCTTGGTTGACCCTGAGGAGAAGAAAAATCGAGAAGGCGAAAGAATTGATGGGCAGGATGGAGAGACAAATCTGGAGATGAAAGGAGATATCCATGGGAAAAGTGGAAGCGATCATCAAGTCTGAAATCGTACGTCTGGCAAAGAGGGAGGTTCGAAAAATATCTGCTCCATTGGGCCGGGATGTGAGGGCATTGAAGGGTACCGTCTCACAACTTCACAGGACGGTTTTGGCCCTCGAGCGATTCACAGCCCTGCAGAAGAGAGAATCGGAGAAAAAGATTTCTTTCGAAGCGACTCCGGAAGAGGTGGGGGCATCGCGCCTCTCTCCACGATTGATCCGAAGCCTTCGCAAACGGTTGGGTATCTCCCAAAGGGAACTTGCCCGCCTGACAGGAGTTACTCCTCTTGCTGTGTACCAATGGGAGACCGGGACGTTTAAGCCGAAAAAAGAGAAGAAAGCGATGCTCGTGGGGCTTCGTAAACTGGGTCGCCGCAATGTGAAAAAATTCCTCGAAGACAGAAAGAGTGAGGGAACGGAGAAGAAAGCTCCCAGACCGAAATCAAAGACCAAATCAAAGACCAAATCAAAGACCAAATCAAAGACCAAATCAAAGACCAAATCAAAGACCAAATCAAAGACCTCGAAAAAATAGACCCTAAAAAGGGATAGGCTACTACTTAGAAAGGAAGACCCGAAGGAATTTTAAAAAGTGGCGTGTCCCTTTTTTATTATGAGAGATTTCTGGACTTCTTCAGAAATCTCATTATGGAGGCAGTATGGACTTAAGAGTGTTTGAGAAGATGGATACCTCACGGCTTCGAAGTTATATCCAATTCTTGCTCTGGCACTACCGTGTGATCGATGCCTTTTGGTTTATCTATGTGGCGGAGATGTTTGATCAACCCACGGCAGAACGGCTTAACGAGCAGGTCTGGGGACGGGTTGCTGGGATGGCCGGCAAAGACCTCCTCCAGCGTTTTGATATCGAAGAGAAAGGGCTTAAAGGTTTCGTTAAAGCCTTAAGATATTTCCCCTGGGCAATTCTTGTGGGTTATGAGATAGAAGAGAAGGAAAATGAGGTCATCATCACCATTCCCAATTGTCCCACCCAGGAAGCCCGCCTTAAAAGGGGGCTGGATGAATTTGTGTGTAAGGAAATGCACCGGGGCGAATTTACAAGCTTTGCCCGGGAGATCGATGACCGTATCGAGGTGGAATGCCTCTTCGCCCCGCCTGATCCCCATCCTAAAGACCTGTTTTGCAAGTGGAAGTTCACCTTAAAAAAGTAGGGACACTTCCCAATTTTTTCCTGCCATTTTGTAACAAAAGGGGCCGGATTGATTCTTCGATTACTATTTGCGCTCGTCAAGTCAAGTTTATAGTTTAGTTTTAATCCCGGCCCTCTCTTCCAAAGTCAATTATGACATCTTACTACAGAAGTTCTTCCTTAAACCGGGAACTTTTTTGTGTTCCGGTTGTCTATTAAACCATAAGAAGATTAAAAAGGAGGTCATGTTATGAAACGGAACGCTTTATTAATGGTGTTGTTTGTCGTATGGGTTATTCCAGCATTGGCATGGGCCCATGCAGGAAATGTAGATGTAGTGGATGTGCGGGTTCTTTCAGATTCTGGAGAAGTGTTTCCAAAGTACAGGACCTATCCACGCTGTTCCCAGGAGGGAAAATTTTTCTATATGGAGGCAGTGAAGGGACAGAGATACTCCATTCAGGTCACAAACAAATCGGATAGGCGCATTGGCGTCGTGATTGCTGTGGATGGGAGAAACATCGTCGACGGCAAGAAATCAGACCTCAAGCGGAAGGAGCGGATGTACATCGTCGGGCCTCACGAGTCAAATACCTTCGAAGGCTGGCGAACAGGCATGGACAGGACAAACAGGTTCTACTTCACCGAACAGCCCGATTCCTATGCGGAGAAGGTGTTTGCCGACGCCTCGGCAATGGGGACCATCGCTCTCGCTGTGTACAGGGAAAAGCTTCCTGAAATAGTTCCATACTCCGGAGGTCCATCCCGAATGAAGGACGCACCCGCCGGAGCTGCACCCTGTGCTCCCAGTGAGAGTCGCTCTGCTGACAGGTCTGAACAGAAGAAGAATGAGCAGGCAGGCACCGGATTTGGGGAGACGACCCACTCCCCTGCTTATATGGTCCACTTTGATCCGGAGTATACCATGGCCGAAAAAATTGTCCTGAAATACGAATGGCGATCAGAACTGTGCAGGAAAGGAATTATCTCATGCGGTCCAAAAAACAGATTCTGGCCTGGTGGTTACGAATTTGCCCCGATCCCGAAAGATTTTAGGGGATGATACCAGTTGGCAAAGGAATGCCTGCCCTCGAAACCATAAAATTGGATGAAGTGGGAATACACATGGGAGATACCAGGCACATTCTGCACGAACGTCGCTTTGTTCTGTATCTACTCGCGGTATCTAAGGTAATGTATGGAATCCCTGCTCTCTAAAATGCGGATCAAAGGCAAAGGCCATCTTGATCTCCAGGGTACGCATCATCTCGAAACTGACGCAATCAACGAGGCTGAGATTCCGCCTCGACGCTGAAAGGAGGGCGCTAACGCCAGATCGATGTAATTCTGGGATAACAAATTCAATATTTACTAAAGGCAAAATGTCGTTTTGGACTCCTCTTGCGGCGTCCATGCCAAGTCGATGCTGAATAAGAGCAAATGTCTCCACAAGAATGTAATTGCTTGTAATGAGGGTACCTTCATCCTTTAGCAGACCGACCCATGCGGTCTTCGCCTTTTGATGATTTTCATCATCTCTATCGAGCAAAGCATAAAAGGCCGATGTATCGATAAAGACTCTCATTTGTTATAGGCTTCCGTTAGATAGAGATCATGCTTTTTAGAAACGTCGCGTTTTCCAGAACTGAACTTTCCAACGATCTCCATCGCCCTTCTATGTCTTTCTTCGGCGTTGACAACCGTGTTTGACTTAATGACCGTGTCAACGGCTTTCCTGATGAGCTCCGCAACGGATAAATGCCGAGACTGGGCTATCTTCTTAAGCGCCTTCGCCTGATCCTCTGTCAATTGTATTTGTGTCCTGATCATAAATGCCTCCTATGTTATCACTTTTGATTAAATGATAACAGAAGGGTCCAAACCTGTCAATCAAAAGGAGAAAGTGGTTGTTGCCCATCCATTTTCTGCTTTTCTCTTGACAAAATAATTTAGTATGCTAAAGTTTAGCATATAAAATTTAATCCGGAGGATTGATGATAGCTGTTGAAGACCGGCTTATCTATTTAATTTCAAAAGTATTTCACAAACTTATGATAAATCTTCAAAAGGCCTTTTCAGAGGCCGGAGTAGAGGTGACGCCGGTTCAGGCTATGCTCCTCTTCTACCTCCAGAAGAAAGACGGTTCGAGTCTTACGGAGATTAGCTCTGGTTTAATGTTAGAGAATCCGACTGTCACAGGCTTGATCGACCGATTGGAAAAATCAGGTTATGTGAAACGATCGGATCACCCCAGTGATCGACGTGTCTACCTGGTTTATCTCACTGAAAAGGGAAGCATGGTAGCTAAAAGAGCCTTGCCAATCATTAAGAGGTTAAACGAGCAAATTAAGGAAGGATATTCAGAGGAAGAGATTGAAAGCTTCAAAAAGGTGTTGATGGGAGCATTTAATAAGTTTCCCTAAAGAAAGCTCAAGGAGATTCATGTTGGAACATATAAAGAGGATAAAAACTTTACAAGAGATGATTGAAACCTGTGATCTTTCTGGGGTGATTTTGTTTTATTCCAGAGATGTATTCTATTACACAGGAACATCTCAACCCTCTTACTTTTTTATTTCACCCCAACATTACTGCCTATATGTGAAGGCTGGTTTTGATTTTGCCCTTCGTGAGGCGCAAATCGAAAAAGAAAATATTAAAGAGGAAAGACATCTTGAAAATATCTTCAAAGAGAATTTTTCTATAATCAAAAGAGGTAAGAAAATTGGTGTCGAATTGGATGTATTACCCGCAAATCGTTTCTTGGAATTCAGTAGAATCTTTAGTGGATTTAAAATTGTAAATATCTCTCCCCTTATTCTAAACCAGAGGAAAAGCAAAGACGCCAGGGAAATTAAGATCATCCGGAAAGCATGCAGCGCGATCCATAGGGGCCATGAGAGGGTTTTAACTGTATTGAGAGAGGGGTTGACTGAACTTGAATTAGCTGCTGCAGTCGAGGATGCCCACAGACTGGCAGGGCATGAGGGGATCTTCTTTATCCGGCAACCCGATTTCTTCATGAGCAGAGGACCATTAGCCTCCGGACCTAACCTTTATCAGATCAGCGGTATGGTCTATTCGATCACTGGAATCGGGTTGAGTGCTTCCGTCCCGTTGGGACCCTCTCGCAGAAAGATTAGAAGGGGAGATTTAGTTGTTGTAGATATCCCTGTGCTTGTTGAAGGATATCATGCTGACCAGACAAGAACCTATATTGTTGGAGAGGCAAAGGATGGGGCGAAGAAACTATTCCAATCTTTGAAAGAGATCGCTAATCACCTTATAGACCATATTACTCCAGGGATGAAATGTTCTGAAGTATATAAAATGGCTGTAAAGAAAGCAGAAGAACTCCAGGTCGGCAAACCGTTCTTAAATTTTGGGAAGGGGCGGAAGTCAAAGATCATTGGCCATGGCGTAGGCATTGAGATCAATGAGCCGCCTATCTTATCTGATTATGACCATTCGATAATTTCAGAGGGCTTTGTGCTTGCATTGGATATGCACATGATGGATGAAAAGTTCGGGGTGGTTAAGCTTGAAGACATGATTGTGATTGGAGAGAAGAATAAATTATTGACCAAAACCCCGAGAGAACTTTTTGAGGTCGAATAAACCCCGTTAGAAATTCCAGCGGGGTATTAAACCCAGCCGGAATTATTCTAAAATCTAACCCCGCTACAGCCGCCGGCCCAGAGGGCCTCTGGCCCGGAGGGAGCAGCGCGGCATTATTTCTAACGGGGTAAACAAGAAAAGGGGCCCGAGATGAAGAAGATAGAAGAAGAATTGAAAATATTTTTTCTCAAAAATAATATTCCTGTGTTTGGCATAGCTAAAGCTGCATCGCTTGAAAATGAGCCATCAGGTTATAAACCCTCAGACATGCTTGCTTCAGCACAGAGCGTCCTCTGTTTCGGAATCCCTGTTCCCAAAGGAATATTTAAATGTCAGGAAAGATCAGAATGGATGTACTGGAGAGCTGCCAATATTTACTACCGAAACATAGATATGGTTTTGATGCGGGCTTGTAGCATCATCGAAGAAAAAGGTGAAGTAGCTGTGCCAATCTACGCGTGTTTTCCTTATGACATCAAAGGGAAGGGCGATTTCTGGGCATATATGAGCCTCGTCAAGATGGCTGAAGCAGTCGGTATTGGAAAGGTGGGCAAAAACGGATTGCTCTTTAGTTCCAAATACGGCCCCAAGTTGTTATTGGGTGGGATTGTTACCACAGCATCATTACCCGCAATGGCCTGGCCAGAAAAGGATGAGACAGGATGTCCTAAAGAATGTTTCAACTGTCAGGAACAGTGCCCGGTTAAGGCCATTGATAAAAGCGGAAAGGTGGATAGGATTGCGTGCATCAAGTATTCAATGAGAAGCCCTATCTTTTCAAATTTAATGAAGGCCGGCAACTTCGGTTCAGAAGACGCTCAGATGATCAATCATGTCACGGCAGTGGATGACCACTCCATGTATCGATGTATTCGATGCGTCTCGGTATGCCCTTATCTGTGAATTTTTTTATTAAGGAGAACGTGCTATGAACGAATGGAAGAAGACTTCTTGTATATTGTGTTACCAAAACTGCGGTTTGGAAGTGATCACCGAAGGCAGTAAGATTATCCAGGTCAGGGGTGACAAGGAAAATCCCCGTTCGCAGGGTTATCTATGTAGAAAGGGTGCGAACGTCACCTATTTTCAGAATAACCCGGAGAGACTGAGATTCCCTCTCAAACGTGTTGGAAATCGATTTGAGCGCATTTCGTGGGATCAGGCCCTGGATGAAATAGCAGCCAAGCTCAGGGAGATCGTCCAAACCCACGGCCCACGCTCCATCGCCTACATGGGTGGGGGCGGCCAGGGTTGCCATTTTGAGACGGCCTTCGGTTTGCGTTTTTTAAATGGATTGGGGTCAAAAAATCATTATAGCCCTCTGGCCCAGGAACTGACGGGTTTTTTCTGGGTAAATGGCAAGGCATTTGGCCGCCAGAATATACATCCATTTCCGGACATCCAGGGATCGGATTTTCTTGTCCTCTGGGGATCCAATCCCATGGTGAGCCACGGCATATCCAATGCGCCGGTGGTGCTTCGCAACAAGAAAAAGGAGCCAGGTTTTTTAATGGTTGTTGTTGACCCGAGAGTGACGGAGACCGCTAAGCTTGCCGACATCCATCTACGGCTCAGGCCCGGGACTGACGCCCTGCTGTTCAAAGCGATGATCAAGATTTTGCTCAACGGGGGACTTGTGTCCAAAGATTATCTGGCCGCCAGAGTCGATGGTTTCGAGGGTATTCAAAGCTGGTTTGATGATGTAGATGTGGAAGATAACTGCCGTGTTTGTGGATTGGATTCAAATGCTGTTCGGGAATTCACCCGTCTGTTTGCCACCCGTAAAAGCGCCATACGGAGTGATTTGGGCATCCTGATGGGACGGCACAGCACTCTGAACTCCTATTTGGAATTAATCCTTCTTGCTTTAACAGGACGCATCGGGGTTAGCGGCGGCAATGTTTTTTTGGGCCACCTGATGCCGATGGGATCTCATACGCCCGAGGAAGACCCGAGGACATGGAGAACAGTGGTGACAAAGATTCCATTGATCATGGGCGTCTTTCCACCAAATGTGATGCCGGAAGAGATCGATAATAACCACCCCGAACGTATCCGGGCTGTGATCGTCAGCGGGTCGAATCCCTTACGGTCTTATGCTGACACGACCGCTTATGAAAAATCCTTCGCAAAACTTGAATTGCTCGTAACCGTTGAAGTGGCCATGAGCGAGACAGCAGTTCTATCTCATTATGTCCTTCCGGCCAAGTCAGGCTATGAGAAGTGGGATGGTACATTTTTCCAGTGGAGGTATCCGGATTACTATTTTGATATGCGCCGGCCTGTTGTGCAGGCAGATGGGGAGCAGGTAGAAGAGGCTTTCATCTATATTGAGCTGGCTGAAAGGTTAGGCATGATCCCTGATTATCCATCCAAACTCCGGGAACTCGCCAAGGACCGGCTACGCTTCGGTGTTGCGCTGATGGAATACATCCATGCTAATCCAAAGGCAGAACCGTGGCTTCCTTATATTTTAGCGAAGACCCTTGGAGAGGAATTGGGGTCCAAAAATCTGGCTTCGCTCTGGGGGCTTCTGGCACGATTTCCAATGATGCACCCCGAGGAGGTGGCCCGTGCCGGTTATCAGGTGGGGCCGATGACAGGTGAAGAGATATTCAAAAAAATTCTAAATACGCCCGGCGGAGTAAAAATCGGAGTGGTTGATGCGGAGAACAACCTTTCCCTCCTAAAAACTCCCGACAAGAAAATCCATGTCCATCTCCCCGAAATGGAGTCATGGTTAAAGGAGGTAACACCTGCAGCCGAGGAGACCCAATTGTTTAACAAGGACTATCCAATGGTTCTGATGGCTGGGAATCACATGGAAATGGTAGCCAATACGATCATGCGTGACCCGGCCTGGAATGAGGGAAGGCGGCCTTGCACCATGCGGATTCACCCCGATGATGCCAAAGAACTTGGAATTGCAGATGGTGAAGAAGTATCGATCGAGACCGAAGCAGGATCTGCCATGGTTGAAGCCGAGGTTACGGATAGTTCCCAGCGTGGCCAGGTTGTCATCCCCCATGGCTTTGGTCTCGTACATCTGGAAAAGGGACATGGAGCCAACGTAAATCGGCTTGCTCCGGCAAAACATCGAGACCGTCTGGCAGGCACGCCGCTCCATCGTTATATTCCCTGTCGAGTGAGAAAATGAGTGACGGGCTTTACGGGCGAGTAATCATGGCAGAATGAACAAGTTGTGCCCCCTTTTGGAAGCATCTCCAATTTCGTGATGAGAGAATGGACTCCAGAGGGGCAGGCGGACCAGACTCCGAAATCTTTAGGATTGCGGATCATTAGAAGCTTAAGGGAAACTTTCGTAGTCAATGAAATGAGGCTTTTATTGTTCTTGGAGCGTCTGGGGTCATTCTTTAAGGGGTGCCGCCCTAAATCTTTCTCCGCTGGCCCGCCTGCCCCTCTGGATTTGGCATTCCCATGGATTTCTATCACGGGAAAAGAGATGCTTACTCCCCTTTTTTTATGATTGACACCTTCTATGAGATTAGGTAGATTCCAATCAGAAAATTTGTTCAATAAGAAATGAGGAGGGCCAAAATGGCAATAAAGGAGATCTTCGCCGAAATGCAGAAGAGGATGGATGCCAACCCTGGGAAGCTCGGAGGAATCAAGGCTGTGTTTCAGTTCGAGATCGGTGGAGCTGATCCTGGAAACTACTCTGTGGCTATTGGTGATGGCAGTGCTAAGGTGAGTGAGGGCGCTTCGGTTTCGCCAAACGTCACGATTACCATGGCTTCCAACGACTTTGCTGACATGGTTGAGGGCAGGCTCGACAGCGTCGCCGCCTTTATGGGGGGTAAGCTTAAGGTGAAAGGCGATACAATGTTGGCGATGCAGCTGCAGAGCTTGCTCAAGTAAACCCCGTTAGAAATTCTAGCGGAGCATTAAACCCCGCCCTGCCTACCGGCCCCGGTCCCGACCGAGGGCGGGGCAGGCAGGCGGAATTATTCTAAAATCTAACCCCGCTGCAGCCGCCGGCCCAGGCTCCGCCCCAGAGGGGCTTCTGCCCCGGAGGGAGGGCCCCTGGCCCGGAGGGAGGAGCAGGGTTAGATTTCTAACGGGGTAAAAGAAATAACCTCTTTTCTGAACTCATCCTTCCTGAAATCCATAATCGGAAATTTTGCAAAGCATG
>Ga0315284_10010457_pt1 | contig 13215 bp, 13 predicted proteins | sample YL17G09_16_MG_FD_203696 | JGI IMG/M metagenome (GOLD analysis project Ga0315284, IMG submission 203696) | Sediment microbial communities from Yellowstone Lake, YNP, Wyoming, USA - YL17G09_16 | ecosystem: Environmental > Aquatic > Freshwater > Lake > Sediment | place: USA: Wyoming | collected...
CTGCCCTGCTCATGGATCGTCTCCTCGTGGGGGCCGGACCTGGACCTGTATCCCTGCTTGGGCAAAAAAGAACAGGCGGAAGCGGAAGCTATCTTAACGACATGCGATGGATTGATCGTAGAGGGTGAGCGGGATTTGGCTTTAGCGCAAAAGTTGGGCTTCCACGGAAAGGTACTTGCCAAACTACCCGCTTATGGAGGCATTACCTGGAAGCCACAGGATTATTGCGCGCCAGGCTTAACATCCAGCCGGCGTGTGATTCTCTTAAAAGGTCGGGATAATACGGACCATATCCTGGCAGGCGGAGATCCGCAGGGACGCGCCATGACTGCCATCAAGGCGTTTAAAATGTGCCGGGGTTTATTGAAATCCTGTTCCATTGTAATAGCCCTGCCAGCCCCTTCGGTGGAAGCGGAAGCAAAGGCGCTTGCTGCAGCGGGAATGGATATTACGATCTACCCAAATTCGATGAGTTTGCCCTACGAGCAGTGGTTGAAATTACTTGGGTCCGCCCGAATCCTGATTGCCGTTACCGCCAGTGACGGGCTACCCAGCACGTTAATCGAAGCCATGTCATTAGGCGTTTTTCCAATTCATTCGGGGCTGGAAACAGTGCGCGAATGGATTAACGACGGGCAAAATGGCTTACTCGTTCCACCGGAAGATGTTCAAGCAGTCGCCCAGGCGCTTCGCAATGCCCTGGAAAACGATGCGTTAGTGGATAAGGCCTCTGAACATAATATAGAACTTATTGCTAAAAACTTGTCTGATTCTGTAGTTCGCCCCCAGGTGATTGATTTGTATAAGACGCTGGGGCAATCATGATACAATGGCAAAACCAAGTTCGTTTGAGTATATTTCATTTTAGTGAACACCAACAATTCATTCATGGATAATCAAATATGCAGAATATTCTGATAACGGGTGGTAACGGCTTCATTGCATCCCATCTGGTAGATAGCCTGGCTGCCTCAGGGTATAGGATCACTGTGTTGGATGTATATCCACGCCCCTATGACCCATTACCCCAGGGTGTGAGTTTTGTGCAGGGCACCCTGCAGGATATCCACTTAATTCGCCGCACGCTGGAAGACCATCAAATTGAACTGGTGTACCACGCCGCCTGGGCAAACATCCATGAAACGGCGCTGAAAGACCCGGTTGCGGATGTACAAACCAATCTTGTCGCCAGCATTAACCTTCTCAGCGCCTGCCGCGATACGGGCGTAAAACGCGTGGTGTTTCTGTCTTCGGGGGGAACCGTGTATGGTTTGCCCAAACACATCCCCATCCCCGAAGACCATCCTACCGACCCGATCAATGCCTATGGGATCACCAAGTTAATGGTGGAGAAATATCTGCGTATGTTTCATCACTTGTATGGTTTGGAATATACAATTTTACGTCCCTCCGTGCCTTATGGTCCGCGGCAAAACCCTTTTCATCGCCAGGGAGTTGTAGCAGTATTTATCTACAATGCTTTGAAAAAGGAGAAAGCCACCATATTTGGGGATGGCGAAGTTGTGCGGGATTATTTCTACATTGAGGATTTGACTCGCGCCCTGGCGGCGTCGAAAGATGTTGCGTTTGACCCAATAAAAACCACCTTCAATCTTGGAGGCATGCAATCGTATAGTTTAAATGACCTGGTGACAAAAATAGGATTTGTACTGGGCATAAAAATGCTCGTGAAATATGAACCGGTGCGAAACTTTGACGTACCCTATATCCTGTTGGATACAAGTTCAGCCCAATCCAGCCTGAACTGGAAACCAGCCGTTTCCCTGGAAGATGGGATTCAGCGCACCGCCAACTGGCTTCAAAACTGGATTATCCAATAAAAGGGGATCGTCACCTGACATGCATAACGAAAAACCGCTATTTAGCATTGTTGTGCCGACTTACAACGAGGAACTATTTATCCGCGCAGCTCTGGATAGCATCGCGACTCAAACGGACCCGGATTGGGAAGCGCTCCTCATTGATGACGGCTCTACCGATTCAACGCCGGGAATTTTGGATGAATACGCAGAAAGAGATAGCCGCTTTCGAGTTTTTCATAAACCGAATGGCGGCCAAAGTACTGCAATTAATAAAGGGGTGCAAGAAGCACGCGGTGAGTGGCTCTGTTGGCTGAGCGGTGATGATTATTTTCACCCACAGAAGTTGGAATTGCATCGGCGCTGGATCCTGGATTATCCAGGTAAAGGGTTCTTTTTTACTGGCTTTTGGCTAATTGAACCGGATGGTAGAAAGACAGAGTATGGTCTCCAATGGCTCAATCTTGAAAATTCGGCTTATCACCTGATACAGTTGTTTCGTGCAAATTATGTAATGGGGATAAGCATTTGTATAAAACGAGAATCTTGGCTAAAGAATGGGGGGTTTAATGAGAAACTGCGCTACGCCCATGATTTGGACATGTGGTTGCGCTTAATGCTCAATACTCCCACTCAATATCTTCCTGAACGCACATGCACAATGCGGTCTCACCCTGGGCAGGAGTCTGCAAAGTTTCCTCTCGCGGGTTTGTTCGATTCATCCAAGTCAGCTATTCTCCTTATTAACAATCACTCTTTTGCAGATTTATTCCCTGGTATGGATTTAACTAACCATCAGAACGCTTTGGACATGTTGTCACGCGCCTTGGATTTTGTAGCCTGTGAGCCAACATCCAATTACTATATGATGGGTTTTCACCCATTACTCCATTTACGTATTCTAGAGTGGATATGGGATCCTGCCATGGATTCGGCGCTGGCGCAAGACCTTCAAAATATACTTCGAAAATGGGCATCAGAAATGGTAATTAGCCATGCTGAATCTTCTTTTGGGTTGCTCTGGAAGGCGACTCATGCCGCGATTGAGTTGCCTCACCCGCATTTTATGTATTTTCCATGTCACCCTGCCCGTGTGGGAGAACTGAATTATTATGTTCAACAGGCAGCGCGAACAGAGGTTGCTCAACCCCTGCGTACATACCTGGAGCGCCATGAGGGTCTGAAGTTCGAAGATGCACTGACCGATAATTGCGCTGGTTGCCAATTAGTCTTACTACTCCCACCAGATGCGTGTCTGGATGATCCGGACCAGCCCAAGTTTAAGGTATATAAAGAGATTTGGCAGTATTTGGTTCGAGCAGGTTTCTCGATTTTATTGGTTGGGAAATCGCAACATACTTTTGGATTGGTGGATGGGCTGCTTTACCTGGGAGCAGAGCATGTATCTGACCAGGAACAATTAATCATGGCTCTTGGAAGTCTGGATACGATGGTTGCGTTTGCTCACCCCCGGAACATAAAGTGGGCTATGGCGGAACGCGTGATATCTTTAGAAATACCCAAAGAAGGAGATTCAGGTTTGCAAATTGCAACAGCCCTGTTGGAGAAAATCCAATTCACGCCAAAACAGAAACATTTTAGCTTTGAAAGAAAGACGCGGTTTTGGGTGAAAGTGCAGCGAAAGCTTGAGCGCATTCAAAGCCGTCTGAAGATATTTTTCTCAAGATATTTCTCATGAGTTCGAAATTGGAAACTCATCCAAAACAAGAGGTTGTCTTTATTGCGCGTACGTTATGGGGCGGCGGCTCGGAAAAGGTGCTGTACGAACTTGCTCATTGCCTGGATCGCAACCGTTTTACTCCGACAGTCCTGTATTTTCTGGAACAGGAAAATCTTGTCCCATACGATCCGTCAATTTCAACCATCTGCTTGGAATCTGAAGCGGACAAAAATTCCAAATATCAATATCAACTACAATATGTAGTGGCGCTCTCTTTCAAACAAAAATTATTATATATTTTACGTGCGGTATATTTTGTTATTCCGACTGCTTTTCGCGAAAAAATCAATTTGCCTCAATGGCTAAGCTCCATAAACGCAAAGAAAAATCAACTTTCAGAAATCAAATCTGAAGCAAACAAATCAATATGGCTGGTGGCGCTCTCTTTCAAACAAAAATTATTAAATTTTCTACGCGCGGTATATTATGTTATTCCGACTGCTATTCGCGAAAAAATCAATTTGCATCAACGGCTATGCTCCGTAAAAACAAAGGAAAATCAACTTTCAGATGTTACTGCTGAAGCAAATAATATAGCATCACCAAAATACGAGATGTTTGACGCTATTTTCGAGGTTTGGCCTATGGTGCTAACGTTGCGCAAGGCATTAGATGGATTTTCGCAAGATGCAGTGCTCATTCCGATAGAAGAACTCAACACAGTCATTCTTTGGCTCAGCCAACTTCCTCCATATCGGAAAGTATTGGCTTCACAGCATGCGCCCTATTCTCAGGCCCAACTAATCCGGTATCCTGAAGAACGGGTACGCCAGGTAAAAGAATGGTTATACTTGAATGCCTGCCGTGCAGCCGATGTAGTTACCTTCCCTTCAGAAGTAGCACGTTGGGACCTAATAAATAATTACCAAGCATCACCCAGGCGTACGCTATATATGCCCAACTTGATAGACTGCGACGCGATTCCACAGAAATCACGGCAACCACTCCCAGAGAATCTAAAGTTGCTGAATCGCAAGACAGTTTTTACTCAGGTAGCACGTTTAAGCTATGAAAAGAACCCACTTTTGTTGGTTGAGGCATGTTATTTGTTGCGCAAAAAGTATGATGATTTTGTGGTTTTGTATGTTGGTGATGGGCCTCTTGATGCAACCATGCGTGAACAAATTGACCAGAAGAATTTACAGGATCACATTCTGTTGCTAGGCGAACAGTCTAATCCATATCCATACATGGCTGCAGCTCGTGCTTTGCTGTTAACTTCGCGCTTGGAGAGTTTCGGGCTAGTCATAGCAGAAGCAATGTTATGCGGCGCTGTGCCTATCACGACCGATAGCGGGGGACCACGCGAGTTGCTCTGTAATGGTAAGTTTGGGCTGTTGTTGCCCCTTAACGATCCGCGGGCCTTTGCTGATGCAATGTATAAAATCGCTACAGATGACAATCTATATTCTCAACTGCGTGAAGGTGCACTGTCTTGGGTGTTGCGTTTTGACGCACCTCGTGCTGTAAAGGAATGGGAAGAACTGATTTTGCGTATTGCTGAAAACCGAATTGATGATCGGACAACAAAAAAATAGTGCAGGATGGTGAATGATGAAAGCATTGGTTACAGAACGATTGTCATCTAAGTTGCTCGATAAATTAGCGGTATTATTTTATTGGGCGTTTGGTTCTATATATTTAGCGCAGAGAGGCGCGGAATTCATGGTAAGGAACAACTTACCCCTTGTAGTGTCCATTGTTGAGTACATGGCGAAAACAGGGACAGGAACAGATGAATGCCTGAAGAAAAAATGTTTGCCAGTTTGGGTTCATTATTACCAACCTATTCCTGAGATCGCAGATCTTGAGCAACAGCATGTATGGGATAAAATAAGTGATTTGGGCGGCATTAACTTCCAGCCTGAAAAACAAGTGGTTTTCCTGGCGCAGATAGGAAAAGAGTTTGGAAAGGAGTGTAGTTGGCCAAAGAACCCTACCCCAGACCCATTCGAGTTTTATACCGATAACCCTAATTTTAGCTTTGCTTGCGCTGCTGTTTCGCACTCCATGATAAGAAAGTATAAACCCCGCCGCCTAATCGAAATTGGTTCTGGCTCATCATCTTGTGTCATAGCAAATGCCCTTGAAAAAAATTTGGATTCTTCTTCTCCTGTCCATTACGAATACACAATAATTGATCCATATCCGACGGATCGCGTAAGAGCTTTGGCAAAAGATAATGTTATACTGTTGTCAGAAAGAGTTGAATTGCAAGATCTGCAGATGTTTGATCAATTACAGGAAAATGATATTCTCTTTATTGACTCCGGGCATTCCGTACGGACTGGCAGCGATGTGAATTTCTTAATTCTGGATGTTCTGCCTCGCCTGGCGCCGGGTGTGATCGTCCATTTCCACGATATTGGATTACCTTACGAATACGCAAAGGTATATTTTACCAATCCTGCCTTTCGGGTCTTCTGGACAGAATCCTACCTCTTGCAAGCCTTTTTAGCATTTAATCGAGAATTCGAGGTGTTGTTAGCTGTCAATTACCTGATGAAAAATCATCGTGCTGAGTTTTGTACTGCTTTTCCTCATATTGATACAGATGAATACAGATTCAGCGGCAGCTTCTGGCTGCGCCGCGTGTCAAAAACAATTGTGTAATTTGGACAGTTCCATTTTTTGTATTTAGGGAAATATCTATGCAAACTCTCGTTACCGGAGGCGCTGGCTTTATCGGGTCGAACCTGGTTCGCTTGCTCCTAAAACATCAACACCGCGTACGTATCATCGATAACCTTTCCACAGGATATCAGAAAAATATCCAGGGATTGAATGTTGACTTCACACAAGGCGACATCCGTGATGCCGGGTTGGTCGAACGTCTTTGCCAGGGAGTGGATGTTGTTTTTCACCTGGCTGCCAGCGTAGGGCGACAGAAATCCCTCAACAATCCACAAATAGATTCGGAAGTAAACCTCATCGGCACAACCAATATTCTTGAAGCTGCCAGAAAATCCAGCGTCGGACGAGTCGTTTACACCTCTTCTGCCGCAATCTTTGGGGAATTATTAACAATGCCCATTGCGGAAGATCATCCCCAGAATCCTGATTCACCCTATGGGGTGAGTAAACTGGCTGGTGAAAAGCAGGCGCTGTGCTATGCCGGCTTATATGGCATACGGGTTGTTTGCTTGCGCTATTTTAATGTGTATGGGATTAATCAGCGCTATGATGCTTATGGGAACGTTATCCCAATTTTTGCCGAGCGTATTTATAACAATGAACCCATTACTATATATGGCGATGGCGAGCAAACCAGGGATTTCGTGAACGTAAAAGATGTAGCTATAGCAAATTTTCTATCGGCGACTGTTGCAAAGGAGAGCGGAGTCTATAATATCGGATCAGGGACGAACATTACCATCAACGCCCTGGCGGAGATGATGAAAGAAATCAGCGGGATTGACGTCCCAATTGAATACGCACCGATGCGCCCGGCGGATGTAAAACACTGCCGGGCAGAAATTTCCAAGGTGCAAGGCGATCTGGGCTTTAAACCTGATGCGGATATCAAAAAAGGTTTGACGGAATATCTCAACTGGTTTATGGAAGATGTAAAAATATCTGGTTGATATGAGTATTGAAAAACCGCTATTTAGTATTGTTGTGCCGACTTACAATCAGGCTCATTATCTGCGAGCCGCTTTAGACAGCGTCATAGCGCAAACAGATCCTGATTGGGAAGCTGTTGTAGTCAATGATAGTTCGACGGACCAAACTAGAGATATTCTGGATGCCTATGCTGATAGAGATCACCGCTTTCGGGTCATCCATAAACTGAATGGCGGCACTGCGTCAGCGTTTGAATGAAGGCCTGAGGCAGGTAAAAGGGTATTGGGTCTGTTGGCTTAGCTCAGATTTTATAACAGTATATGCTGTAAATGAATTGAGGAAGTTTTTGAAGAAACCGGAACCTTTAGTCAGTGTCATTATCCCTTTTTACAACCGAATTGACTGGACTGCACAGGCTGTTGAAAGTATATTGAATCAAACTTACCAGCAATTTGAAATCATCCTGGTAAACGATGGGTCTAACGAACCGATAGATAAATTGATTTCCATGGGTGACTCCAGGATCAGCCTTCTCCATCAACAAAACCTGGGGCCGGCGGCTGCCCGAAATCATGGTATTCGCCAGGCTAAAGGGAATTATATTGCCTTGCTCGATTCGGATGATATTTTCTTGCCCGAGAAATTGGAACGTCAGGTTGAAGTTCACCAGCAAAACCCGCGGGTCTGGCTCTCGCATACCAGCTATCAGCGATTTACCACCGCTGGTGAAACCTCTGCTATTAGTGAGCGTTTGGAGGTTATGCACTCCGGGAAATTTTCTGGGAACCTTTACCCGAAAATTTTCTATGACTGTCCCATTGCCACCCCTACTGTGATGTTTAGAAGGGAGGTTGTCGAGCATGATATCTGGTATGAAGAAAGCTATCGTATATGTGAAGATGTCATTTTTTACTCAAAAATCGCGTACTTCTCTGAGATTATTGGGCTAGATACCCCCCTCACCCTGGTGCGCATGTCAGATAATACCCATAGCACCGATCCCTATTGCCGGATTGCTGGGGCACAAAATATCCGCCACTATATCCTGCACTCATATCCTGCACTCACTTTTTCTGAGAAAAAGTCGTTATTATGTGCTATTAGTTATAAAATTGCATCTTATTATTTTTCATTAAGGAAACCATTTTACTTTGTTTTTTATTTGCTTCGCTCTTTGATATTAACTCCTCCAATGCGAGACCGCATCCCCGGTTTGTATTACCCGGAAATCTTTTTTCCGCTTCGCAAAGCCAAATCAATCATCCGGCGGATTATTGGATATAATTGGAGCAACCAAGGCAAAAAAAGGTAATTGATGATCGAACAGCTCCCGATAGTAACCATCATTACATCAACTTATAAACACGAAAGATACCTTAGCAAGGCTATCGATAGCGTCTTATCCCAGGATTACCCACGGATTGAATATATTGTTATTAATGATGGCTCTCCAGATGGGACGGAAGAGATATTGAGATCTTACGGGGACAAATTCTATTGGGAAACGCAAGCCAATATGGGCGAAACACCCACCCTGAATAGAGCTATTAATATGGCCAAAGGCGAACTGATTGGAAAATTGAGTTCAGACGATTACCTATATCCGGGCGCGATTCGGGAAATGGTAAATCAATTCCTGCTGCATTCTGAATTGATTGTCGTTTATGCTGATTTTGATCTTGTTGATGAGAACGACATCCTTATTCAGAATATTCAAAAACCCGATTATAATTTTATCGATCCCATACGCTGTCACCTTTGCTTGCCTGGGCCTTGCGCTTTATTTAAAAAACAAATCTTTGAAGAGTTAGGAGGGTTTGACATAGATTTGAAAATTCTTTTTGATATGGATTTTTGGTGGCGGGCAGGATTAATGGGACCCTTTGCCAGAATACCCAAATCGTTATCTGCATTTCGGCAACATAGAAATTCACAATCTTCCTCAGGCAGCGAAAGGATGGCGTTAGAAACCGTTCGATTTGTGGAAAAATTCTATTCAACCCCAGGTCTTCCACAAGAATTATTGCAAATAAAGAACGAAGCATTTAGTAACGCTTATTATGCGGCAGCGATGCAATTTGCTCAAGCGAAAAACGATGAGAAATTAAAAACATATTTGAAAAAATCTTTTACGCGTTACCCATTATGTTATCTTAAAAAAGAAAATTGTGGCAAAATGATAAATATTATCGATGTTATGATTTCTCCGAAACTTACATCGATACTCAAAAAACTTAAATCTGTATTATTCAGGAGATAACCGGATGCAAACAGCATTGGTTACCGGAGGCGCCGGCTTTATCGTTTCAAACCTGGTTCGGTTGCTCCTAAATAATCAACACCGCGTACGCATCATCGATAACCTTTCCACAGGATATCAGAAAAATATACAGGGATTGAATGTCGACTTCACACAAGGCGACATCCGTGATGCCGGGTTGGCCGAACGTCTTTGCCAGGGAGTGGATGTTGTTTTTCACCTGGCCGCCAGCGTAGGGCGACAAAAATCCCTCAACAATCCACAGCTAGATTCGAAAGTAAATCTCATCGGCACAACCAATATTCTTGAAGCTGCCAGAAAGTCCGGCATTGGACGAGTGGTTTATACCTCTTCTGCCGCAATCTTCGGAGAATTATTAACAATGCCCATTGCGGAAGATCATCCCCAGAATCCTGATTCACCCTATGGGGTGAGTAAACTGGCTGGTGAAAAGCAGGCACTTTGCTATGCCGGCTTATATGGCATACGGGTTGTTTGCTTGCGCTATTTTAATGTGTATGGGATTAATCAGCGCTATGATGCTTATGGGAACGTTATCCCAATTATTGCCGAGCGTATTTATACCAATGAACCTATTACAATATATGGCGATGGCGAGCAAACCAGGGATTTCGTCAATGTCAAAGATGTGGCCATGGCAAATTTTTTATCAGCGACAGTGGCGTCACAGAGTGGAGTCTATAATATCGGATCAGGAATGAACATTACCATCAACGCCCTGGCGGAGATGATGAAAGAAATCAGCGGGATTGACGTCCCAATTGAATACGCACCGATGCGCCCGGCGGATGTAAAACACTGCCGGGCAGAAATTTCCAAGGTGCAAGGCGATCTGGGCTTTAAACCTGATGCGGATATCAAAAAAGGTTTGACGGAATATCTCAACTGGTTTATGGAAGATGTAAAAATATCTGGTTGATATGAGTATTGAAGAACATTCGGACGGCGAGCAGATGCAGCTCTGTAGAGATAGATTTGGCTGCCTTCTTTGTTCGCGCCGCCTCAAGCAAGGATTGGCTAGTTCCATGACTTCCTACGCCATGTCCTCCTGCCAGGGGGAAAAAGCGGGGCGCAAGTTTCATTGTTCGGTATAGTTTTTTTTATCGCCGCAACGGCAGGTAAAGCACCTGACTTTCCCATCCCTCATCTAAGCTGCATTCAACCAACAGGGTAAGATCTTCCAGAACCAGGCCCAACGGCGCATCACAATCTACCTCAAATATACCGGGCATAGGCTACCCCGCATCCACCCGTGCGAAGGCAAACCTAACCATTGTCTTAACATCGTGTGTCAGAACAATGCGCCCTTCCCGCCCAGCCCATCCCAGCAAGGAAACATCATCAATACCAGTCAGTCCGACATCTTGAATCCGCACTATATCAAGCGCGGGTAAGCGTCGTAACAGTGCGCGCAAAATATTATTGTTGAAATTCTCGTCCGTGCAAAAATGCAACATTCCCTACACCTTGCGTGCCAGCAATCGTTCACGGATACCGTGGGTATTGCAGCGTGTTTCCACCCTCTTGCGTACGGCTTGCGCTTCTTTTTCCTGCTCTGCTATGTATTGATCAACCAGCTCCTGATGGCCTAGGTAGTAGGCAATCACGGCGTAAATATCTGTCAGGTTGAGGACGGGATATTTTTGCGCAATCTCTTCGGCGGTATCTCCCTGTTTAAATGCGAAAATCAACGACTCCAGCGGCATGCGGGTTCCGCTCACACGGATCACATCATAGTCGTCCTGCGTCAGGGGAACCTTTAAGATTTCTGCTGCGAACATATCTTTGCCTCTTTGTGCATAATTCTAACACCCATTATAACATGTTCGTCAATCACTAAACCAAATTGACGGCTTGCCGACTGGCGGAAATGCCATACAATTATTTACGCAGGCTGAATTATATAACAGTAATGTTAAATAGGGGGGAAAGATTTGTAAAAGATAATTCAAAAATTAGCCAAAATATAACCCAGACGTTTTTCAACTAAATCCCTAATACGCCCCGTTACCTTTGATCACGGTGATAAAGGTGGGCGATAAAATATAAAGGTCCATCCATATCGACCAATTGTAAACGTAGTAATCTTCCAGTATGCCGGCCAGCAAGCGCTTGTGCTGCCTTTCGGGTCAAGGTATAATTCCGGCAGCGCACTGGCCATTACCTTGAGCGCGCACCTGGTGTATTATGTGTTTACAACGCTAATCGGTGTGACCGCTATCTGGGTGACAGGCGCCTCGTTTTCGAAATTAACACGCAAATTGTTCGAGCAAAAAACGGTCTCCCCCAATATTGGGCCTATCAAATAGTCGAGAGGATGAGGGTTAGCGTTAAGTTACAAAATATGATAGTCAATTTTGCTAATAAACTCACCGAAAGCATTTATCACGGTCTTTTTGTAAAACGCCTATCAGTGCCTTTACAACGTTCAATGCATCGAAAACTAATCGTGTTAGATAGTATTACAGAATTGAAATAATTTAAATCACCCGGTTTAATGCTTGAAAGATAGGAACACGACCGCAAAGTACAATGGAGTATCCGCGTCAATGATCAATTTCGGGTGTGTTTTCGTTTCACCGATGGAAATTGCTATGATGTTGAATTAGTTGACTACCATTGAGGAGGTTGAAAATGTCTATAGATATGGTGACTGCTCAGCCTGATACTTTTAACCACGAACCACACGAAATACACGAAAAATGGCTATAGGATTTGCTCACAAAAAATAAAAACGAAATATTCAGAAAGGAAAGTGATTGAAAACGTAGAAAAATGCTTCATCTCAGGTTGCTTTTTGTTGTCTTTTTTCGTGTGGTTAGTGTATTTCGTGGTTAATTATTTTGTGCCTGAGCTGTTACTAGATATGAATAATATAAGTGATGCCAGCCAGTATCCAGTTGCACATCCTGGAGAGATACTGCTTTATGAATACCTGGACCCCGCAGGTATAAGCCAAGGTGAATTGGCTCGCGCCATGAGCGTCCCACCTAATCACGTTAATGAAATCATTAACGGCAAACAACGCATCACAGCAGACACGGCCTTGCGTTTATCACTTGCCCTGCCTGAAACAACACCGCAATTTTGGCTCAATATTCAAAACGCAAGTGACTTACTTGCGCTCGAACCATCCAGAGAAAAAATAACACGTGAGGTTATTCCGTTGATAAGTTGAAAAACGCTAACATTTGACGTTTGTCTTAGATGCTTTTACGCAGGTTGTCAATTTGGCTGATAACTTCTTCTCACAGCCTTAGCCCGAGGTGGTCACAGGGGGCGTAAGTCCGTTTATCTTTTTGGATTGTAGTAAAATGGGGGTGCTGGGATGGGAACCCAAGCTGAGCATTCGCGAGGGTATCATTCGTACCCTGGATTACTTGCGGGAGAATCCCTGGCTCTTGGAGGAGCTAGAATGAGAACAATTTACACGATCGTATTTAGGAAAAGCAAAAATTTCTGGCTGGCATTATGCCTGGAAAATGGGTTGGTTGGGTACGGGGACACCCAAGAAGAAAGTCAAAACAAGATTACAGAATCTATTGCCTTTATGGAAGAGGTATATCGACAAGAGTCAGACGTTTTTCCACTGCCAATTCCAATCAATGAGCTGCATGAATTTCTGACTTTTGAGGTACACGAGCTGACCGCCGAATTATACGAGATGTACGCTGTTTATGCCCTTGGATTCAAGTAGTAAGTGCAACAGTAAGCCCAAAGAATACCTCATAAGGTGTTCTAAAGTCAAGGCATTTTCTAGGGCGTAAATTAAGGCAATCCATAATCATGATCTCTTCTTCGGCAGTGAC
>Ga0315284_10010458_pt1 | contig 13214 bp, 12 predicted proteins | sample YL17G09_16_MG_FD_203696 | JGI IMG/M metagenome (GOLD analysis project Ga0315284, IMG submission 203696) | Sediment microbial communities from Yellowstone Lake, YNP, Wyoming, USA - YL17G09_16 | ecosystem: Environmental > Aquatic > Freshwater > Lake > Sediment | place: USA: Wyoming | collected...
CGGGACTCTTCGCCCATTGGAATGCAGCGCCAGCACATGGCCGAACAACAAGAGCCGTATGAATCGAGAGGTTCAAGTACGGTTCCGTGAGGGACTCGGGGTGCGATCCCCCGGGTCTACTCGACCTGGGCTCGGATGATCCACGTGCTGCGACATGCTGCTATCAAGCTACTTCATCTTCAAGCAAGGGTAGATTGGTGACTCCGGCCTCACCCGAAGGGATCGATCCCTGCAATCCGCAATCAAATCCAGCTCCTCCAGAACTATCTGCCCAATGAGCGCTTCACTCAACGGCGGACCGACCACGCAGTCGGCATTCATGAACCGATCACCGATTCTGATCGTAACCGTTCCAGCAATATTCCTCTCCTCTTTTCTCTCGTCGGCGTAGGTCACAACGACCTTGCCCATTATGCGCAACCCCAGTTTCTCGACAACATCTTGTGGCAGCACGAGCATCACACATCCAGTGTCGACCAACGCATCCATTGTGTGCATGCGCACGGCAACGTCAGGGAGCCGGTTGTCGATACTTAAACACCTGTCAACGAAGTTTTCCAATTCGACGCGGCAATTGGTCTCACCCATCGGCTCCCTCCAAATTTTCTGAGATCTGGCTCAACCAAGGCTGGCACCATCCATGTTGGACTTCCCAGCGAGCCCAAGACTCTCTGAGACAGAAGATACTATTCGCTCTGGTTGCAAGCGCATACGAAATGCCGTCCGACCAGAGAAGGACCTACGGCGTCAAGGCATGCGGGGAGCATAAATGACTAAGCGATAACCGTCCCATGAGCCGCCCGACCGTGGTAGATCACCATGGGAATGATGAAGGGCAACTTCCGCGCCCTCTTGTGCTGCTTGAGATAGGTTTCCCAAATCTTCACCATTAGGTACTCTTTGACAAAATCAAGCACCATCTCCGGACGTCCGAAGATCTCCCGGAAGAAGCGATCGTGGGGATTCTTGTAGTCAGCGATGCTCATGGTTGAAGGAAAATAGTTGAGGGGAAGGAGTCACACGAGAATACCCTCATCGCGCCGAATGTCATGCTCCACGGCAACGCCCGTTTGCTTCTCCTCATGGTTCACAGTTCCTTTCACATCCTCATTTGGTCAAGATATTCGCCATGCTGATGTTGCCTTTGGTGACTCTCAGGAGCACTCCGGACGCAAAGCGTGCATCTCCGGCGGAGGTATTCGCCGATCCACCGACGAGCCGACCGCGCAGGTCGTACAGTGCCGCGACTGACCGCCGGGACGGGGCGAGGGTCGGGAGGCGCCGGGTATGCGCGTCGGTGATGTTGCTAATTGCGTTTGTAAACCACGCATCGGTGATGTCGTTTGTCTGGAAGCCGGTACAGGGGAATTTGGACTCCGATCCATCATGCATCGTCTGATTGCCGATGCCGTCGATGGTGATACGGACATTGGAGATCGGGCAGTGGCCGTAGGTACTTCGCTGGTCCCATTCCTGATAGTGAAACTTCGACCCCCACGTCCAGTTCTGCCCCGGCAGCAGCGTATTGTCGTGGATGTTGATGTTGTCAATTCTCACCAGACTCTGAGTTGATGGCATTCTGGATGGCAACGCGGTCGTTGGTCGCGGAGTTTCTTCGCGATTCGGGCCTTGACACGGCGGTTATTGTCGGGCCGCAGTCCCCATCACTGGTCAACGGACTTCTGAGACGGATCCTCGCGCTTGCCGACCAATCCCAACCCGCCGCCAACATTGAGGCAACCGCCCTGGCGTTCCAGATCTCGGTGATGGGATTTGACAGTACGTTCGAATCGATCGACCACGACTTGACATCATACGACCTCAACTTCCTCGCAGCCGCCGCAACCGCTCTGCATTTTCTGCTGCGTCCCAATGCCGCACACGGCAATCGCCGGCTCCTGCGGCCGGAGATCGAGGGATTTGTGGTATCGCGAGGAACGACGTCGCACGTCTCATCGTAGGCGCATGGGGGCGGAGGTAGGAAAGCAAGTTACTCGGCTACTGTCTCTCCCCGGCCGCCACGAATGCCTTGGAGATGCCCACGCCGCCCGTCGTCCCGACCAGGAAATGCATGCCCGTTCCGATTGACGGAAGCTCGCATACCTTGGGACCCACGCCGCTCTCCCGGTATACCGTGACGCCCGCGGCATCGACAATGCGGAATGAGTACGGCCCGGGCAGCGCATTGAACCGCATGGCGCGTACGATCTCCGAGGCCGATACCGCCGCTATGGGGGAGCGCCCATCACGCGGATTCACCACCACGCTGCCGCTGCCCAGATCCAGCCCGGCATATCCGCCGGAATCCGCCGCAAAATCGAAGAACGTCGTTGTGTTTCCATGACGAAGCTCACGATCTTCATGGCCCTGCCACATTTCGGACATTTCAGCGGATCCACCTCGTACACCAGCTTGATCAGCGCCGCCCAGGTAAATCTGAGGCGAAGCTGCTGCTGGGTCAGCGGTCCGTGCAACCATACGGGCCACACGCCTATTGTGCACTACTCAACGTCTCCATTCCACCGGCAGAAGGCGCTTGCCGTGTTCCTGCCCGGACGCGGCGGCACGCGCCCTGGCGCATGACCACGATGCGGTCCGAGACGCCGAGGACCTCGGGAAGATCGCTTGACACCATCACAATCGCAACGACCGGACGATGACGCCGCGCAAATCGAAGAGCTCGATGCGCACTATCTGTCCGGCCGCAAGCCCAGTCACCTCGACGCGCGAAACAGCACCTGCTGAACTTGCTGAAATCCTGATCGCCTCTGGGATCGGCGTCGCGGACGATCACTCCAACCACCCTCTTGTCGGTGTCGTGGAATGTGCGAATCGAGAGCACCTGCTTCCGGCTGGTGAGCGCTTGACACGCGTTGGTGATCAGGTTGATCGTCACCTGCTCGACCCGCTGGAAGTCGCCCTTGATCGGGGGCAGGTCGGCAGCATACGCGGTGACAAACCGATCGGTCGATTTCTTGATCAGGTTGCCCAGAATGACGGTGGCGGCCTCGATGACCGCGTTGAGGCTCAGGGGCTTGTCCATGTCACCTGTGCCCGCCCGCGCAAAGTCTTTCAGGCTTTGCACAATCGTACGGATGCGCTTGGAGCCCTCCGAAATGCCGTCGATGAGCTGACCCGCCTCCACGCGGACCTCGTCGTATCCAAGACCGGCAATGGGAAATGGTCCGTGTTCCTGGCGATACCGGTCGAGAATCGGCACCGCGTCTTTCCAGATGTCGCGCAGATTGTCGCCATTGAGTGCGATGAAGTTGTTGGGGTTGTTGATTTCGTGAGCAACACCCGACACAAGGATTCCCAGGCTGGCCATTTTGTCGGCCTGAATGAGCTGCTGTTGACGAATGCGCTCAAGCTGCTCCGATTCGGCCAAGGCGGCCTCGGCTTTGCGGCGGTCGGCTACTTCCTGCGTGAGCTGCTCGACGGTCACATCGATGGATGCACCGAAACGCTGCGCAGTGCGGTGCAGCGCCTCGTTGACAAGCGTGACCCGCAAGTCGCGGTCGACCACAAACGTGGGGTCGGGCATGGAGTCGAGCGTGGTGCGGTACTGGTACTCCGAGGCAGCCAGGGCGCGTTCTGCGATCTGCCGTTCGGCTACTTCGCGCTCGAGCTTGGCAACGGTTGCGGAGAGCTGCTCGGTGCGGGCGCGCACTTGGCGTTGCAGCGAGTGGTTCCAGGCGAGGGTACCGGCAGTGAAGAGGGCCACTAGCAACGTTGACAGCAACGCGAGTGTTCGGACGGTCGTGTTCTCCCACAGGGGGCGGGATTGTGCGGGCCGCTCGGCGGGGAGGGCGTCGCTCGCCTGCACGACCGCAGATGTTGGCGCGCTGAGGGTGTCTCGCGTGGGACTGTGCCGGGCGGAGTCACCAGCGGCGCCGACCGCCTGCGCTGTCCACATCAACGACACGACCAGCATGCACGCAACCCACGTTGCTGAGAGGATCGTTCTGGTGCGGCGCGGGAATGCGAGCGTTTTCATCGGACGTTCGGCGCTGTGAGAGGGACCGGTCTTTGGTTCGGACACTGCTGCCCAAATATAAGAGAATGGCGTCCGGCGACCGGGCGCGCGAGCCCCGATCCGGCGGAATTGCCCCGCGATTGTATTTTGACCGCGACACTCCGCACCACCCGACTTCGACCACGCAGGATATCCCATACATGTCCGACTATCTCTCCGGCCTCAACGCGGCTCAGAAGAAGGCCGTGATGCACAACGCCGGCCCGCTCCTCGTGCTTGCGGGCGCGGGCAGTGGCAAGACGCGCGTCCTCACCACGCGGGTAGCTCGTCTGGTCAAGCAACACGTGTGCCCCGCCTCGGGAATTCTCGCGGTCACCTTCACCAACAAGGCCGCGCGGGAGATGCAGGAGCGCATTGCCAAACTGGTCGGCCCCAAACTCGCGCAGGCCATGACCGTGTGCACGTTCCACAGCCTGGGCGCGCGCATCCTGCGGGAGGATGGTCACCTGTTGGGCCTTCAGAGGCACTTCACCATTCTCGACGATCACCAGCGCACCGCAGCCATCAAGGGCGTGCTGCGCTCAACCGGACGCGCAGCCAAGGACGAGGACCACGAAAAGCTTGCCGTGGCCATCAGCCTGGCCAAGAACGGCGGCGTCGACCCCTCTGCCGTTGACGAAGAGCAATTCGGCATCAAGGGCCGCAAGGTGTACGCCGCCTACACCCAGGTGCTGCTCAAACGTCAATCGGTCGATTTCGACGATCTGTTGCTCCTACCCATGCGACTCTTCGAGAAGCACCCCGAGGCGCTGCAGAAGTACCAGAAGAAGTTCCGCTATGTGTCAGTCGATGAGTTTCAAGACACCAACTCGGTGCAAACGCGCCTGGCACGCATGCTGGCCGCGCCCGAGCTCAACCTGATGGTGGTAGGGGATGACGATCAGGGCATTTACTCCTGGCGTGGGGCAGTGCTTGACAACATCCTCACCTTCCCCAACCAGTTCGCCGGATGCAAGACCGTCATCCTCGACACGAACTACCGGTCAACCAGCCAGATTCTGGAGGGCGCCCACGCGGTGGTCTCGAAGAACCCCAGGCGCTCCGACAAGAAGATTGTGGCAGCCAATGGCAGCGGCGAGCCCATCATGCACTACAAGGGTGATGACGAGGACGATGAGGCTGAGTGGCTCGCCAAGAAGATCGTCGAGCATGTCGATCAGAAGAAGTTTGTGTGGAAAGACCACGCCCTGCTTCTTCGTGCCAATGCCCAGATGCGCCGGTTCGAAGAGGCGCTGCGACGCAATCGCGTTCCGTACCGCACGGTGGGCTCGCGCAGTTTCTTCGACCGCAAAGAGATTCGCGATGTTATGGCCTACCTGCGGTTCTTCGCCAATCACGACGACGAGGTGAGTCTGGAGCGCATGCTCAAAGTGCCCAACAAGGGCTTTGCCACAGCAACGCTTCAGGCCATCGACGAATTCTCCGCCTCGCGCAGGTGGACGCTCTGGACGGGCATTGCGCACTGCGGCGAGATTGACGAGCTGCAGGGCGAGCAGCCGCAACGGCTGACCGCGTTTCGCGATTTCTGTCTCAAACACGATGCTGCCCTGCGCACAGGCGCCCTCGCCCAAGGCTTCCGCGCGATGCTTGACGAGTGCGGGTATCTCCCGGCACTCCGACAGTCTGCGGGACTGGGCCCCGAAGATGCCGAGCGCCTCCAGAACGTCGAGGAGGTGCTGCACGGTCTGGAGACCTTCGAGCACAAGCACAAGAACAAGAAGCAGGTGGCTCTCTCCGACTACCTGCAGGAGCTGGCTCTTCTCACCGCCGATGAGCAGGAAGATGAGGCCGAGAAGGGCAAGACGCGCAACGCAGTCACGCTCATGACGCTGCACAAGTCCAAGGGACTGGAGTTCCCCGTGGTGTTCCTGGCGGGCCTTGACGACGCGCTCATTCCCTCTCCCCGCACTGTTGCGGTAGGCAAGATCGACGAGGAGCGCCGGCTTTTCTACGTAGGCATGACCCGCGCGATGAAACTGCTCATACTCACATTCCCCGCCACCAAGGTCTTTCGCACCAAGTCAATGAAGGTGACGCCGTGCCGGTTCTTGTGGGAGATCCCCGAGGAGTTTTTGGACGGCAAGATTGGCGAGAAGGAAGACACTACCAAGCAGGAGTTTGTGACCGACTTCTTCAAGCAGATGCAGGAGAAGTTCGCGCCGCCGGTGGAGGAAGAGGCGGCGGTGGAGACTCCGGGGGCGTCTGTGGGGTGAAGAGACATGTCTGCGGACGGACTGGCAGGGATCGTGGGGGCCATCGCGGAACCCACAGGTACCAAGACCATAGGTTCTCGCTGCCACACGCTCAGAGACTCGACGTATCCTTCGACCCCGGGAACGTGAAGAGGTTCAGGACCGGGATGCTGATGCCGAAGAACGTGTACGGCACGTCGATGTCGAAGTCGTAGCCCACACCAACTGACAGTACGTTTCGGAAGAGCGAGAAGACTCCACCCAGGCAGAGGTCCGGCTTCCCGTCGAGGTCCAGGTCTGCCAGAGGGACCGATGTGCCTATGCCCGCATCGATGTACTCATTCCGTGGAACTTCCATTGGCCGCTCCTTTGTCGGTATTCTGAACGGTAGAACACGTGCTCGTGTGAGTCGTCTTGACTGGCCCGTTGTTTTCTGCCTGTCAGGTAGCTATTTTGGCGAATACGCGTCGGTGTGTGTGCCTGCGTCCCGCCCCGATGCAGCAGTCAACACGACCCGCCCCGACAGGATGTGTGGCTGGCGGACATCCGCAACATAGACGACCATTTCCCACAAGGTGACAAATGACCAATTTCGGCGACAAAGTCAGCTTCATCTGGTCTGTGGCAGACCTGATTCGTGGCCCGTACCGGCCAAATCAGTTCAAGGACGTCATGCTTCCTCTCACCGTGTTGCGGCGGCTTGACTGTGTGCTCGAACCCACCAAGGAGAAGGTGCTCGACAAACTCAAAGAACTCAAAGGCGGCAAGCTCAACGACGAAGGCAAGGAACGGTTCCTCCTCCGAGCTTCCGGCCAGACGTTCTACAACACTAGTCGTTTTACTTTCGAGAAGCTCAAGGGCGATCCGACCAACATTGCCGCGAACCTCACCCACTATCTCAAGAGTTTCTCCACCCGTGCCCGTGAGATCATCGAGCACTTCAAGTTCGAGGAACACATCGCCAATCTCGACAAGCACGACCGTCTCTTCCTGGTCGTGCAGAGGTTCTGCGACATCGACCTTCACCCATCTGTCGTGTCCAATGTCGAGATGGGGTATATCTTCGAGGAACTCATTCGGAAATTCAATGAGGCGAGCAATGAGGAGGCTGGAGACCATTTCACGCCACGCGAAGTCATTCGTCTCATGGTCGATCTCATCTTCAGCCCCGACGATTCTCTTCTCAGCAAGAAGGGCACAGTGCGCACACTCTTTGACCCGGCCTGCGGCACGGGCGGTATGCTCTCCGTCTCCGAGGAGTACTTGCGCGAACTCAACCGCGACGCCAGTCTCGAAGTCTTCGGCCAGGACTACAACGATCAGGCATACGCGGTCTGCGGATCGGATATGATGATCAAAGGTCAGACCATCGAGAACATCCGCTTCGGCAACAGCTTCACAAACGATCACTTCTCCGGCAGACGATTCGACTACATGCTGGCCAATCCGCCATTCGGCGTAGAGTGGAAGCCCGAGAAGGATGCCATTGAGAGAGAATACAACGAGCGCGGCTTCGACGGTCGCTTCGGTGCCGGCCTGCCCCGCATCAACGACGGATCGTTTCTCTTCCTGCAACACATGATCAGCAAGATGAAGCCGGTTGCAGAAGGGGGCACGCGTCTGGCCATCGTCTTCAACGGTTCGCCGCTATTCACAGGCTCTGCCGGATCTGGCGAGAGCTGCATTCGCCAATGGATCATTGAGAATGACTGGCTCGAAGCCATTGTCGCGCTGCCCGACCAGCTCTTCTACAACACCGGCATCAGCACCTATCTGTGGATCGTCACCAACCGCAAGCCGAAGGCGCGTCGAGGCAAGATTCAGCTCATTGATGCAACGGGCTTCTTCCAGAAGATGCGCAAGAGCCTGGGTAACAAGCGCAACGAGATCACTCCAGAGCACATTGAGAAGATCACACGTCTCCACGACAGCTTCTCGGAAGGTGAATTCGTCAAGATCTTCGACAATCAGGACTTCGGCTATCGCCGGATCACAGTCGAGCGGCCACTCAAGCTCAACTTCGAAGTGACGGAGGAGCGCATCGGCCGAGTGAAAGCACTCTCCGCCTTCGAAGGACTTGCCGAGAGCAAGAAGAAGAAGAACGTCAAGGCAAAGGTCGAGGAGGAGGATGCGGGACGCACGGAGCAGGGCAAGATCGTGGCCGTGTTGGAATCGATGAAAGGAACACCGGTCTGCAAGAACCGAGAGAAATTCGTGGGCCTCCTCCGCCAAGCGTTCAAGAAGGCGGATGTGGCAGTCTCAGCGGTGCTGCTCAAGGGGCTGCTGGATGCCCTCTCAGAACGCGACTCCACCGCGGATGTGTGCACGGACTCGGACGGAAACCCCGAGCCCGATGCAGACCTGCGCGACAACGAAAACGTGCCGCTCAAGGAAGATGTCGGGGAATACATGAAGCGGGAAGTGCTACCGCATGTGCCGGATGCATGGGTTGATGGGGAGAAGACGAAGATCGGGTATGAGATCAATTTCAACAGGTACTTCTACAAGTACGAAGCGCCGGAGCCGTTGGAGAAGATTGAGGCTGAGTTGAAGGAGATTGAGAGGGAGATTGCGGAGATGCTGGTGGGGGGGGCGGGATGCGGAGGCGCGGACTGAGCGGGTGCGAGGATCAGGGCTTCAGCATCGTCAAGTCGAAATTGCGCACTTCATCAGCATGCTCACGCATGTCCGCATTGATGGGATTTCGGAGATGCACAAGCACGATCTGGACTCCTTCGATTCGGGCGAGTTTCATGGCCGGAACAAAGTCGCTGTCGCCACCGATGAGCACGATACGGTCAACTATTTTTCGAATCGAAAGCCAAGCGATGTCTAACCCGATCTTGATGTCTACTCTTTTCTGTCTGAATGACGGGGTGAAGTCGTCGTCTGTCACCTTTCGCCCGCTCTTCAGGATCTCATCCAGGTTCTCTGACTTGAAGAACCAGCCGCCGAACTTCAGTTCACCGGACCTGTATGCAACCATGTCGCTGTGCGCGATCTCTGTAATGTACCTCTTCCCAGAACCAATAAGCGCCTCGTTCTTGAATATGCCCTTGGAAACGGGCTTCTTGAGATCTTTCTCAAAAGGAAGGCAGTCGTAGTAGTATATGCGAAATAGCTCTTCTTCCTTCGATACCACGTTCTTGCCGAGAGCAACCACCTGTGCCGGAGTCGGCACGTCATTGCGCTTGAACTGCTTCTTGAACTGTTTCTTGACGAACCCACCGTCGATGATGACTGCTACCTTCTTCAAAGCGATACCCTCAAACAAAAAATGCTGGCCCCTTACTTTGATTTCATTGCGTAAGAGACCAGCTAAGATACACTGCCGGCCTACCGGCGTTAGGATTAGTATTAATATACCACAAAATGAGGCTGGCGGCAAGGGTCGCGAAGATTCGGGCTCGAGGATGACAGTAGGAGTCGACGCATGAGACTATCCCCATACAGAGAGCACAAGAACACGGGGATCGAGTGGTTAGGCGAGATACCGAGACACTGGGGCACGCTCCCCCTGCGTCGGTTGATTCGCATGGTGAAGACTGGTGGCACCCCGGCGGGCGCAGACGATTCCGCATTTGATGATGCCGGTTTCAACTGGTATACCCCGGGCGATTTTTCGGAGAGACTTGTCCTTGGCAAGTCCGATCGAGCTCTGTCAGACTTGGGGAAACTGGATGTTCACACGTTTCCGCCAATGACCGTAATGTTGGTTGGGATAGGCGCAACCATCGGCAAAGTCGGCATCTCAGTCGGTGAGAGCTCCTGCAACCAACAGATCAACGGAATTGTCTGTGGCGACTTGGTCGACCCAGCGTTTGTTGCGTACTACCTACGAACGATGCGGAGTTTCATCATGCAGTGCGGCAAGTACACAACCTTGCCGATTATCAATCAAGACGAGACGAAGAGTTTGACAATCACGCACCCCCCACTCCCCGAACAACGCGCCATCGCCGCCTTCCTCGACCGCGAGACCGCGCGCATCGATTCCCTTATCGCGAAGAAGCAGAAACAGATCGATCTCCTCCAGCGCAAACGGGCGGCTCTGATAAGCCAAGCTGTCACCAAGGGGCTGGACCCGAAGGTGAAGATGAAGGATTCGGGGGTGGAATGGGTCCGCCATGTCCCCGCCCACTGGCGTTCCTGCTTGTTGAAGAGAGTTGCCGACATTTCTTACGGCGTTGGTGGCGAATTGGACCGAACATCCACGCAAGGCGTTCCGATAATATCCTTGCCCAACGTTGGGATTGATGGCGCCCTGGACGTGAGTGAAATATCCTTATGTGATCACCCGCGACAAGAAATTGAGCCCAACCTTATGCGCAAGGGGGACCTGCTCTTCAACTGGCGGAACGGGTCGGCGTCACATCTCGGCAAGACTGTCTACTTTGATCTGGATGGTGAGTTCACGCATGTCTCATTTCTCCTTCGTCTCAGGTTCAATCCAAACGGCTGCTCCAAGTACTGCTACTACCTTCTAAATGGTTTTCGCTCAAGGGGATATTTCTCCTCTAGCAAGGCCGGCGTCAACAACACCTTCAACATGTCCGAACTGCAGAACCTTCCTGTTCTGCTTCCCCCGAAAGCGGAGCAGGAGGCAATCGCTGCATACCTTGACAGCGAGATTGCTCGCACCCTTGCGCCGCTGCCCAAGATCGCAAGATCAGTGGAAACCTTGGAGAAATACCGCGCCGCCCTAATCTCAGCCGCCGTCACCGGCAAAATCGACGTCCGTCAAGGAGCCCAAACGTGACTGAGCACGAACTCCACCAAATTCTTTCCGACCTCCGTTCTCTTCCCGCCGAAACCGAGTGGTTTGAGTTCAAAGAGGTGCAGCTCAATTTTGCCTTCAAAGAGCTCGGACAGTACTTCTCCGCCCTGAGCAATGAGGCGAACCTGCACGACAAACCCAGCGGCTGGCTGGTATTCGGCATTGAGGATCGAACCCATGACATCACCGGGACCCACTACCGCCCCGACCGGCCTTCCCTTGACAGCCTGAAACACGAAATCGCGCAGAAGACCACGTCCGCGCTTACCTTCACGGAGATCCACGAGATCCATGTGCAGGGCAAGCGCGTGGTCATGTTCCAGATACCTCCAGCCCCTCGCGGAATCCCTGTGGCCTGGGAAGGCCACTACTATGGCCGCAATGGCGAATCGCTGGTCGCTCTGAACCTGCACGAGATCGAATCGATTCGCGCGCAGAGCACTCAAGAGGACTGGTCAGCGCGCATCTGTGAATCCGCCACACTCGCGGACCTCGACCCGGCCGCTATTGCCAAGGCACGCGTCGAATTCGCTGCGAAGCACCCCGCACAGGCAGACGACGTTGCTCAGTGGAACGATCTGACCTTCCTGAACAAGGCGAAGATACTGCGTCAGGACAGGGTGACGAATGCTGCGATCATCTTGCTGGGTAGGCCGGAGAGCGCTGCACTGCTGTCGCCTTCGGTGGCGCAGATATCGTGGTTTCTAAAAGGTCAATCGGGCGACGACCTCGACTACGCTCACTTCGGCCCGCCGTTTCTGCTCAACGTGGATGCCGTGTTTGCCAGGATCCGCAATCTCACGGTCAGGCACCTGCCCGCCGGCACGCTGTTCCCGCTTGAAACAACACAGTACGATCCGTGGGTGGTACGCGAGGCACTCCACAATTGCATTGCCCATCAGGACTATTCGCTCCAGGGGCGAATCAATCTTGTTGAAACCCCATCTCGTTTGTTAATGACCAATCTGGGCAGCTTCCTGCCGGGGTCGGTTGAGGCGGTTATTCATCAGGACTCTCCACCGGACAAGTACCGCAACAAGTTCCTCGCCGACGCCATGGTCAGCCTCAAGATGATCGACACCCAGGGCGGTGGCATCAAGAGGATGTTCGGCATACAGATGAAACGTTTCTTCCCCATGCCCGACTACAATCTGGACGCTCCCGGCAAGGTGAGTGTGTCCATCCGTGGAGAGATCATCGATGAGCGATACACCCATCTTCTGATGGAGCGCACGGACCTTGATCTGTGGGCGGTCATACTATTGGACAAAGTTCAGAAGCGAATACCCATCGACAAGGACCAATACAAGCAACTGAAATCACTCAGCGCGGCTGAGGGGCGATATCCGAATGTCTTCATTTCCGCCAAAGTGGCCAAAGCCGTTGGCGAGGAGGCCAAGCATATGGGGAATCGCGGCCTCGGCACCAAATACGACATGGACTTCATTCAGGGAATGATAAAAGAACATGGGCCGGTTTCAAGGGCGAAGATCGACGACTTGCTGATGACCAGACTCCCCGATGTCCTTAGTCGCGAGCAGAAGAAGAAGCGGATTCACTACTACCTCTTCAAGCTTTCGAAGCAAGGGAAGATACGCAATGAGGGCTCTCGCCGATCCCCAAAATGGGTAATTGCGTAGCAATAGAAATCACCTGGCCCTGTCGATTGGTTCATCGATACAGTGTCGTAACTACTTGAATCTATGAGAGATACGATTTGCTACATTTTGCTATCAAGAAACAGGCAGTAGCAAGAACAGTAGCCGATGCTGGAGGGGATCTTGAGCACTGGCCGAACATACAGAACATCCGAGCACGTTTGACTCATAGGACATGCGGTCAGGAAACGAGCGGAAGTTCTGCGGCGAGGTGCGAACTCGTTGACAAAGAGGCTATCACTGGAGGAAATAAAAAAAGCGAATCCGCATATTGCCGAATTCGCTTCTTAGCAGGCCCCAGGGTCGAGGATCCCACCCGTTAAGGGCTGCCGCCGTTTCCGGCGACCTCTACGAATCCTGCGCTTGCCTGCACTCATAATATAGCACAAACGGTCGGCCTTTGCAATACCCATCTCGGGAGCGGAACATGCCCATCGACCACACAGAGAAAGCCTTCGAATCAGCCATCGAGCACCATCTGGTCAGCGTCGCAGGCTACGGGAAGGCCGACAGTGAGCGCTTCGACCTGTCACGTTGTCTCGATCCTACGA
>Ga0315284_10010459_pt1 | contig 13213 bp, 13 predicted proteins | sample YL17G09_16_MG_FD_203696 | JGI IMG/M metagenome (GOLD analysis project Ga0315284, IMG submission 203696) | Sediment microbial communities from Yellowstone Lake, YNP, Wyoming, USA - YL17G09_16 | ecosystem: Environmental > Aquatic > Freshwater > Lake > Sediment | place: USA: Wyoming | collected...
TGCTGAACAGCGACTGACTCTCGACGACGCGCGCGAAAAGTGGCATCACTGCTGCGTCGAGCGCCTCGGTGATGCCGGGTGACGGCGCGCGGCCAGACTTGAGACGTTGGCGTTCGCCCGCCAAGTATTCGACGATGTTCTGCCGCAGAAATTTCTGCTGATTGGCAAACTCGTCGTCGAGCACCCAACAATGCACACCGCGTCGGCCCGAATAGAACCAGACGAGTCGCTGACACCCAAACACCTTCCGCAGCATCGTCTCCATGAATCGCACCGCCGCGAGTGCGAGAGGCCAACACATAAGACAGCACCGCTTCGAGCCGGCGCAGCAGTACCGCACATCAGAATCGTAGTCGGTGAGATCGATGTCAAACGTCAACTCGCGAAGCACAACAGCGTCGGCGAGCGGAAGCGCGTCGCGCGCCTCGTTGATCAGCCTCGGCCGCGACGAGAACACAGCGCCAACTTCCATCTGCGTAAACTTTGCGTGCTCTTCGATCAACGAGCGCCACTCTTGCACGTTGGCAACAGATTTAAAGCGCGATTTGAAAATGCTGCTCGACAACACGATCTCGCGCCTCAAAGTTGACCACTGCGGTGCGTCGCCATGTGAGAGGAAGCGCAGCACAAACTCGAATGGAAACAACTCTGCGTAAAACTTCTCAATTTGCAACCGGGTGCTCATAATATACTTTATTGTGCGGGTTTTTTTTTGGGTTCCCCCAAAACGACTTTGGAGACCCCCAATTTTTTTTGGACAACCCAATGACAAAAAAAAATTTATAATTTCTTTGTCGGTGAGAAAACTGAAAATGCATTGTCTGCGCGTGTTGCCATGCGTTCGCACTGTTTCGCAATGCGAACAGCCAGAGAAACAGTTTCGAGATTGACGCATATCGCATCGACGTGGCGGTCTGTCAGTGCTTCCTCGATGGAATCGCGGCTCGCGAGAGTCCAGAGAAAAGTTTTCTTAATTCCACACATTGAGTCACGTGCGCGTCCGGCTCTATCGATGACCTCTTGAAATTCACCGCCCGGAAGCCACGACATGATACCAGCGCCATACCAGTTGTTCTCGACTTGCAATTCACGCGTAAACAAATCGCAAACCTTTCGCACATTTTCACTTCCGTCAACAGAAAGGCCATCGTGCGCAGTCAACCGCCTTGCGAGTGCGTTGAAGCAAGAACTTTGTTGGAATTGCGCCACAGAGAAAACAGCATTCAAGTTGGTCGGCAGAATTCTGCGCACTTTCTCGTGCAATCCGACGAGATTTATCTGGTGGTCGGCGTCGCACGTTTTGACGTCGAACATAATTAGCGCAAATCTGTCGCCAAAGCCCGTTGCGGCGGCGGCTGCGGCGGCAAGCCAATCGTCGATGGCTTCTCTGCCGTCGAACACCCAACCACCGTGATGCACGAACCAATTGTCATCCGAATCATAGAAAGTCACATCGCACTCAATTGCGTTGGCCCCTGCATGCAGCGCTGTCGCAATTTGATCGCCTTTGTTTATGCGATGTGCAACAATATAAATCGGCCGTGCGTCGACGTCGTCGCGTTTCTGGATATCAAGGAATTCTCCTTGCCACATCGTTGGAACGCAATTTCATAGCAACTGTCGCACTGCGTATAACTGAACGAACGACAGAAAAAGAAGAAATTTCTGTCTGCGCCTCTCGCACCCGCACACAAGAAATTCGGACAGATGAATGTTGAATGTGATGTTTGTTCACGAGAAACAGAGAACAACGACGACCGCTTTCTCGAATTCGGTGCAGTGTTCCAAGAGCCGGCGCCAGACGGAACTTTCACAGTAGTTTGCAAACAATGTCTCGTTGTCTTTGCTGACCTCAGCGTCGCGCAACGCCGAGAAACTTTCAAACATCCTATATTTGGCGATAGCATCTTGGGCACGACTGCAAGTTTTACTGCCGCTGAGTGGTCGGACAGAACACGTTTTTGGGACGTCGATCAGCGCTTCACGATGCGCTGCATCGCTGCGTTGATCCCAACTTTGGTTCACAAAAATGCGATTCTCCTTGAGCGCGCGTCGGACACTGAAGTGGTTGAATTCGGGAAAGGAAAAATCGCGTTTTTCGCGAAACAGCGCGCTCTTGGTCTTGTCGGCCGTGCGCAGTTGCGTCACACCGTCGAAATGACCGCCACGATCATGCCACACGCGCCGTTTTTCTTAGACGCGCACTGCAGTGTTCGACGAACGGACGACGAGACAAGTGTTCGGATGTTGTGTGCGAACTGCTTGAAAGAGGAAGAGATTGCGCGAGCGTTTCCGATGTGCTCGCGTTGTCATGTTGTCTACTACTGCAATGCGACGTGCCAAAGAGCGCATTGGATAAAACACAAAAAAGTCTGTCATCGAGTTTGAAAATGAATGAAAAAAAAAATCCAAGTGCTACTGATTGACTCGCGCGCGCGCGCGCGCGCGCGCACACACACACACACACACAGAATTTGTAAAATGATTACCATTGCAACCCTTTTTCTCTGCAATGTTGTTTCAATACAAGCCGGCTCCGTGTTTCTCGACGCTGCAGAGCCAACGGAAAACCCACGTTGTCGCGATGGAAAGTTCACAACCTACTTCCCCGCAGATCCAATTTCCGCCGACGTCGTCATGCCAGACGGAACACTAACGGGCAGAATGATCGAAGAATTTCGCGCTGTGATGGGCCTCGAGAAAAATGCAGCAATGACGCGCAATTGTCACAAGGAAATGATCGAGGAGAACGATCCCTATGCGATGGTTTCATTCAACGAGGAGAAAAAACTATGCCAATTTGAATATCTATGCGCCGACATGGAAGCAGCGAGCGCGCACGCGACAAGACGGTTCGTTGAACTTGGCAACACGCCAGAGGCACGCCTCGAAATGGAGAAAGTCATCGAGCACTCGCTGGCCTTCAACATGGACATTCTCGAAAAGAACGAATGAACCGACAAATTTTATTTCGCGTAAAAATTACTTTGCACCACCAATGGGTGTCGGCGCTGACGCAGGTGCGGGTTGATTCGCTGTGGCGATTGTCGCAACTATGTCAGCGTGCGCTTTTGCGAGTGTGTCGCCGAACATCTCCTTCCAAATCGCCCGAGAGCGTTTCTGTGCGTCGTTGCTGACCGCATCGATTTCCGGCAAGCGCTGCAATTGTTCCGACGTTACAACGGACTCTATGTGGAACCAATCGGGCACGCCCTTGCGCAAGCGATGCGGATGCAAACACGCGTCGGCTTCGCTTGCTGCAGGTGCGAGGAAAATCGCCCGATCTCGCAGTTTCGTCAGCAATTCAGTTTCTTTTGCCGCCGGCTCCGCTTTAGCCGCTGGCGCTGGAGCGAACTTGCTGCGAAACTCGTTTTTCCATTTGGTGTTGAGCACTCGCATCGCATTCTCGACCGCATTGGCGACGTGCTCCGCGTGTTGCATCTGACCGGTCTTCGGCATCACGGCCGCTTCGGAGAACTGACCCGTGGGTATGAACAGAATCGCGTAGTGCTCGTTGGCCGAGTTCGGAGACTGCAGCGTCGTGTCGACAATCTCTATACGCGGACGAATGTTTTTCACGTGTCCGCGCACAATGAGATACTCGCCCAGTTGCTCTCTGCCGTGCAAAAGAAACAGCGTCTTTTGCGCCTTGATCATCTCGATGACGAGCGCGAGCGTCACGCAGAACTTGAGACTGCGTTGCAGCATCGAGATGCGCACCACCAGCGACAGCGGCATACCGAGGCGTTGGAGTTGCTCGAAACTATCGCCGCCGCACACTGCTGCCGTCTTTCCTTCAATGAGGCGAATCTGAATGCGCCGACGCGCCTCGCACGTTGCATCGTCAACGATCACAGCGCCATCCAATTCCAAAAGACCCATGCGAAACACTTGTTCCGATTTGTCGTTTGTCTTGTCGTGCTTCACAACGATGTCGGGTGGCACGATGCGAATCGTGCGATCGAGTGCGCCGAGCACCTCGAAGAGTTGCACTTGAAAGTTTGTTACAGTCGACAACGCGATTGGTCGAATGTCGGGCAGCACCACCGTATCGAGAGAGAAGTTTCGGCACGCCAGTTTGTGAATCGGCCACATCTTCTTCGAGCACTCTGCGCCGCAATAGAAAGAAACTTTGCACGCCGTACACCGATGCGGCGCAACTTTCGTGCAGAGAGGATTTTCGCAAATTGAAGTCATTGTGTGTGTTATTTTTTTATTATTATTTTCGTCTGCGCTTGTTTTACTCGACGGAACTTCTCGCCTCGTTGATTTGACCGGGCAAATAGTCCTTTATCGCATGTTGCACCTGATCCTCTGGAACGCCATTTTCCATTGCTGCAGCATGTGCAGTGGCCAAAGCGTATTGCAATTGCGTCCCCGTGAGTGAAACGCCGGGATACTGTCGTTCGTTGTAGTATAAACCATTCAGAAGCGTCCATCCGTAGATTCCCGACGCGAGAAGCGCAAGTGGGTATAATCCATACCAAAATGACGGATAGTAACGAAACCAACCAACTCGTCCGTTAAAAAATCTGCCATACCCTCCGTGACCTCCATGAAATCCTCCACCATGGTGAAATCCACCACCACCACCACCACGTCCACCACCACCACCGTGAAATCCTCCGCCGTGAATGCCGCCACCACCGAAGCCTCCTCCGTGAACACCTCCTCCTCCGCCTCCAAAACCTCCGCCGTGAAATCCTCCTCCGCCACCGTGAAATCCTCCTCCGCCGCGTTCAACCGCCTCAAACTTTCCCAGCCACGTTCCGCCGACGGTTGACGTCGAAGCAAGCACTTCTTTTTTTTTCTTTCGTTTCTCAGACATGAATTTTTCTGATTGAATGTAAAGGGCGGACGGTTTCTATTTCGGTGTTTCGCGTTCTGTTTAACGGAGAGATTTTATTTTATTTTACACAAGTCTCTGTGCCAGTGACATAGCGGGTCCAAAAAATTGCGGCGGCTGAATCATTGGCCACAATCCTGGCGGCGGTGGCAGAAGTGGCACCGATGTGAGACCATGCGGAGGCGGCAGAAGTGACAACGGCAACAAACCATGAGGCGCATGCGTTGTGCTAAATTCCGAGGGAAAGGATTGGATCGGATTCGCAATTCGTTGTGGAATGTCGCCGTCGATGATCAGCGTTTCACCGGTGAAACTCGGAAGTGTCAACGTATTGATATTGGTGACGACGCGCCAGTTCTTTCTCTCGTCGTCCGGTATGATACCTCGTGCCATGCTCATCAACTCCTCATCTTTGCTCTCCGTTTCGAGAAAACTACCATCGATCCACGCCTTGAGAAGGTGGAAGAGAAACATTTTGTCTTCGGCGAGGCGAAACGCGTTCGCGACAACAACAGCGCATGCACCACGACCACGCAACGCTCGTCCGGAGCCATTGTTTGGCGTCAATGCGACGTAGTCGGGCCATATCGATATGAAGTTTTGCTGCTGCTGCTGCTGTGTCGGAATGGTTTGCGAAAAATCAACGCTCATTTCGAGTGGTTTATTTCTTGGCGCGCTTAAACTCTGCTGGATTAGCAAGTCGGCCCCAATCCACGACGTCGCGCAGCACAACATAGCCACCCTTCGAGCGACCGTCGAAGACCGACTTTTCTATTCGACCCGTCAGCAGTCGGTCGGATTGCGGGTCGACAAACTCCAAGTCGCCGGTCGGCCACTTGTGCAGTCGATTGTCGGCGCGCATCTCGACGTAGAGCACAGCGCTACCGTAAAGAGTGCCAGTTGTTCCGTCTTGGTCGACGACGGCGCGCTTCTTCGGTACTGGCAACCCGCGAGCCTGGCACGGGTCTTGAGTCGCGCGAAGCGCGTCATCGTCGTCGAGAGTGTCAACGAGATTGTGGTGTTGCAGCATTTTGTAGAGTGGATCGCTTGCGAGTGCGGGCGCGAACGCGTTCTGGTTGGAATCTCGATAGCGCTGACGGCGTGTGAATTCGGTCCGTGGCAAGCGAAACAGTGCGCGCTTCTCTCTTTCAGCGTGGATCGTATCGAGGGAACTTGGCTGCCGCCGTGTTTGGTTGTAGACGCGTTCTTTGCGTTCGCATTTCTCTCCGCCGGCTTCATCTCGCACTCGTTTCATCAAACGTGCGCGTGCGCGAGATTATCTTGCGTGAGAGCGCGCGTGCGCGCTCTTCTGAGAGAGAAGGCGTTTATTATTATTTCTTCTCTCACTCAAAAAAGCCATCCTCTTTTCTTCTGTCCGTCTGTCGCTGTGCTGCTGCTGCTGCTGCTTGTGGCGCTATTAATTTCACCGAGCACTGCGATATCAACAAAGAGATATTGCGTGTCCGCAACATTCTCTGTGCTGAACAGCGTTTGCGTTGGATACGCGGTCCAAATGGTCACACTGTGATTAATGTCTCGGAGGTGCGAGACGACGAGAGAGATGACTTTCTGCACGAAATACCAGTAGCCGGTGAGAAAGAGGCGCCACGCGTTTTTGCCCATCGGGATGACAAAGCGCAGCGGTCTGCTCGTCGAATAGATTGCCTCGTCAAAGTATGGAAGTTCGTCGTCTGGCAAAAGCATATCAACCGTCCATACGAGACGTACGTTATCGCAATGCTGACGACGCATCTTTGCAAACGCAGAATTGGGTGCCTCGTCGATGACACTCGCGCGTTCATTGAGCGGCACGAGATGAATGACGTTGTGCAATCTCTTCGATATGGTCTCAGCCAGCAGATTCTGGCGCTCCTTCCACTGTTCGGTCGGCGTCATCTGTCTACTCATTTATTGTTTCCAGTTTGACGGCGAGCGGCGCGCCAAAATCCTTTCGTCGTACTTCTATGTTACGAATTTGGCATTTCTCAAACATGTAGGTACTCATGCGCGCGAGGAAGGCATCGTCAATGGCCACGGCATTCGGTGCGGTGTTTTCCAATACCATTAAGCCGTCATGCAGAACGGCGCCGATCTTGTGGCTGGCCTCTGTGAGAAACGCCACCATTGTTTGCATGCACATAGCCTCGCGATCCTGGAGAACGCGCGACATGAAAACGTACAGACGTTTGTCCTCCCTCGCCTCTTTGATTTGCAGACGTTCGACAAGCGCTGGGTACTCTGCGTAGAGACGCGCGGCTATGCCTTTCATCTCGTGTCGGTACTCGGAGACGAACGCAGGCAACGCGTAACCGGTCACCATCTCGACGTCTCCACCGTAGAGAAGCATCAGCATAATTATTTTCGCCTGCTCGCGATCAAACACCAACATCTCGAGAACCTCGTCGGTATGCTCCATGTAGTAGCGTAACTTGGGCGTCGGCCAGCCGTGTTGCTCGGCGATCGAGAGCAGAATGGCTTGGTGTGCCTTGCGCATATCGAGTTGCGTGTACATCACTCTGCCGGTGCGATCGCGGACCAGAGTGTCACGCCACGCGCAATCCATGTTCTGAAACGAGAGACCGTCGCACGGCGAGAATCGACCAAACCGTTCGCCGCTGAGTTTCTGCTGATAGACAACGCGGCGCCGGCCTCCCGCCGCCATAGTATTCATGTAGAAGTTGTGAAATTTCGTCTGCGCCGCTTTCTCCGTCGAGAGCAGCGTGGCGCGTTGCGCGTGCAGTGCGCGGAGCACATCGAGGTCGATGATCTCGAGCGCTTCGATCGACGGTGCCTCTGGATTCTCGGCTCGCTTCTTCTTCTTGGACGACGCTTGTGTCTCTGGTGCCGTAGGTTTTCTCTTTTGTTGTTGGGGTCGAGAGTTTGCTGCTGCTGCGCTCTGCTGCTTCTCGGCGAGAAGTTTCGCAAAGCGCTCGGTGATGAGAGTCGTCGGAGAGACGAGAAGAAAATCTTTAAGACTCATCATTTATTTATCGTGGGTGAAACTAATTGCGGACGTTGGCGGCACATGAAAAACACACGCACGCAATGTCGGCAGTCGACGTCATTCTCGGCAGCCCTCTTTGTGGACGTCTTCTTCGCTCGGGTTGGTCGAAACGCTCCGTCGTTAAGATTTGCCGCACGGTGGTGAAAATCTACGAGCCGGCCAACGCCGACGAGAATTGGACCGACTCTGATCGGCAACCAAACACCTCCGATCAACAACAACAACAGTTGATTTTCGATATCGACGACGACTACAGTAACAAAGACGCGAATTACGATGCTGAAGTTGCGCGTCTCACGAGTAGCCAAAGTTTGCGGACAATAAGTCCGGGTCTGCGAGATGCGAACAAGCGTTCGGCGTACTTTGTTCGACCCGACTGGGACGCCATCGAAGCGACGGACAAAGACTATGAACGCACACTGTTAAATAAGCGCGAGAACGGTTCGATTCTCTTCTTCGTCGAGCACGGAAAATCGATGCGCGACGGCTGCTCGTTTATCGTCACCGATCCCAACTGGCTGCTGTCGCAATTTTTCCTCTACTTCAAACGCACCAACGGTGCAGCAGCAGCGCCATGTTTCTGGGTGCAAAATGCCGTGTGCGCATCGGAATTCTGGTACGAGTTACAGTCTCTCGAACCGCGAAGTGTGCCGCCGGACGAGTTGCAGTGGCAAGCGCAGTGCGTGCTTGCGCTTCTCGTGCATTGCGGCGCGTGTATGCAAGTAACATCATCGAATCCGTGGAACGTGTGCTTTCCGATCTGGCTCTTCAAAAACAGCCCGACGTTCTCGACAGCCGAGAACGGCTTTCCGCGAAAGTTCACTCTGCTGAACACAAGAGAGTTTTCCGACGACGAAGAACGGGACACGTGCGCGTATCGCTTGGCGTTGTACGTGTGTTGTCTGTGCGACAGACCCTCGTCGCCATCGTTTCACTATTTCGCGACATTCTATCGACAACACGTGCGGATTTTCAACTTCACGAAGCAGTGTGTAGCGTTTGTGAGCCTCTTCGCCAGTGAGAGGAAGATAGAATTTTACGCGGAGCGCGAGCAAAACGTTGATCGCGCGCTCGTCGCTGCGATGAACACACTCATCACCGGCTTGTATGTAACGAAGACTCCGTCGGCGTTGTTTGCGCGCGTGCGTACATGTTGCACAAGCACATGCGCGTTGTGCACATTCGCTGATGTCATGCGTGCGGTGTTCCTTAACCGCGCCGACGCGCACATGGAAGCAGACGGCTATAAGGAGATATTCGATTCCGTTGCGTACGCACATAAATCGCTATCCTATTAAACATTTTGAACACGCGCACGATAAGTTAGCGGATAACGCGACTCACAATAAAACACTGCAATGATCAGTTCGATTTTATTGCTTCTCTTCACCACACGCGTTTGGAGTGATTTGCCGGCCTCGCAAGTCGCCTTTTTGAAATCGATATGCGCAACCACCAACGTGCAATCGCAATTCGTCTACTGGTGCAAACCCGGCTATCAGTTGTGCCAATGGGATGGCGTCGTGTGCGATGCGACAAATTCGACTGTGATTTTTATAGACATGACGTTCACGTTTCCAACACCGACCAACTATCTCACGGGAAGTCTGCCGAACTCGTTTGCACCACTGCCGGATCTCGAGGGATTAACCGTTATTAACACGGCGTTGACGTTTGAGTTCGGTCCGCAACTTTTCGCACACAATCATGCGATGCAGAAAATAATTTTTCAGAGCACACCTGTAACCGGCGTCTTCTCGTTCGACAACGTTCCGGCGAACGTCGATTTCCTCTGGATCACACACACGAAAATAACCGGAAATTTAGTAGGAGATTTATCTCATCTTGATAAGATGGTAGTGATGACTTTATTCGGTCCGGGATTTACCGGCACGCTTCCCTTCGCGCTTTTCGCGCTTCCCCATTTGGTTATTCTAAACATTCAACAAACGAGATTAACTGGCGCGATTCCCGACCAAATGTGCGACACATCGATACCAATCATGGAACTCTCCAATAACAGATTTACTTCGCGGCCAAACTGTTTGTTTCTCAAAACTTTCCTTCTCTGTGCGCTAATGGACAATCTTTTCTGCACCGGGTTACAACCAACCGATGGAAACTGCATCGTCGACGATCCGCCCGTTGGTGTCGACGACCAGTGTTTTGTGTGCAGCGGCAACGGACAGTCGTGCGTCGATTGCAAAGGTGTGCCTTTTGGCACGTCGGTGGTAGACATCTGCGCCACGTGCGGAGGCGGAGTGACGATTGTCAACGACTGTCCGTGGGATTGTTTCGGAACGCCGAATGGAACGCTGCTGTACGACGCGTGCGACGTTTGCGACGGCGACGGAACGACGTGTCGCGACTGCGCTGGTCGAGCCAACGGACCGGCCGTCTACGATGCGTGCGATGTGTGCAACGGAAACGGTCTCTCGTGTATTGATTGTTTCGGCGTGTTTGGCGGCAGCGCGACCTACGACGCTTGTGACGTTTGCGACGGCGACGCGTCGACGTGTCGCGACTGCGCCGGGCGCACAAACGGCGCCGGCACGTACGATGCGTGTGACGTGTGCAATGGACACGGTCGTAGTTGCTCCGATTGTTCCGGTGTTCCGTATGGCACACTTAAATACGATCGGTGCGATGTGTGCGGCGGCGACAACACACTGTGCGGCCTCGACGTCGTGGTGCCGCAAACGCGCGGCGGAATCGCGTGGGTGATTGCGCTTGCAGTGCTCTTGTTGATATCCATACCGCTGCTTTGTCTCTGCATTCTTTACCGACGGCGCAGAGGCGCGCGCACGCCTTAGAGAAAAATATAAAACCTCACCTTGCTAATTGTCAACGCGTGACGAATTTTTTCAAACGGTCGATCATGACCTCACAACCAACTGGTGTCGATGACGATGAGGATGCTGATGACGACGAAGAAAGGACGCGTGTGTTTATTGAGAACAGTGCATGTAGAATGAAATTCAGCAAGAAGGGCGAGTCGATGTCCTACTACATCATGTTGCTGTTCGCGCAAGACGCCCGAAAGCCGGGCAACAACAAAGTGCCAACGCTCATCGATGTGACGCGCAACCCGCTTGAAGACGTCGTCGATCATAATCAAGGAAACGCCAAGTACAGATTCGCGGGAAAAAACAACGGCTGCCTCTGCAAGGTGCAGCAAATCATTGGTCCCGTTGATACGTACGCCGAGGCGCTCGAGATTCAAAGTGAATGGAAGGCGAACTCGCGTGGCCTTGCCGGCAGAGGAGACGAGGGTCGCGCGCTGGCGAGGAGATACGGCAAGCCACTATGGGATGCGCACGCCGACAGGGAGTACGAGAAACTCTCGAAGCGTGTCAACAGGAAGAAATAAAATAAAAGACCGTTCGATGTAGATTTTAATTCTTCATTTCCCGCCACCCCGCCAATTTTGAAATGCGGTTCGCCAGCACAGACGAATACACAACAGAGAAAATAGCCACCACAAGCGCCGCTACACTTACGTAGTCGCTGCGCGAATGATACGTGTCGATCATCTGCGTGCATGTTGAATTAAATTCCAACAATGCTGATTGCAATTGAGCAGCGGTCGCGAAGCGCGTGGTGGTCGCGCGTGCCGGAATGTTATCCCCGAACCAAACGAGTGCCGTGCATGCGTCCCAGTTGTCGATGAAAACGTACGGCGCTGGACCGGACTTTGCGTCCAGCCAAGTTTGATTGCCGCTCACCGAAGCAGTCCATTGCGCTTGGCGAGTTGGTGGATCGACAGACGCGTTGACGGCCACGAGATATTCGATTGCGTAGAACCAGAGCGTGTAGTTGCCCTTCCACAGACTGTTGGTGTTTGCATCATCGAACACACAGCCGAGCGTGATCTGCAGTTCGAACACGTCAATTTCGGCATCGCTCGTGTTGCTTGTTGACGCATTGGTGAGAACAGCGGAGTTCGTCCACGTTATCGAGTCGATGACCGTTGTTACGTTGCCGAGCCCGCCATCTGAATCGACGTACCAGTTTTGCGCTGGCAGTGCACGATGTTGCGCGCTCAAGACATAACCAGCCCTGTTGCCGGGTCGTACAATTTGCACGCCTTGTGCTATTTGCACCCGAAACGAGCGCAAAACGTAGCCCGAGTATCCGTGTTCCACCTCGAGACGCAGTATGGTGGAATCGTCGCCAGCGGGCACGCTGACAATCGGTGTGAATACAACGTGCGTGTTTGCGCGATGCAAAAACAACGCTGCGAGAAGAAGAATCATATTTGTTTCAAATTTTTTATAGAAGCGGATTTATTTCCTCTTCTTTTCTTTTGAGCGCGCGCGCGCGCTCATGTGTTAATGACGCACACCGATAATGTGCGCCTCGTGTGCGCGACTCTTGAATGGCGCACCGCCACCAATCGATGGATGTGTGAGGCCCGAGAACTCGAGCACGCCTTTCTTGCCAAACGAAGTGTCGATTTGCATCGGCTTGGTTGCTGTGACAGCGCCACGGTACACACCCGTGTTGATCTTGATCATCATGCCACCTTGCTCGTGAATTGATTGTGAACCACTGGCACCATAAAATTGCTCGTCCCACGACGAGAAGAGCGAGTTGGTGATGTAGAGATTGGCGCCCGACGCATCGAGACGCAACATCTGCGGACCGCCGGCCCAAATCTTGCCCGGTGCGTAGGAGTAAGCATTCGGGTTGCTCGCAAACGCCGATGTGATTCCGCCGATGTTCGCCACGCCACCGGTCAACACAGGGTGAAATGGGTCCTTGACGTTGTATTGCAAAATGACGCCGGCGAGCCAGCACGACACGTAGAGGAACTGGTCGTCCTCTGAGAGCGTGATGTCGGTCACCAGAGGCACTGGCAAATGTGGCAGAATAGGATGCCCAGTAATAAAGGCGCCCAAGTCCACAATTGGCATGTTTCCCGTCTGGTTCGTTATGTGCGTGACGCTAATGGCATCGGCAGCCAATTGAGTTGGGCTGATGATGATCGTCTTGTTCCACTGCGCGGCATTGTTGCATGTGCCAATGATGTTGATGTCGCAGTAGATCAAATCAATGGCGCCCGGCAGTGTGATGCCGGAGAAGTAGATTTGCTGTTCGGGCACGTGCGTGCGTCGCACTTCGAGCGGCACCAAACCCTCTCCTGTGCCTCCCAAGCCAGCGGATGGATCGGTTGTAAATGACTTGATCAACGTCAGCGTGTTGGATGGATCGCGAGTGACGAGCGGTGCCCCGGTGTCTTCTGGCATCTTGAAGACGCGAATCGAGCGTCCGTAGGGAAGGTTTGGATTGAACCCAGTGTCGAACGACGACGGCGGACCCCACGAAGTGGCGACGAGGATGTTCTGGCACTCCTCGATCGT
>Ga0315284_10010460_pt1 | contig 13213 bp, 29 predicted proteins | sample YL17G09_16_MG_FD_203696 | JGI IMG/M metagenome (GOLD analysis project Ga0315284, IMG submission 203696) | Sediment microbial communities from Yellowstone Lake, YNP, Wyoming, USA - YL17G09_16 | ecosystem: Environmental > Aquatic > Freshwater > Lake > Sediment | place: USA: Wyoming | collected...
GACAGCACACCCTTTAACTCACCATCCGTCCAAATGTATGGATGAGAAAACAACCTCGGATACGCCTTCCACGCCTGCATCAACTGTTCTCTTTCATGTGGACCCGGCTGACCCTGTGCTCCACGAATCAACTCCGTCTTCCTCTGCAACGTCAAATTCTGAGTAGTAATAAGCCTCTCCAAATCGGGCGTCAGTATCCTCGCCATACCTCCCGGCTTCAATACAGCAAAAAAGTCTTTCAGAACTTCTATTCCATCCCATCGGTAAAAATGCTCCATCACATCACTCATGTAAATCTCATCCGCAGAGTCTTTGCCGAACATGGTCTCCAACTTCTCCTCCGGAAGCATTATCGCCCTGTCCCGCTTGAATAGGTCACACGCATCCAAATTGACCCATCCTTCCATGTAGTTCACTCCCGACCCTACATTCAACCTAAGCATTCGTCCTCCCTCATGGTCCCAACACCTCCATCCAATCTTCCCTTGGAAACACCTCTAGCGCCGAATCCAGATTGCAGTTCCAAATCTTGCCCCCGGCATCCACCTGCTCCAACTCCCGCACCTGATTCTTAAAGCACCGCTCATGAGGATATTCCGTCTTGCGAAGCCGCTTGTCCACATCGATAAAAGCATCATACCACTTCACGTTCTCACCCGGCTCCACCTTGAAGTCCACCCCGAACAGCAATATATTCTTGTCAGGATGAAACTTCCGCAAATCATGGAGCATGTTTGTCATCGTAAAGTTGCCACGAGAACTCTGAATCCAACAGTCCACCTTATCCTTTATCACCATTGGCAACCCGAAAGGAAACGCCGCCTCCACTGACCACAGCTTGATTCCAGACTTCAGGTTCTCATTCGCCAACCAGTAAGACACATTCCAATCATTCCACACCAACATGTCCATCTCTTCCGGCCCGAACCGGCACATGGCGTAGTTCATGTAAATGGTGAAACACCGCTCCCTGATGGACACCATCTCATCCTTCGCCATCTTCAGTATGCTCATCCCCGAGCCGAATACGGCTATGGCTGGTCGTTTCATATCGACAGCCGCTATCGTCTTCATTTGTGCTCCGTAATGGGCCTATCCGGCGATACCCTATCTAGCCACTTGACGAAGTTATGATCGCCCATTGCCTCTGCCAACACCGAGTACAACTCATCGGATAGTTCGCCCCACCCGACTTTGCCGTCATCGAGACAATGCTTCCGATAGGCCATCTTGCATGCCCGCAAAAGCGCAGTCTTGACTTGGTCCCTCTTTCCCCTCTTGCCTGCCATAACCCACCCATCAACCAATTGGCTTCCCATTAGCACCCAGTAACGGCGGAATCGAAGATGCAGGAACGATTTTCTTTTCCGCCATACGCTTTTGCTGATCGTCCTTGAATTTGTCCATACACTTCTTAGCTTCGTCGTCGAACTTCTCGAATGCTGTCTTAAGCGTCGTTCCCGGCGGGAAGTGAAACTCCAGATTGATGTTCTGAGCCGACATCCCATAGGGCGTCGGTATCTGCATTCTCACCGCCACCATCCCGTTATACAGATTAGGTCTCTTGTCCTTCCCAAAAACCTGAGAGAACTGTTTGACCTGATGTCCCTTTGAGTCCAGAAACGCCCTCTCCTCAACGATGTCTAATTTTTCTTCCGTATCCATATTTTCTCCTTCGTGCCTTCTTGGTGTTATTATTATCTCTGCAACATCAATCCTTTGAATCCCTTCCTCTTTTTATGCCAAATCCGGCTGAATCTACTATCGTATAATGCCTTGGATTCCTCTTCTTGTGCAATTTCTTGAGCCTTGACACATGGGTCGTTAGATTGTCTGCCAAATATCTGTATCCCCCACCAACCATCCTGTCATCATTGAGTTTGCCTGCCGCCCTTGCGTCCACAATAATCGCCACACAAGCCAATGCTGCCGACAAATGCGGCACGCCGTCGTCTGGGTCAAACTCCTCTCCCTCAAACCAAGCATCCAAATGCCTCTTTGCAGCATCATAGTATATTGATGCCTTTATCCCCAATACCCTCCAATTGGAACGACCATACTTTAATGCTCCGTTAAGCATAGCAATACAACCCATAGCCGTTGCTGTGTTGGGCCAAAGGTGAATGGGGATTTTGTTTGACCCTATCAAATCCTTCGGGTTGGTATGCTTGTTGGCAACATCATCCTTCCTGTGCCTTGGACTGCATCTCTTCTTCATTTCTCCTCCGGCATTACACACGTCTCCACACCGGCTTCAGACAACATTTCCAGAGCTGCATCACTTGATTCCTTCCATCTCGCCAATATCTCTGGATTTTCGGGCTGTTGGTATTTTTCATATACTACCCTTATCACTCCAGCCTGAATCATCATTCGGGCACAAGGGGCACAAGGAGGCAAAGGCTCTGGTATGCACGTCACATATACCGTACATCCTTTCAACGATACTCCGACAAGAGCCGCCGTCGATACGATATTCTCTTCTCCATGACATGTGTACAAATACTTGGCAGGACGATTATGTCTTGACTCGACCGTGTCATCCACCCGACGGGGAAATCCATTGTAAGAAGTCACACGCACTTCCTTGTCCGGCCCTACAGCCATAGCCCCTACCTTGGTGCTTCTGTCCTTCGACCGACTGGCTATCTTCCGACACAATCCCATAAAGTACTCATCCCAACTTTCACGCTTGAACCTCTGCTGGTGCTTATCCCCCGCAGATTCCAGATGTTGATTAAGCGACATTGCCTAATCCCCCCTCGTGGCTGATTCCCAGCCCGATATTGAATACTACCTTGGCAGAGTTTACATCTCTGTCATGATGTGCTCCACAAGCACTACATATCCAATATCTTACCGCAAGCCCGCTCAATCCTGTAGGACCAGTTAAGGCTCCGCAGTTTGAGCAGGTCATGGTGGTACGAAATGAATTGATAGGTACGATTTTCCTACCGCCTATACGGCACTTGTAGTTCATCATTCCTATCAGGTTTCCTAAAGCCGCCTCGGATATTGACTTACCGAAACGCTTTGCCATCGCTTTGAAATTGTCGTCGCTGTAGTAAATGGTCTTGTAGTTCTCCACGAGCCACCTACTAATCTTATGATTGCGGTCACGCCTTCGATTGGCTTGTCTTTCCTGAATCCTTGCTACTAACTTCTTCTTACAACTCCGTTGAGCCTGTGCTAATCGCTTTGTTCCTTTGCGCAACTCACGAGGATTTTCTATCTTCGTTCCATCAGAAAGAGTAATCAATGTATCAAAGCCGGGGTCAATGCCAACCGCCTTATCGGTTTGCCTAACCGGAAAGGAATGGTTTGTGTCCAACCAAAGACATAAGTACCAACCAGATGCTCGTTTGACGATTCTGCCACACTTGATCTTAGCTTCTGGTAACTCCTGCTTGTAGTATCGCACCTTACCAATCCCCTGAATACCGATCTTATTATCCTTCGGTTGCTTGAGCGGGTCAGGAAAAGGTATTGATTTTAGCTTGTTCCTGAAACCCTTGAGATGAGGTTTCTTAGCCACCCTCTTAAAGCACCGTTGCCACGCATTATATGCTTGGGATGATATGCCTTGCAAAGTATGAGAGGGTATTTCCATTTGCTTGCTATGATTGGCAGTGAGATTTACAAAGTCGAAAGCAGAGTGGTAAATCTTGTCTTGGGCATCATGTTCGATTTTCTTGATAGCCCAGTTGTAAACGCCGGTAAGATTCCACAACCACTGATTGAGTTGTGTCTCCTGCGTCTTCGTCAACTTGAGTTTTAAGGTACGAACTATCATAGTACATCTTCGCTTGATTCATTGGACTTCTTCGGACATTCCTCAAATATTGCCTCGGGCTCCTCCTTCAACACGTCCGCTTTTCCCGACTCGGTACAATGACCTATCACCTTGCCGGTATGCTTTCCGATTATGCGGTAACATTTCTCTTCTGTGTTGTCGGCAAATGACACAAAGCTCTTTTCCGGATCAGCAGGATTCTTGAATACATTCGACATATCAGGTGTTATCTTGGACCTCACCGTGTATCCCATAACGTAAGAACCCTGCGGCGTATGAGTCCAAATCCACTCCACGTCCTCACCGTCATTCAACCATACACCTTGAATCATTCCAGTTGATGTAGGACCACTCTGGTATGGAGTAGATACCCACACTTGTCCGCCCGTATTTATCTCACCCGAATATGGCATGCCTACTCCTTTTTGCCTTTTTCAGAACCTTGACCTTCGCAATCTTTGGACGCACGAGATACCCACTAACGTAATTTCCTTCTTTGGTGATCATCCAATGCCAATCAATCTCATGCTCAGGAGGAACCCATGCTCCCGTAATCGATCCACTAACCGGAATCACAGCCTGACAAGGAACAACCCACCTATTCCCCTCAACCACTTAGCATAGATGACAGCCGCACCGAATACGGCAATCACCACAGCCACCAACAGACACATAACTCCCAACAGAAACGAGAACATATCTACTGACTCCTTCTTTGTTTATACTGCCCTATCGCCCTATACGACAGGATTACTGCTTCCTTCATTATACCCACCGACCGGACATTTCTTGTTATTTTTCTTTCAGCACCTCCTTGGCACCTTGTTCCCCTCCCTCCACCTTGTCTGGACCCTTGATGGCCTCCCGCAAAAATCCCATCAACCCTCCACGCTCCCTCTTCTTGGCCCGATACTCTTCCGGCCCGAGAATGTGAAATGCGATATGAGCCAACAGATTTCCCCACTTCGTCGGAGGACGAGGCTCCCACAGCCTACCTTCATCGCCACACAGGATATACCTGCCGTCAAATGGCTCTGTCCGTTCATGTACACAATATCGCCGCCTCGCTGTTCCAGTCTGGACGCCCGAATTCAGGCATTGGTCATATTCTCCGTGGCCCATCAACCTCTTTACATGCAGGCACTTCTGGCACGGCTTATCTTGACCCACTACTTGGGCCTTGTGTTTCGGATTCATCGTTTTCTCTCGCTCTCGCTTTAATAATACTCCCTCTACCATCAACGCCTCACAAGTGACTCGCTTCTGACACAATTTGCACACGGCATACCTGACGGAGTAGTTCCCCATGCACCTTGCATCATCGAACCGACGAACCTTGATTCCCGGACTCATTTTTCCTGCCATCTGCCGTTCTATACACGTTTTACTCGCCGTATACACGTTTTACTCGCCGTATTACTCTCCGTAACGAATCACTTGCCATCCAACACATTCACAACCCTATCTGCAATCACACTACCAGCTTGAGCTATCTCAAAATCAACCACCGAATCTATCCGGTCCTTTGCCTTCAACTGCGCTCGCAACTGAGAAACAACGCCCTCAATGGCATCACGAACTCTTCGCTTTTGCTTCGCCGTCAGTTTTACCTCCACCTCCGACAAAATGCTGCTCTCGGGGAAGAAAACGTCCTCCTTTATTCCTATGTCGAATGACCAAGTTGTTTCACCACCGCATTCGTCCGCATTCCCGGTACAACGCCCTTTCCCGACGTAGTGAGTGGAGTTAGGACCTTTCCTGAAATTAATGACATACTTCCTATCAGTCTTCGGCTTCATCACTGCCCTTCTATTTCAACCATGACATCTTCGACACACATACTCCGCAAAAATCCCCATCGTCTGTCAAAAACACAACCCCATCCTTATGACAACAATCACATTGCCCTTCCGCCGTCGAGAATCTCTCCTTCTTCGTTCCCTTGATGGCTTTGCTGACCTTAACTTCGACCCTAACTTCGTCTCTCATTCTCCTTTACCTCTCCTCGTCTTGGGTTTGACCTCCTCCAATACCACCTTCACATACCGCTTCATCATGTCGTCTTCGTCCTGCATCAGCCTCACCGCAAACATAGGCGTATTGAATCCCCGGCCCTTGTCATCCCGGTAAACAACCGTCTCCTCGGCGATGATACCCATGCCCAGCCCGAAGTCCTTCTTGCACCCGAGAACCACGAGCTTGCGCTTCCACGTCGATTTTCTGACCTTGCCCATGTCTATTTCGCCAATGTATCCGGCTGTCCCTTGTTCAGTTCCATGTGGTCTACCCGCATGTCAACCGCCCCAAGTGTGATCATAGTGCCGTCGTCCAGTTTCAGTCCGACACTTACCACCTTGCCTTCATTCATGGCATGAGATACGCCCACAATCTTCCGAAGCAACAACACCTCTCCCAACTTCTCCATGTTCATAGCCTACCCTTTCTTTTCCGCAACCGTTCCCTTGCCCTTACACGTAGGACAGACCATCTGGTGGTCCAACACCATCAACATCTTCGCCACCTGCTTGCCTGTCCCGTTAAAATTACACGCCGCACAAACACAGTAGTCCTCGTCGTGCAGCTTCGGACAATCCATATCTGAATTTTCAACAGGCTCTTCGATAACGAACGGTTTCTCGGCATCCGACTTGACTCCACACTTCGGACAACGCCACTTGTCGTCCCCCGGCTGGTATGCCGTATGCGATGCACCGCATTGTACTTTGTCAGCCATATGTCACTCCTTGAACCCGTGCTTCTCCAAGCACTCCCGGATGATACGCTTCTGCTTGCCATTCAAGGCAAGAAGCTCACAGCACTTGTCCAGCATGAAAAACGACCCGTCCTTGTCCCACACCGGGAAGAACATCTCGGCGGCTCGTTTCATCGAGTACCCGTAAGGGCTGTATCTCCCACCCCAGTTCTCCAGTTCTCGAAGCACCTTGTCACGCTCGGTTGTGCTGTCCTCTACCATCGAGTCCCGAACAATTGCCAGCTTCTCAGCCACGGTCAGTTCCATGACCTATTCCTTCCAGTTCATATATCACGGCCAACGCTTCCTTGACCCGCATCCTCGCTCCCACCACAAACGATTCTTTAGAGTCGGAAGTCATCAGACAGGCATTTGCCAAATCCAGCCTATTATTTAGCTCCACAATTACCTCTCGGACATCCTGCGGCAAATCTTCCCATTTCGTCTTCAACGCTTCTCCATTCTCTTAAGCCTTCACAGCGACACCAACCACCCGAAATTGCATCCGCACGGCTCAAAAGTCACTTCATCGCCCACTCGAACCTTCGTGCTCCAACTGGCGATGACATGATATTCCTTATATTCCTTATCATCCCCATACAGCAGAACCCTATCACCGTCCCGGACAACTTCCTTTACGACCATCTTGTTCATTCCTTCTCCCACGGCTTCAACTGCTCATTCGCCATCCGAACCACCATCGGCTTAAACCTGCCAATGATATTCACCAAGTCCGACTGAACCGCCATGACCTGCTCAATATCCTTGTAGGCCATCGAACACTCATCCAAACCACCGCCCAACAGCGTCACCCCTGCATCCTCCAAGTTCTTCTTCATGGCCGACATCGTAAAGGACTCCTTGGCCTTCATCCGGCTCATCATCCGTCCAGCTCCATGAGACGAAGAGGACATCGACCGGACATCGCCCTTCCCCCTCACCACAAACGTCGGCGTCGTCATACTTCCCGGAATCACACCGATATCGTCGACCCCGGCAGGCGTAGCACCCTTCCGATGCACAATGACATTCTTCCCATCCACAACTTCCTTCCACGCAAAGTTGTGATGGTTCTCGAAAACCTTGAGACCCTTCACGGACATCTCCTTGCAGATGCGACCATGAATAATGTCGTGACACGCCCTAGAATAGTCCCCGGCAAGGTTCATAGCCTCCCAATACTCCTGCCCCTCCGCACTGTCCAAGTCCAGCCACGCCAGCCTCTTGGCATCATTCTGTAGCTTAGTCTTCTGGATAGCCAAATCGGAATAATGAAGCCCTATCTTGTTGCCCATTCCCCGAGACCCCGAGTGCGACAACACAGCCAACATCGGCTCATCGAATCCCTCGACCTCGACAACGCCGAACTCGACAAAGTGATTCCCGCCCCCGGACGTCCCGAGCTGCTTAACGGCAATATTGCGGAGACACGCTTTCTTGATAAAGGCAATGTCGAACCGCTCGTCATCCAAAACCGGATGCTCCACCTTGGCCGTCTGCTCAACACCTGCACCAAAAATGGTACACGCTGTCAATACGTTGCCGAGCTTGTCCACCATACCCCTAGCCTGCTTGCCGGGAATGTCCAACACCGTCATCTTCATCCGACACCCGATATCGACTCCCACCGCATACGGAATCACAGCGTTATCGACCGCCAGAACCCCGCCGATAGGCAGTCCGTATCCCTCATGGGCATCCGGCATCAAAGCCGCCCTGACCGAAACCGGAAGCTTTGCCGCCATGTAAATCTGACTCATGGCACCCATCTCAATCATGTTCTCGCCAAAAACAGTCAGCGGACAATGGTTGGCGTTCAGAAGTAATGCCGTCTTGGGTTGGTCTGCTTTCTGCCTCTCCATGTATTCCTTCACGAGCGGAGCAATCACCGCATGTCCCACGAGCGACTGCGGGTCGGTCAACATCGTCTTGACCAATACCTCCATCTTAGCCTTGCCAAGATTGCACGTCGGATGGTTGAACGCCTTGATCGCCGTCTTGTAAAGCGGACCCTCCGGCAATCCCCACAACTTCAAATCAGACCCCGTAATCATTTATCACCCACAAAATGTTTCCCGACCGCATAGAACGCCGCTGCGGACACGAACAAGAATCCCACGAATGACTCCGCCACCCACTCCTCCGTCGACCTCGGCATTCCCGAGCCGCAATGCATCCACAGCATCACGCTGAAGAACAATCCGAACATCCCGAACATCCTTCCAAATCCGCAAAACCAGTTGAACTTCATTTCTTCGCCGCCTCTTTCTCCCACCGCTCGCCCTGCTGCCAACAATCGATACAAATGACCTCCAACCGCTTTTCGTTCTCGTAACGCCCGAACCACACGGGATTCCTGTCGACCATCGCCTTACAGGTCTTATGACAGCGACTGCACACTATGACTTCGGATTCCATTTAGTCCTTCTTCCCGCCCGTCTTCTCTGGTATCAACGAAACACCGTCATTGGACACGCACAGAATCACTTTCGAATCGCACTTCTCACACACGTATTCCATCGAACTGACACTCCCATTACCGCCCCCGCCTGACGCCTTGGTCTTTCCACCACAGTACGGACACTCGACCTTGACAAACCTCTTCAACATCTCCCACACGATGTTGCAGTTGGACGAAAAATTAACCCTCAAGTCCACCAGCCGGGAAATGGCCTCGTTCCGGTAATCCATCCCACCGGGCCTGTTAAACTCGTCATCAGTAATGACGTCTTCAACCCTGACCTCGAGGTTGTCCAACGTCTTTGCCCTCAACCCTAGCTCATTCAGTTTGCTAATCTTCATGCCATTCTCCTACCACCTGTATTGCGAAGAGCCAGCAGAAATCCGGAACTTTCTCGCCTCGCATGGATATCCAACCAACCTGAACTTTTTAGCCTGATCCTCCGCATCCTCTTCATACTCAAAACTATCGGCATCCTTCTGGTCTTTTGTCCTGAACGCCACATCGTTTTGCCTCTCGCCAAATCCGCACCACCATCCCGCCTTTAAGTCGAGAGCCTCCTCCATCCATATCCCCCATACTACGCCTCGCTTCTGCTTGGCAAACTCCCTCTCTACCTCTACCTCAACAGCATCCACCGGGAACGCCATTCGTGTCGCATGCCCCGCCGAGACACTCCCAATCAGAATGACCTGCTTGCCATTGTAATAAAATCCTTTGGGTTCGAACTTGCGGCCCTTCTTATACCCCGTCCGGGCGTCATCCTTCAACAGCTTCGCTTCAAACTTCCACCGACTCATGTTCACTCCTTTGTCCGGTATGTCACCTCGACATCCCTCAACTCGAAATCGTCCGGGTCAACCTGAGCAAACTGAAGGTCAACTCCGTCCGTCGCATCCTTTATAGTGGTGCCCTCATGAAAGAGCGTCGCCTCCTCAACCCCGTCCACGGCGAACCCATTCAGAGAATCCGACCAATCTACCAGCACCCACTTGCCCGTCGGCTTGTGAAACAACGCCTTCCAATTTGCCGTCTTTTCCATGACCATCTCCTATGTTTCTACTGTATTCCTTATTCCAGCCTTCTTGAAAACATCCCCCGCCTCCCCGGGCGTCATATCGGTCGGCATCTTCAACACCCGGCCCGTTGCCAATCTTGCCTCGTCCTCCGGCCATCCCGCAACGAAACAATGAGGAACTACCTTCCCTCCGTGAATCGCATAATACCAATCACCATCTATAATCACTCCTCCCTGTAAGTCAACATAATGTATCATGATGCTTCTAGTCTTTTTCATACTCGATTGCTTCATTAACTATCTTGCCGATTTTGAAAACCGATCTGGGTTTTTGACAAGCTGCAACCAAAAACTCAACAGTTTCCACGATGTCATTCTCGGAAACGCTAATATCATCGTCGTTTACTAATGCTTTTACTATGTCTTTCAGTTTCACGTTTTCCTCCCTCTGTCCTCTCTGCGCCCCCATTCTTCTACCTGCTGCCTCGCCTTCTCAGCAAACTCTTCACTCACCGATTCAACCGTATCACTTTGGAACATCAAGATGTAGAGTTCCTCTTGGCAATTGGAACACACGCCGCCATTCGTCCTGCCTCCACAATCGGGACATGAGTTCACGTCGCTCTCCCGTTCCACCATGCCCTGCCCATCTCGAACGTTTCACAAAACTGGTCCCATCGAACCGGACAGTTTACGCCCGACTCCGGAATATGCCGAATATGCAACGGAGCCTTTTCATTATTCGACACGTAGAACTCCGCCTTGCCCCGACAGAACGGACACACCAACAGCGTCTTGGTTTGCTCCCTTACCATGAGATTCCTGCTTCCTAGAGGCATGTTACTACCGCTCTCTCCACAGGCTCTTCCCCGTAACCCACGGGTGTAATCAAATTCTGCTCCTGTAATGCAAATGACAAGATGTTTCTCGCAGCATTGGTATCTCTATCGTGCTTCTCACTACACTTCGGACATACCCATTCCCTATCAGATATTGTAAGAGCATCATTGATGTGACCGCACTTGTTACACATCTTGGATGACGGCTCAAACCTTCCTATCTGAATGAAATGCTTGCCTTGCCATTCGCATTTGTATCTGACAAAACCACCGAACTGAGACCAGCCTGAGTCCGAAATGGACTTGGCGAGCTTGTGGTTCTTCAGCATGTTGTGAACACTCAGGGATTCCATGCACACCGCTTGGTTCTCACGGACAAGCCTTGTTGATAGCTTGTGCAGAAAATCCTTCCTCGTGTTCCTCACCTTTTCATGTGCCCTTGCTACCTTGAGCACCGCCTTCCTCCTGTTGCTGCTACCCTTCACCTTCTTCGATACCATTCGCTGAAGATGCTTCAGCTTCGCCTCGTGCTTCCTCAGAGTCTTTGGATGCGGTATCTTCTCTCCCGTTGATAACACAGCGAAGTCATGTAAACCCAAATCCACACCAATTGCCTTCTCCCTGTTCAACTTTGGTTTGACAGGAATCTGCTTTCCATCTTCAACAAGAATGGATACGAAGAACTTGCTCGTAGGCTCCATGCTCACCACGGCATGTTTAATTTCGCCATCGAACTTCCTGCTAAAAACACACTTGAGCCAACCAGTCTTGGGCAATTTGATTCTGTTGTTATCGAAATCGGGATGAATCGTCGTGTCCACCTTATACGACTGCCTGCCCTTACGAGAATGAAACCTTGGAAATCCTTTCTTCTCTCGGAAGAAACGGGTAAACGCCGACTCCACATTCTGTACTGCCTTGTTGAGAGAATGTCGGTCAACATCAGCAAGCCATTTGGTATCATCCATCTTCCTCAAAACCGTAAGCTCTCGCATCAAGGCAAATCCAGAAACGGCCTTTTTAGTTTGCTTATATGTCTCAATCTTTCGTTGAAGTGCCCAGTTGTATACCCATCTAGCACAGCCAAGATTGCACATAATTTGCCTTTTGGCTTTGCCTTCCGGATACAACCTATATTTGTATGCTTTCAACATCTTGGCTATAATGTATCACATTTAGTCAAAGCAACGCAACACCAAAAATCAGCATGGGTCATCTAACACCTCTTGCCACTTCTTGACCAATTCCTCGTCCAAAGCCCCGACGTTAAGCGGAGCCTGCTTTGCCAACTCCTTCAATTCCTCCATAGTCTTGATGTATGCCTGCTCATACACAATCCGAGCCCTCTCTGACCGCTTCCTCTCCGCCTCATGGTCCTCTTTCCGATACACCGTATCCCGGATATCGTTCCGGGATGTGTTTCGGTGGTCATCTATACCATACCCAAGATTGGTCGTATGCTGCCGCAAATTAGACTCGTAAGTCTTCGCCTCACGAGGGAACCACACGCCACAGGTATTAAACGCCTGCACACATTGATTCGCCGCCGAACAATACCCCGTTGTCCTCTTCCCCTGTCGGCCATACTCAAAAGCGAACAGCCCGCAGTTGGCGCAACAACGGCATTCCTTAAGGGCAAAACGGTTTTTGGCAGGCCACCTCATCATCAACAGGCTTACCTCTTCCTCGGTCTTCTCAATCACAATGCCCCGCACCCGACAATAGCAACACTGGAACTCGCCGTTATTACGGGCATCCGCCATCTTCCACCCGCACAAAGGACAGTAGCACGTCAGAGCGTCCTTCACGGTGATTTGCTGCTCGTGCGTCTCTTCATCCGGGAACAGCGGGAACGCCCAATCGCCTTGACCTAGCTTGGCCCGGTATATTCGCTTGGTTTGACCCTTCAGGAAGTCGAAATTAGCCTTCAGCGACGCATCTAGTTCTCCTACGATAGAATCGCTATAGGCCGATCCGGACGCCCTGACCACCTTGGAGTACGGATAGGACCCCTTCTGCCCGTCCTGACGCAATACAGACACCTTAGACGCCATTCCTTTGACAGTTCCCAACACCTTCTCGCCCCGTATGTCCACCTCGACCGTATCCCCCGGCTCCAATCGTGGCTTGTTTTCCCCCTTGGCACACCCCTTTTCAATCGACTTCGGGGTTATTACCTTGCCCTCACCTGCCAACTCCAGCACCGTCTGGAACGGAATCCTACTGGCACCGATATCAACTTCCGAATACCGTAACCCGTTGAACGAATCCAGCCCCTGCACCTTACCATACACCAAGTTCATCTCGGCTTCTGTCACCCCAACGCCGTTGATGGTATGAGTCTTTCTCG
>Ga0315284_10010462_pt1 | contig 13213 bp, 8 predicted proteins | sample YL17G09_16_MG_FD_203696 | JGI IMG/M metagenome (GOLD analysis project Ga0315284, IMG submission 203696) | Sediment microbial communities from Yellowstone Lake, YNP, Wyoming, USA - YL17G09_16 | ecosystem: Environmental > Aquatic > Freshwater > Lake > Sediment | place: USA: Wyoming | collected...
ATGTGTACATTTTATATATATTATTTATTGTTGTATAGGCGTACCATATGATTTAACATTTGTGACTGGATTTGGCATTCGTTGTAATTCTAAATCATTTAGTCTGGGACTATCAACAAACATAGATCTTTGTGATTGTAAAACTTCGTATGGACTTAATTGGTTGGTGGCAAATACATCGAGAGGAAATACCATTTGGGTTTGAGGACCAAATGCCGTAGTTAAAGATGTCATTGGTGTTTGAGATCCATATGATGCTTGATTTGTTGCTGGACGAGGTTGTAAATCATATGAGGCGTCAATTGGTGCTGATCTATTAGTTAATTGTATATCGGCACCACCAATTAAAAATGTTGGTTCGACTTGTGTTATGTTGTTGTTTCTACTAGTACCATGATTAACAATAAATTTGTATGCATCTTTATCAATACATGGACATCCAACACCTTCTATTCCATTTGCGCACGTATAATTTGTTCTAACAAATGGTCCATCATTCCCCATTGTGGAGATACTTTGTTGAATCTCAGCTGATGATAATCCATCAAATGGTGTTGGCCAGTTATCCCCGCAACATTTTTTACTGCAAACCATATTATCGACCAATTTATTTTTTATACCAACTGTAGATCCATCATAATATTGATTAAGTTCTTTGCTACTTGCAAATGGAGAAAATTGTTCAGTCCGCTCTATAGGTCTATAGTAATATGATATACCAACGTATAAAATTAGTACAACAATTATAATCGCAATTATTTGTTCTTTTTGCATATTTATATATTTCATTAAGAAAATTATTATTATTGAAATTTACTGTCAATTTTTTTTAAATTTAACCGATCTAAAAAATCAATTTATACTTATATCTTATAAAAATTAAAACGCGTACTAATAATATTGTATTTCGGTGTTTTTATTGATGAGTCTGATCTAGGAAAGATTTATTATCCTCTTTAGATTCAATATACATCAAAGTAATAGGTCTTAGACACCATTCATTATTTTTTTTTTCTCGCGGATAATATTCCACGTATATGTTATAAGGTTCAATAAATTTATTGTATTGATTAATGTAAGTAAAATTTGACGCCACTTTTTTATGAAAAATATCCGGATCAGATAATTTAGTAGCGATTTTTTTTAGTTTATTGATAGACTGATATTCTAATTCCAAAATTAAATTTTTTAAATCATGATATAATTTCTCATCATAATTTATTTTATGTTCAAAATTAATTAGTCGAATAACGTATGTTCCTTCCGGAGCAATAATAATTGATCCCTGAGTTTTTCCTTCTGAATGATATTTAATATAATTGAATATATCATTTGCACTAGGAAATTCATATAAAACACCTTCATTAATTCTACCGGCATATTTTTTTGTATTAGGATGTGTATGAAATAAATATTCGTAATTAATGAGATCGGATGTATTATTTGGCAAAAAAATTGTTTGGTCGGTAGGATCCGATCTATTGGTATTTGTATGAATAATAATATTATCTATAATGTTATTTTTAATAGTTAATGCTCCGGAATGTTCAGAATAAATGTATTGTCCAGAATAATTTTCATATCTAGGATAACTACCTTGTTTTAATAAGGCGTCAATTATTAATAATTTATTATAATACACCGAAATATAGCTAAAATCACTAATTCTATTAGGGGATATTTCAATTGGTTTATTAATGATATGTCCATTTATTATTATTGTATTAAGAATTACTTTAATAAAATATTCGGAAGGATATGTTTTATGAAAATTAACGATATGGACAAGTTGGTCGGACCAAATAATATTCGATAATTTATAATATTTTGACTTAGAACAAATACTGCAAGTAGTGTTATTTAATTTTCTAATAGAAATTACATCAACTAATGATTCTATTTGTTTCAATTTATCAAAAAAAAAAGAATAGGTCATCATCGTATTATTATTACATTTTTCTAAATAATAATCATCATTCATAATATGTGTATAAACTAACAATATATTTTTTTGTCGTTATAAAAAGAGAGATTATATATAATATGTGTATAAACTAACAATTTTATTTTTGTCGTTATAAAAAAGAGATTAATATATTATTATACATAATAATATGTATGATGTATTTAATATAAAATCAGATAAAAAAATACAAAAATATAATACCATTGATGAAAAAGAAAAGTTTTTTCCTAACAGACAAGAAAAAAATACGCTTTGCACTTTTCCTTCACCAGTTATACAATCCGAATCCAACTCAGAATCCAACTCCGAATCCGATGAGATAAAATTGGAGATTGTCAACTACGATAAAGGCAAAGAACATTCGAAAACATATACTGTACCACATAATATAGTGTATCCTACACGAAAACGTTTGTTATGTTTTTCTGTTATAAATGGTGAATATTGTAATTATGGATCTCATTGTACATTTGCGCATACTTTAGCTGAACAAAAAATTGATATAGAAATGTTATATATCTATCAAATAATTTTAGACAAGGATTTAATGCATTTTTTTTCGTTATCGAATCCAAAAACAGACGAAATATATAAAAGATTATTATTTTTTGCTCATGTTTGTCCTAAATGCGTTGATTTTAAGTGTATGGGTGGATATAATTGCAAATATGGAACTCACGCACCATGTTTAAAGATATGTAAAAATGATTTATTGACCGGCCAATGTATTAATAAATTAATTGATATATCTGTGGATCAATCCATATTAGATAAAATAAAATCAATAAATTATCCGGCTAATAAAGATGCATCCAATACTTTTTCTTTACCGAGTACATATGTCGGTTGTATGAATGGACATCATTTAAGTGAAAGGAATCTAATTCCTTATTACACATATATCAATAAAAAGGATATTTCTAAGAAAACCATATACCAATCGGTGAGATATATTGATATAGATCATGTATATAAATTACTCAAAAATAACAACAGTAATAGAAATTATATTAATTCGATGAATAAATCATCAGAAACATCAGAATCAACAGATGATGAAATTAATCAATGGTTCAAACATGATAGTTATTCCAGTGATGACGAAAAAGTTGAAACTTTGTTCTAATCTTCGAAGATAAATTAATTAATTATAAATATAATTAATTAATTAAGTATTTTTTTTTATTTTTTTTTCTTCCTTGAGATTCAATCGTTCCATAATTAATGATTTCATTTTACCTTTGATTTTATATTTGAGAGGTTTAGATTTATCATTTTTTGTTTCTTTTTCTAATTTATCAATACTAACAATTGATTCAATTTCTTTTAAATAAGTAAACTTATATGGTTCCAATAATTCGCATATCGTGTCAACATCTTTTCTCAAAATCAATGCTTTTAAAATAGAACACATATGAAGAAAATCATCAACAGATAATTTTTTAAGTAAGTGATTTTCCCGAGCTTTTTTGATCACTTTCTTATTTATTTTTTTAATAGACGTTTTGTTATAATCTTTTGTGTAAACATATTTTTCCATTTTAAATATTTTACCTGGCATTTTATTAATATGGTAAGATGGCATAACACAAGAATAAAAACCATGAACTGGTTGCAAACTCCAACATTGGTTTGAATAAATCAATCCATCTATTTTATCTGATTCTGAAATACATTTACTGATATCTACGAGTAAATTGATCTGATTTTCGATCGACATTTTAGGATATTGATGATAAATATTTGCTGGATAATTTTCATGCACAATTAATGGTATAGTCGATCTGTCTTCACTATAAACCGTCAGAGCGTTATTAATGTTTGTATATTGATTTAATAACACACGTGTTCCTTCATATATACCAGGATCTAAATCTTTCCGTTTAGAAGTTTCCATATAATCTTCGAATACGTTTAATGGTATTTCATCATTTTCGTATATTTGTTTTAGTTCGACTAAAATATTTATTAAACGACGAATATCATATTGCGAATGTTCGATTAATTGTAAAAAAATATCTTCATCATCTGTTTTCTTTTTTATGAGCTGAATATTTTCGGATTTACATATACGATCAATAAATGGTTTAATTTCCATAAATGTGGGTCTGGTCATAATAATTTCGTTAATTATTTTAATATTTTTTAATCCATTTGGATTTTTAATCATGTAAGTTATCATTTTTTTCAAATCACCGACCATTTTATTATGTTTATCATTTGCAATGATAATAATAGGAAATTTTTTGAATTTATTATTTAATTTAATAAGTGATTTTATTGCGTCTCTCTTTTTTGGATTAGAAATATTAGAAATATCATCAAATACTAATGCAATTTTATTTTCTTTGTATTCCCCAGTAATCGTCATATTCTTTTTTTGTTGCAAGGAATTATAATATGACATAATTGTTCTAGTAGTATTATTATCACTTTTATTTTTTTTACAAGAAATATCAGACAGATCTGTGACTATCTTTTCGAGACCATTTTCTTTTAATACCAAATTAACTGTCAGTGTTTTACCAATACCTACTGGCCCAGATATGATTATATTGGGATTTTTGATAGTGTCCGGATTTATTTTTTTGCCAGTAAATTGTTTTATAAATTTGTTTAATTTTTGGATTTGATTTTTGTTCCCAATAACGTCATTCGATACAGCCGGTTCATATTTGCGAAGCCAATTTTCCATAAAATTATATTATAATATAATAATTAATCTTTTATGTATTAAATCAATTATTTTTTCAATTTTTTTTAATGCAGAAAATATATAGTTTTTTTTCGAAAAATCATAAAAAATTTTAAAATTCAAAAAAAATGTGTCTATAAAGTATAGATATCATAATGTCAACCTCAGGTCTAAAAGATTCTTCTCGAAAAGATAGTTTTGATACAAGCACATCAGCTACTGATAAAGATAAAACATTCAATGCTGAAGTTGAACGTATCTGTAAAAAGGGAATGCCATCACCTGCGGATACTATAGAATTGTACAATAAATATCCCAATGATGAGCGTTTGGTAGGAGAAATATTACGAGCATGTACAAAGAAATACATACATATTCTCAAGAAAGCAAGAAAAGTAGCAGAAAAAGTAAAAGTAAAATTTGAAACTGGTATGCGACCACTTCATGAAATTTTGGATAAAATGATCAGATACAAACGTGATAATAAATGGTCTGATGCACAATATGAAATATTCAAAAACGAATTAACAAAAATATTATCACCTAAACAAGCGTACGAAATCGATTATAATCAGGAAATAATAATGAATAGATCCAGAATTAATCGTACATTAGGATACCGTAAAATTGAAGAAGGTACACTTAAAATTAAAGAATCAGAACATGCTATACTCGCGGAAATTTTAAGCATGCATGACACAACTCTAGCCCTATATAATAGTAATATGATGTCAAGTTTGACATATAATGATTGTGACTTGCCGGCAATGACTGGTGCATTCACTAGAGGAAAACATATTCCATCCAATCATATTCACCCTATAATTGCTTGTATGTTTTTGCCTAAATTTGAAATTTTCGAATACCATATGTTATACTCAAATATTGGTCGAATTATTAAATGTCGTAATGAGGGAAAACCAGTTATGACAGAACCTGATGCATTATTATATCAGGATATGATCATCGATCCAAATGATGTCGTTTGTGATACTAATAGTCCAATCACTGATTTAAGAAATCGATATAGAGTACAAATTAAGCTTTGGAAAACAGTCCAACAACTTCGAAACGGAATTTATTACGAAGATTCTCCAATTAGCGAATTTATTACCGCATTAAATGCATGCAGAAATAATTTATATGATAATGCTGATTTGGCTTATAATCAAGATGAAGGATCGATCATGCGAAGAATATTATCGGTATTTTCCCTACGTCCAATTTTGATTGCTACAAAACCATTACAAGTATTGGCTGGCTTTTTAGGAACTGGTCCGATGGGTTATGGTATGTCTGGTTCGCCATTATCATTCAATAATCAACCGGTACACACAATAACATCTATTCCAATGATTACTGTTCAATTACCATTCAAGACCAAATCTGATATGGATATGGATATAAATTTAGAAAACGGACTCACACAAACAATCTGGATTAACGAAAATAAAACGATCGTTCCTAAAGAACAAAAGTTTATATACAGCAGAGAAGTTTGTATCTTTTACGTAAATAGAAGAATACAAAGCATTCAAATCAAAACATTTATGAATCCTTTACAATTTTCTCAACTCCCATTAACATTGAATAGTTCCTCAAGAATTAATACTTATCCCGTTGATGTACCACCTTCTTTTTATCAGGAAAACAAAGACGATGCATATATATTAAGATCAGTAGTGGCGGTGACTGATACCAAAATAATACAATCCGGTAGGGAGAGTTCCATTATAACTGGATGTGTCGGATTAATTACTCAACCAAGAAATATTGAAACCGGTATTTATGACGACAAATGTTACAGATATGATCCACTCGGAGCGGCTATTCCAATTCAAAAGGACGATGGGCATATTTTGAATAAACCAATACATTACATTGAGAAATTCAATTTTGGAACTGATGATGACTCTGAACAGGAAGGATTTGATCAAATTGCTCGAACACGTGGTACTATATTTATTTATTCAAAATCATCTGGATATACCAGAAATAATTCAGTAATAGACGTTTATAATTAATTAATTTATCAATTCATTAATTATTTGATATATCCAAATGTTCTAGTAACGCTTGGAAGTGTTCGTAGACCAGCATTTGATACATTTTCTGGCAAATCCATAATTTTTCTCGGGGCAAATGCGCGTTCTAGATAGCCAAAATATGCATTTACTTCGGAAATAATATTTGGGGCAACATCATCCGTAACAAGATTATTTAATTCTCGAATTTGTTCAGGAATATCATTGGGAACATGTCTGGCATGTTGAATATAAATAGATCTCATTACAACTTGTAGATCTTCTTCAGCTTGTTTTTCAATTAGATATGCACCATTTGTTCTTCTGAATACCTCAGCAATAATTTGTCTTTGTAGCATATCAACATTTTTGGGAGAAAAAAATGCTCTACTAATACTCGTTTCGACTTGGATACCAGTTAAGGAATTTTGTGACATATTATAGTAATCGTCCCGATGTGACTGGAATAATAAAAACGGGGTTTTCATTATATCGAACTGACTCATTGGTTTGTTTATAGCTCCTTTTGGCAAACTCATCTTTTGTATCTTAATTATAATTCTATTAGATATTATAATTAAGATTTATAATCGGCAGAATTGATGATATATGTTTCTAATAGATCATCTTCGGATAATTTAGCACCCGAACCAGAAAAATTTTGTTCGATTTTTTCCGACGGAGAATATTGTTGGAGATTATTTTTTTCAACTTCGATTTCTTCAATGTCAGAATCGGGCTTGCTCTTAATAAGAACTTTTTCCTTATTGGGATTAGATGAAGAATTAACACTATACATACACCATTTATAAGTATTTGTTGCTTCAACGTATGCTAACATTTCTCCAGGTTTAAAAGCCTCTGCGGGATCTCTAATATTAGGTACTTCCGTATCTTTTTTTAAATATGTTCCAATACGATTATTTAAAAATTGCCTAAAATATTTAAAAATAATTTTGCCTAGATCCGGTTCAGTATCTTCCATCATTTTTCCAATAAATATACTCACAGTAGGTGGAAGTCCTGATAGATCATTCTGAGTATGTTCCTTAGTAAATGCATTCGTATTGATGATATTTCGATAATTTTGATATATCTTTTTTTGTAGTTCTTCTTTGTTAGATCTGCTGTCATAAATATTATTTGCATCTATTTTAAATTGGCGTTGTATTGTCGTATCCATAACTCTGGTATCAGAAACGATATCTTTAAAATTGGTATCAATCATCACTAAATATCCGTGATTAGGTATATAATATGAAATACCATCAATAACATATTTCCAATATCCCATAATATTTCCTTCTGCTTGTAAATCTTTAATATAAATGTTATCTTCTATTGTCATATTGGAAATATACAAACAATGTAATTGCATCACATATATTGCAGATACTATTTGAAATAATATTCCTAACCAAACATCATCATCGTGAAATCCATGTCTGACCATTTTTTTGACGATGCCATCCGTTTCATAACTTCTGGATGCCCATTGATATAGATTATGGTTAGGTGCTTCTGTAATTAAAATAAGTATATTACCAGAATATCTTTGCAAATTTGGATCCGTTTCATCGGGTAATGGTTTGCCCGGCCTGGTTCTGTTTAATAAATTTTGATCAAAAATTGCTTTTAGTTTTTCTTTGGATTTAATATTAGATTCAAGAGCGTAAAGTTTCTGAAATGTTTTAAATTCGATTGTCAATAGATCTTTCTGAGTCAAAGTCGATCGTTTAAGACAAAAAAAATCAATGTTGCGGTTTAATGAAACAAAAAATGCATATAATAATGTAAAATTTGGAGATTGCTTTCTTTTAATAATATTTTCTCTAACATATTCATAATAAATCAATTCTCTCCAAACATCATATTGTTTGTATATTTGTTGTTTAAAATAATGCGAGAAAAATTCAGCTACAGTTAATGCATATAGACGAATATTAAGACCTATGGAATTTTTAGCACAAACCGTTCGCTTCGAACCTTGGTCTAATTTGATGGGAAAACATGATCTGTATAATAACATACCAAATGGTAATCCCCGATATGGATTTTTATGAATAGTCGAATAATAATTAGGATTCAATTCCATAAATTTAATATATGACATCAAATTTCGGTGACCACGGCATGCATCTAAACCAATATCTTCTCCATCATTTATATTAATAAGAATTTGTCTAACATACTCATATATTTTTAGTCTTTCTCCTAATGTGATAGAAGTAAATTTGCTATCTTTTCCAGGAAGAACAATTTCATATATTCGATCCATTTCAGCATGACCCCCAGCAGGACCCGGTAAATTAATATTATACACTTTTTGCATCGGCATTTGTAAATTTGGACCAAACGAATAAGCAGAAGTCGGTGCAAATAAATATTGTAGATTTGGATTCATTCCGGTCGGTAGTTTTAATTCTGGTTGTGGTGGTGGATTAAATAGTTCCATTTTAAACATTGGTTGACCTTGACCATCTCTCGGAGGAGCCGTATATTCTTTTTTTGCATAGGCTTCTTTTGTTTTAAAAGGTGTATTCGGTGCTGTTTTGGCTTTGTAAACAGTTGGATTAACTACAGCTGGATTAACCACAGTTGGATTGACTACATTTGGATTGACTACAGTAGATGGATTAATTGACAATTCAGGCAGTGCTCCTCCGTTTTGTCTTCGTATTTGATTTGGTTTATTTTTTACTGAAAAAAAAAAGGATTGTTAGATCCGCCATTTTGTCCTTTATTCATTTGTTGTTGTAGCATCTGTTGTTGTAACATTTGTTGTTGCAACATTTGAGGATTCTGTTGTAACATTTGTTGTTGTAACATTTGTTGTTGCATCATTTGAGGATTTTGGTACATCATTTGTTGAGGACTATATCCCATAGCCTGTCCAGAAGGATCGGATAATGGTTCTTGATTATTGGATGCTGCTAAATATTGTTGCATTGCCATCGTGTAATCATCTGCCATATTATTTTGATCTGGTTGAGGTAGTGGCATTTGACTTCCTGGTAATCTACCTCCCGGTAAAATAGGAGGTATAATTTGTTGTCCGTCCATGCCCATATTAGGACCAGCCATTTGATACGGCATTGATCCTGATAATGCTTGTTTACCAAACTCAGGATATTTTTGTCTATAATCTGATGGCGATGCACCTAATAAATTTCCAATCGAATTTACTCTTGATTGCATATTATTTTGTGACATATTTTGATAATTGTCTGCATATTGTTGTTGATAATTTTTATTATTGGGTTGTATATTATGAACCGAATTTGCATTTGGTGATTTTATGACTGGAGGAGCCCCAATATGTCTTTTACCATGAAATACTTTATTTTTATGTGTTTTGGTAGCAGGACCTAAATTTTTATCTTCTTTTGCGACAACATTTATGATTCTGGATGGACGTTGATCATTACGTTCTTCTGTATGTTCAAGTTCTTCTTCGAAATGAGTTCTTCTGGTATTTTTTTTCGAATTATTTTTTGGATTATTTTTACTCATATTATCTATATCATTATCGAAAGATTTTATTTTTGATGTTAAATTTATTCTGGCATTTTCCGTTAGATGAGCATCATTTAATATATTTGCACTTTTTATTCCACTTTCTTCAATATCTTCTTCTATTTCGTCTTCATCTTCTATTTCTATTTCGTCTTCATTCTCATCTTCGGCTTCTTCTTCTGCAACATAGGCTTCCGATTCCTGAATATCTTCTTCTTTAGATTCCTCTTCGAATTGTTCCTCGGATTCTTCAGCGGATTTATCTTCGGTTTCTTCCTCTTCGAATTCTTTTTCATTGGTTTCTTCTTTATTTTCTTCTGCAGTTTCGGATTCGAATTCTTCTTTGATTTTTTTATTCTCAATTTTTTTTTTGAGTTTAGGATCGATTTTAGGTTTATTTTTTTCGGATTCGGATTCGGATTCGGATTCGGATTCGGATTCGGATTCGGATTCGGATTCGGATTCGGATGTAGATTCAAATTCAATTTCGAGTTCGGATGTGATTGGTTCCATATCATTTATTAGGGCTTTAACATCTTCCGGAGTAACATCATCTGATTCGTCTACTTCTTCAATTACAGTTTCTTCAATAGATGAATCGGATGATCCTGACATCAGCGCAAGAGAATTTTGGGATTCGATCATTTTTCGACCCGATTTACCGAGTTTTCTGCCTTTGTCCCCGAGTTTTCGACCATATTCTTCTTGTTGATTAATATATTCATCGGGTGGTAGGGTTATTATATTACTAAATAAACCACTATTACGAATATTTTTAATTTTGAGGTTATCTTTGTCATCATCAGATAATTTATCCCATAATTCTTTTGTTAAGTACATATTTTCGGATCGAATTATTTTTGGCAAAATGGTATCAAATAATTTAATTAATTCCGGATATTTTATGATGGAAGAATTATAATTATTCCACATATAGTTTAAAAATTGATAAAGATCATCATACGGATTATTGATATTTGGAATATTGATATTTTTTAAATAATTATTAGTAATCATATCATCAATCGAAGACAGAAAAAAATTTCCGAGTTTAAGTTCCGGCATAATAATTCCATCTATGGTTTTAGAATAAGTATCTATCATACTTGGTATCATTTGTCCGTGTCTAAAATTAGAATAAACAGTATTTAATAAATAAAGAATATCAACTATTTGATAAATAATTGATTTAAGTACAGATAAATCTAATGGATAGTTTTTTAGAAATTCTTCTAATGTAATCAAACTATAATATTTTTCTGTAATTTCTACAGAATAAATTTTTTTTGAATCCACCAGATCGCGTAATTTATCATATTTTTTTAAATCGGACCCATTAACATCAATATTAATAATTGGACATAATATATTATTTGTTCGATCCGATACAACAAGTTCACTAAACAATGTTCTAATAATTTTATTAACATTGATTGGATCAGACATACTATTTATGGATGCAATATCTGAATATGGTACAATTCTAATATGTGATGTATGAGTTTCTCCTTTACGTTTGAAAATGATTTGATCGATATGTGTATCCGGATTTGATATATCAGATCGTAAACCGGTTGGGAATTTGCCAACATATAATATTTTTGTTTTCTCGAAAATTGTATCTAAATCATAATCTGTCAGTTTAAATCGATCTAGTATCAAATCAGATACATCGATTATCTTAATTTGATATAAATTATTTTTTAAATACACTGCATTATAAACATCTAAAATTAATTCATCTAATTCATATAATCTCGGATGAAACTTAATCATTATACGTAATATATATAATATTAATATTTAAAAAATTATATATAAAATTTGACAATGAAATTATCAATAAGATTGTCAATTTTGGATATACACAGTTTCATTCTGCAAAAATATATGATAATGTACTTCACATTATCATATTTTTTTATTAAACAACGGATTTAATTTCTGTCAATGAATCTATAATTATCGAATAATTTGTCTTCCATTATTACTTTGTATGGAGTGGTAAATTCATAATCAACCAAAATACGGCCTCCTTTTCTGATATATTTATTGGCAACGATTGTTCTAAATTTTTCCGGAATAATTCTGTGGACGAATTCGATAATTTCTTTTGGTGCTCCACCGGTATAAAATTGTGGAAAAAATCTCTCACAAATGAGCGTATTAAAAAAATAATGCATATCATAATATTGATTCTTTTTTTTAGATACATTCATTTTAGTTGTCCAGTCTGAATTAACTTTATTATTTTCTATAATACCATCAATACATGCAAAATCAAAATCCCAAATTTTAATTTGTATCCCAATATCCGGAATTTGAAATTTAATATGATCCATTTTATAAGAATATAATTTTTCGGCATAGGTAGATTTTGTTAATCTGACTAAAATATTATTTGCTTTCATATCATTATGTCTAAATGCTTCGTATTTTTTGTGTAAAGATGCTAATGTATATAAAATTTGAAATATAATTATGATCCATTGTTTAAGGGTCATTGATTTATAATTTTTGCGAATATAATCTAATAAATCACCACCATTAGCCCATTCACTTATTAAAACTGATACTAGATCCTCAAATTCACCTTCTTCACATCTCTCTATAAATTTTCTATATGATTCATTTTTCTCGTCGGATAAATCAATTAATTTTTTTGGAATATTAATAAATGGTCCGATACTGGTATTAAAAGTTCCGATCGGTAATATAAAATGAGGTGTTTTCATTCTTAACACAAATGAACTCAATAATTTTAACATTCTTAATTCCGCATTTTCGGGTCTTTTTGGATTTTTAATGCCACCATAATCATCTGTTTTCGGATAAGCACATACTTTTACAGCGAATGCAATATCTTTATTTAATGTTGACGTAGCCTTAAAAGTATGACCGGTTGTGCCACTTTTGATGTATTTTAATGTCACGTTCATAGAATCAAATAATTTTCTGACATCCATTGTTTTCTTATTAAGTCTGTCATATTCGTGATCAATAACATGATTA
>Ga0315284_10010463_pt1 | contig 13212 bp, 14 predicted proteins | sample YL17G09_16_MG_FD_203696 | JGI IMG/M metagenome (GOLD analysis project Ga0315284, IMG submission 203696) | Sediment microbial communities from Yellowstone Lake, YNP, Wyoming, USA - YL17G09_16 | ecosystem: Environmental > Aquatic > Freshwater > Lake > Sediment | place: USA: Wyoming | collected...
CCAGTTAGCTTTCCGACTTTCAATAGCTCTTGAAGATACATTGCTTCTGGACCATCTAAGTCACTAAACTCTTTTCCAGACAAAATATCACTATAAAGTTTTTCAATTAGATTACGAGAATCTATTGCTGATCTTGAAATGAATTCGGCGTTCTTTTTTGTACCGACAGTAGGGACGTATCCGCCTCTTGGATTAAGACCAAGCTTTAAGAGGTTTCCTCCGCCTATTGAATCGGCTGCTACTTGTATCAATTTATCTTTCAATCTTTTTTCTTCTGGAGCGTTTCTATCTTTTATTGCCGTTCTGATTTCATCTTTTATTTTTTCAATTTCTTTTCTGCCGCTTGAATAAATTCCATGATCTCCTTGAGCCAAACTTAGATCATGTCCTTGTTGGTCGTATGCGGAATCGGCGTGAATTTTGTAATCGTCTGGGTCTCTGTCGGGGTCAACAACCCAAGGTCCACGTTCATAGTAAGCACTCAGTCCGTTTACTCCCCCATAGTACATTGGTTCTCTTCCTTCAGCTTCAAGGTGAGCATTGATTTGGTAGGCGTCAATTTTTTTCTCATTTTTTTCAGAATTCCCCTGAACACGAACCCACCTTGGTTCCAAATCATGATCAAACCAATCTTGTTCAATTTGGTCTTGCAATGCTCCTAATTTTGGATTTTGTGCATAAGCCATTTTGGAAAAGATTTCGTGTTGGCCTATTTCAAATCCATACTTTTTAGAATATGCTTTAGCAAAAGCCATTCTGTTTTTAGACGCTTCAACCATTCCCTGTCCCGTAATCCACGATAAGGCACTGGATCTGTATTGCTTCGGAATCATGTTTAAGAAGCTGTTAACATATTGTGGCAATGGAACCTCGTCTGCATGTCTCGTAGTGTACTGAGCCATGTACTTTCGTCGTTCAAGCATGATTGGCACAGTGCCGACGAATGTTCTAAATCTCTGTTTCGTGTTCATAGCGGTATATATTGTTATCTGTGGCAATTATCTGGAGTGTAAAAAATGTCTTGCGGAAACCAAACACTGGCAATTAACAGACCTTCTCAATCTCAATTCAATGATTCATGTGGTTCTACTACAAAATCATCAGCCGCATCGTGTGGGAGTTCTGATTCCTGTAAGTACGTTTCTGATCACAGTAGAACTCTTGGACCAAGAAAACACAGGGAAAAAGTTAGAGAAGACATTAAAGATTACGTCTTGTTGATGCTTGGTGCCCCTGTAGTTAAAGTAGAGTTAGATACACAGCAACTTGATCTGGCCGTCAACCAAGCAATGAAAATTTTTGAAGAATATGCTGGTCGTGAGTTCTTCGATTATTACACGTTCAGAACAACTCCCGGAAAAAGCGTCTATAAAATGCCAGATGACGTTGGCGTTATTAGGAATGTGTTCTACAGAGAACAGGGTGCAAATTTTGCATTCAACTCTCAGGATCTTGGCGGTGTGCTACCACTCGAATATTTTTACCCCGGATCTGCTGGCGGTTCAGTTGGAATGATTAACCCTGTTCAACCAATGTGGGGCAACATGGGAGAGTGGGTTTTATTTAAGCAATACGAAAACATGTATGCTAGAACATCAAGTCAGATTGGCGGCTGGGAATGGGTTTCAGATCTTGGGTACATCAAGTTGTATCCGACGCCTTGTGGTTGCAACACAGCCATGGTTCATTACCTACAGAAATGCAAAGACTGGAGAGAAGTCAATCAGGCGATGCAGGAAGGAGCGTTGGCTCACGCTATGATTATGCTGGGCCACATTCGAGGCAAATATGCTTCTCCTCCCGGACCCGGTGGCGGTATGCAGCTTGATGGTGAATACATGAAGACCAAGGGCTGGGAACTCAAAGAAAAGTGGCAGGAAGAACTGATCTACAAGTTTGGCGATTTACCGGCCATAACCATGGATTAGATTGATTTGTCCATTACCTCTCCACCATACGACAATCTCAGGGATTACAAAGGCTAAAAGTTTTTCCACACACATTCTTCGGCTTTCTTTTTTACGTCTTTGTGTCCAGAATGCAACCAGCTAGATTTGCTAAGCCTATTCCATTCTGATAATTGCTCATCATAAAAATCAGATGGATAACCACTGATTACAATTTTAGCTTTACACTGTTTGGAAAATTCAAGCAATTCTTTGTGTTGTGTGTCATCCATCTCTACACTATAAGCACTCCAAGGAGTGGTTCTGAGTTTACGCATATACGGAGGATCGAGATAAAACAGAGATTTTTCTCCGTCAAACTTATTCATTAAGTCCATTGCTGATGAATGATAAATGTCAATATCTTTCAGTCTCTCAGATACGGCTTTTAAGTTGCTTATACCAGAGATCCAAGAAGAAGCATTTTCTGACATGCCTTTGTATTGTCTCTTGGATTTGCTGAATGATCCACCAACTCCTCCTCGTGACATTCTGTGAATGACAAATGTTTTGATGGCAGACTCTAAGTCTGTTTGACATTCTTTTTTTTTCCATTCATAGAAGACTGATTCTTCACATTGTATTTTTAATAACTCTTCAGTCAGCAAATTGTATTGTTGAATGAATTTCATTAAATTCACTATGTTTTGGTTTAAGTCTCCATATATTTCTTTAGAGCTTGGATCTTTGTTCAAAAGAACTGATGCCGCTCCTCCAAATGGTTCTAAGTAAAGGTTGTGTGGCATAAATAAGCTGGTGATCCATGGAGTCACATAGTATTTTCCGCCATAATACTTAAACGGTGGGCGAATTCTCATGGATTAACTGAGTGATGATTCTCAAAAAAGACTACTACATAAAGACATGGAAACATTTGTAGGCTGGCTAAAAACGAAAACCTTGATGGAATCTGACACTCGTTACAGTGTTGAGGTCAATTACCGATCCACTGTCAAAGAGGTGTTGAATCATGCCGCCAAGGTCTGTCTGGGATACGCTTCTGCGGCTTTGAAGAAGGCTGACTTCCACGTCAAACAGGTCTTCGAAGAAGAGCCTTACCGCATCCTTGTGTCTAATCGCAACTGGGATGACGGCGAATGGATCTGTGTGGCATCTTGGAACCCACACGAGGCTTGCTACATTGTTTCCAGAGGGTTTTACAACAAGGATCGAAACAGTGTTTCGATTCAAGAATCCAAGAAATGCGAAGCTGAAAGTGCCGCCCAGATAACTTCTGAAATCAAAAACATGATGCACAACATGAAGGGCGTGCCAGACAGACACGTCCAGAAGCTCAAGAAGGTGCCTTTGAAGAGAGGCCCTAAATAATGAGAATCGGAGCAGGCGGAAGTCCTGTGAAGGGCAAACGAGCCGCTGGGATCTTCTTCACGGATGGAGCGAAGGTTTTGCTCCTCAAACGATCTGAAGAAGGCGACCATGGCAACACATGGGCATTGCCGGGCGGAAAGGCCAAGGACGGAGAGACCGAGATCGGCACGGCCATCAGAGAGACCAAAGAAGAAACTGGACTCGAATCTATTCCCGGTTATCGGTTTGATTCTTTGAGCAGTCAAAATGGCCAACAAAAATTCACTGGGTTTCTTTACAAAGTTCCTGAAGCTTTCGATGTCAAAATCAGCAAAGAACACACAGACTGGGAGTGGGTTGGTCTTAACGACTTGAAAACAAAAGACTTACACCCAAAATTCAAAGAGCAAATTCCTCGGTATCTGCAAGCGATTAGGCGTAAAATCCAATCGTTTACCGAATGGGGACAATTCAGAGACTTTACTCCTTTTTAGATTGTGCTACAATAAAGTCACCGGAAGATTGAATGAAGAGTGGCCAACATGTGTTGTGCTTCTAGTCAACCAGTAAGCCGACACGTTGTCCAACAATGTGTCGGCTTTTTTTGTGTTTCGACTCTAACTCTTACTCCCATTTTTCCTTCTGGAATTTCCACCATTTGGCAGACGCTCCAACTCCATGAATAGGGGTTATAGAAGTATCTGCCTTCTGTGAGAATGTCGGGTTGCACTCCCTTGTGACTTGAGTCTGGAGAAATTTCATCTTCGTTGGAGATGTCTTTGCCAGTGATCTTCGTCAGAACAGCAATATGTTTCGCAGGAACGTCGATGCGAAACAGGCTGTAACAAAAGTAACCGACAATCATTAAGATCGGGATGGCTATCAAAACCATCAAGAATCCAATCTTACGCACTGATTCCAGTTGATCGCTACTTCTAACAAATCGGTCAGGATCACTGCCGCTGCTTTGAACATATCGACTCATGAGAACTCCTTTTCACCTTTTGACAGAAATGTCGTACAGTTTGTTGCCTCGTGCGAATCGCACCTGATTTCCAGCATGACACAATTTCATTTCGCCGTCAATGGCTGGATCATCGAAAGACTTAATTGACTGGTTGTCTTTTTGATTCGAGAAGATTTCCAACTTCTCGTCTTCTGTAAGACAGACACAAACTCCCTTGTCAAGAGTTGTGAAGTTTATTCCAGTAGGTGTGATATCATCTATCACACGCATATCGTAGCTCGACCAATCCTTAGAGAATCTTATCACAAAGCGACTGTACTTTCCGCTTTGCTTATCGACTCCCAGAACCATCAGTACGTTGCGTTCGTATTTTGCATCAGTGATGGTATATTTGTCAAGCTCAGGAATCTTCAATTGACGATGATGTCCTGCCTCTGGGAACATCGAATACATCATTGTCCCAAACATGTCTTGAACCGCCACTCCTTGATACATGGTGGTTGCACTTGGCATGATTGTGGTTGCCGTTTTAGCTGCGGCAACGACCGTGTTTGTTTGTTCAATAAAGTCGATCTCTAAAATGTTTTGAAAACTTTGAACATAAATTCTGCCCTCGCAAGACATGATATCAGTCCCGCTGATCGTGGCTGGAATGCGTTGACCGTTTTGCAAATTTTGGATTTGCACACGTTCATTATCCAACCAACATGCGTAGGGAATGTTGTTTTTTGGAGTAAATCCAACACGAAATCTTTCTGCCGGACGTGCAGATTTGAGTCCGTTCAAATAGATGTGGTTCCGTGTGACAGCAACTTCATTTCCAGATTTTTCGTAGTATCCGACGATCATGTCGTACAGATCCCTAAGTTCTCGAATATCGAAGCTGTCGCTGCCAACAATCTCTTTGACCTTGGCGATAAACGCCAGAGTTGCTTGATAATCCTTGGGGGCTGGGAGGCGTTTATTGTCAATGAAAATGGCACGATACCATTGCATGAAGGCCCCGTCTTTGCCACCGGGTATCACGTCTTCAAAAGGATGGTAAACAGCACCTAACGGATACTGGCTCTGAGGATCAAGCACCGACTTGTTGGCGAGCATTTGATCGTACATCAGAGTTTTCATGTTCGTGAAATTCGGATGACGACCCTTGAATGGGTGAATGGCAGTGAACATGTAAAAAGAAATGATGGCGAAACTATACCAATCAGATGTCTTTGACCAAACATACATATTGGTCACTGGATCTTTGGGGACGTGCCAGTCACGGATTGACGCCATGATGGCGTCAGCAGGGAAGTGCGGAGTCTGAAAGCTGTTAACGTCGATGAAATAAACTTCATCGTGTTTGGCGTTTACCATGTAGTTGCATTCATTTCCATCCACTTGTAAGTAGCCATCGTGGCTATGGATGAATCGAATGCCGTCTGCAATCTGTTGCACAAGCTTCATGGAGTGGTCTGGCGTCACTCCTTCACGCTGTCTGTATGCTTTGGTGAGCGTTTGTGCCAATGGCCGTGCATCGCCCGGCACCAACCGCATGGTGTATCCGGTTGGTTTGTTTCTCTGGAGGAGAATGTCGTCTGGCTTGATGATGCGTGGGTGATCAAGAACTGCCAATTCTTTGAATTTGGCATCTGGGATCATCTTGCCCGGTTCGCAAACCTTGTAGACGGTATCCCCAATGATATGGATCGAACCTTCTCCGCCCTTGGCCTTGAAGTTATTCTGCGTAAGATCGACCGTTTCTCCGGTTCCAAGAACTTGATACTTGGCCATGTTACGCTTCCCTGTAAAATTGCCCTGATTGGATGTATGTCCAAACGGCAGGATTCAGATGTTGTTGTGCGAACGTAAAATTCCCGGTTTTGATGGCATCACGAATTTCACTGGAACTGAGATCGTAATCCATTGTAAAGAATCTGTGTGGTTCTCTCATGAACCAGTCAACTTTCGGAGGGTATCCCGGACGCTCAAAGACAATGAACGGATTGTTTTCAATGAGTGATTGACCACGATCCCATTTTGTTTCGATGATATTGGCGTTATCTGTGCCAACAACCAGATAAATTTCTGTGTCTGGGTATTCAATTTTCAATTGTTCTATGGTTTCGTACATCGACCCAGAGTGTTGGTGTTTGATTTCCCATTCAAAAGGGATTATGGCGTCGTCACAACGATTGTCTGCCGCCAATACCACCATGTTCCAACGATGATTGGCGTCTAGTAATCTTTCATTTTTTGAGAAGAGATGATTCCAGCATGGCATGAACCATGTTGACATGCCAGTAAGTCTTTTTACTTCTTGGGCGATGAACTCATGATGTAAACTGACTGGATCAAATCCGCCTCCCAACAATGCAATCTTCTTCTTAGACATGGATTACTCCCACGGAAACGTCGTCGGAGTTTTTCCATTTTCTTCGCACCAAAGTTCCGGTTTTGTCTTGCCTGAATGCCCATTGTCTTTGAAGACAGGCAAATTCTGGACGGATGGTCACGAAGTCCATGACAACTCGCAGTGCGTCTAAGACGCAGATGGTTTCGTTGTGTTTTCTGGATGTGTCGATTTGCGTTTGATAGAAAGACTCCATGCCGTCCGAGGCGACAAAGGCGAATTCATATTCATCAACCGGAAATTCGAAAATGTTGAATGGTGACGCTGGATCGAGTGTGTGCTCCTTTTCGGAATAGGTCATGAATTGATCCCATTCCATTACTCTTTGTTGGTATCTTGGAAACTCAGGAGCCGCCATATCAGGCGTCATTAGGTTTCCAAAGTACGTTCCAATCTTGAACTTGTTTCCGAACGAATCGAAAAATTTTTGTTCTTCGCCGAAGATGTTGTACTTCAGATAGAACGGACCCCTTGGGAATTCGATCACATGAATCTTCCAACGGCCATCTTTTCTTTTGCCGCCAACAACTCCATCTCCAATGGTGAATGCGTGAAAGTTGTTGTTCAAAACACGCAAAATCATCAAGGTCGCCGTAAGACAGTCTGGTCCTAAATTTGGCAACGATGACATCAACATTTTTACTCTGGCCCCCACCAGCGGGATAAAAACATTGGGGTCAAAGTTGTGATTGAGCAGTTCTTCTGACGCCTTGCAAAGCAGTCTGGCTCCCCAGTCTGAATCAATGCGTGGCCCGCCGCCGTTGGAGCAGCCATCGGACACAATGGCATATCCTTCGCCGTGAACTGCATAGTCTTCACAAACTTCGTGCGTCACGCCTTGTTCAAAGTAGGAGTCACTGATCATTTTATATTCCTTGCCGAAGTTATTTCAGCCACATTTCTACGTCTGCGTCAGACGGCATACGCCAATCGCCACGAGGTGACAGGCTAACCGATCCAACTTTTGGACCATCAGGGACACAGGACCGTTTGAATTGCTGACTGAAGAATCTCTTCAGGAACAATCTCAATGTTTTTTCACACACTTCACGAGAGTATTCCTGTGTAAACTCTGCGTAATCTGACAAGAATAGAATTTTTTCTGGTGAAAATCCGTTTCTCAGAAAATTCGAGAGGAAGAAGTCGTGAAGTTCGTATGGCCCAATGTTGTCTTCTGTACTCTGTGTAATCTGATCAGCACTGTGCGGCAATAACTCTGGAGAGATCGTAGTGGCTACGATGTCTTTCAGGGTGTTATACAAACGATTGGTTGGATCTGGGATTCGGCGATGTTCGGCATAATAGTCCACAAGGAACTTGACGAGAGTCTTGGGGATTGAGCAGTTTACATTGTACATGCTCATGTGGTCCCCGTTGTAGGTACACCACCCCAAAGCCAACTCGCTCAGATCGCCTGTGCCCAGAACAAATCCATGTGACATCAAGAGCATTGTTCTGATGCGTGCTTGGACGTTCTCAAACACCAGATCGCCATTCTTGATTTGCTCTGGCGTCAAGTGCTGCAAGAGATCGGACAACTGATTGGCAGTGTAATGAACAGGATGGCCAGCAATTTCTGACTCAATCATGTCAATCAGATCAATCCCGAACGGCTTGTGTCCCATTGAAATAAATGTTTGAAGACACATCTTTCGAATGTCGATGGTCTTCTGGTTGATGCCAAGGATTTCCATCAGATGGATGGCGTTGTTCTTTGTTCTGGTTGTTGTGCCGAAACCCGGCATGGTCAGGCCGGTGATGTGGTCTGGTGTTAATCCCAGAGCACGATAGGACTCCACTGCAACCAACAGTGCCAGAGTCGAATCCAATCCACCAGACACGCCGATGTAGGGTCGCTTCGATGGGATGCTCTCGATTCGTTTGGCCAATCCAGCCACTTGGATGCCAGTGATTTCAGCACAACGATTTTTGAGAGTTGCTGGATCTTTCGGCACAAATGGAGTGCCGCTGACTTTTCGGAGAAGTCCAGTGTGATTTTTTGTGTTTTCAGAAAGTAAATCAACTTCTCTATACTCTCGGTTAATTGACCTACGAGCTTCTCCAAAAGAAGACAGCAAACGACGCTCAGTTTGTAGTCTTTGAACATCTACGTCGGCAGTTGCTGTTTCATTGCCTCGAATTAAAGCACCGCCATCTCCTACTCTGCGAGACTCGGCTAAAACATGGCTGTTTTCAGCAATCAAGCAGTGTCCGCCGAAAACAACATCGGTTGTGCTTTCTGTTGGGCCGCAAGAGGCATAAGCATAGGCGGCAACACAACGACCAGACTGATTTTTGATCAGGTCTGTGCGATATTCGCACTTGGCGACTGTTTCATTGGATGCAGACAGATTTACCAGAACATTTGCCCCCATGGTGGCTGCATAGGAGCTAGGGGGAATTGGCATCCAAGCATCTTCGCAGATTTCAGCAAAGACAATTGTGTCGCCATTCATCTTGAAGAACAGGTCGAGTCCGAATGGAATCTCGCATTGATTTGCGTAATCAATGTATGGTACATCCTTCCATGTTCCAGCACGGAACCAACGAGATTCGTAGAACTCATTGTATGTTGGAATGTTTTCTTTGGGGACAATTCCAACAATGCTTCCGTTCCAGATGGCGACAGCACAGTTGAATAACTGGTTTCCAATAGGAATTGGAGCACCAACAAAGACCAGTTGGTCTCGGCCTACTGTGCAGAATACAATTTTTGCAACAGCTTTTTCGGCTTGATCGAGAAGCAGTTGCTGCCGGAATAGATCGGCACAGGTGTATCCAGTGATACACAATTCCGGGAATACCACGACATCACTGTCTAACACAGTGTTCATGGTTTCAATTATGGCGGCGGCATTTTTGTCAGGATTGCCTATCGAGCAAATCGGACTGGCAACGGTAACTCTGACGAACCCAAATTTGTTCATGATTGTTCTCCTACATAATTGTAGGGTTCGTCAGCCGATTTGTCATGCTTAGTTCATTGAAAATTTTGGCGGTTCTTCACCTTCATCTGGTCCGCCGCCTTGTGCTCGAATTTGATCTTTGATTTCTTCTGGAAGTTGGTCAAATGGAATCGGACATCCCATTGACATCATCCCAAGTTGTGCCCATTCTCCTTGTTCGATTCCTTCCATGTCATCCACACGAACAACAAACCGAACAACATTGCTGTCCCATTTTTCGGTGCTGATGAGAGCCTCGAATTGAATGGCTGGCACTCCAGAATATTCAACAACTTCGAGGTTGGACTCGATCACGCCGTCGTATTGTCGAGACTTGACCCGTTGAACTTTTCGGCCTTCTTGATACATGTCAACGGCGTTGAACAGCAAAACATCGGCCACCATCTTTGTCAGAGGCTTGCCGCTGTTCATCATGCAAAAAATCTTGTGACCGTGGTCATATTCGTGGTCTTCGTACATCATATCCTCCAGAGTTGCTTGAGGTAGTACAACACTTGGTGAACTGGAATCCAAGTCATTTGTGTCTTGGAGTCCACCATCATCGCTAGTTCATCAAGCGAAACCCACTGCCATCCTTTGCATTTGTCGGGTTCGAGGGGTTGAATCATTTCCTTGTCACCCTGCTTGATGAGCGTTCCACCGTGTATGTAATCTGCAATGAGATACGGTGTCACGTATGCTTTCTCTCCGTCCTCACTGAGAATGTCACAAGTTGTGAACAGTTCTAGTCGAAAGTGATCTGGACTGAAGACACGACAGATGATTCCAGTTTCGTCAAAGACTTCTCGTTCTCCACATGCAGCCAATCCACCATTGGGATGTGGGGCCACAACATCTTCTGGGTCTACATGACCACCCGGAAAGGCATAGACTCCTTCTCCATGACTTCCTGTACGCTGTCCGACAAGAACTTTGTGGCCTTTGCAAACAATGACTCCAACACCCACTTTAACTTGTGGCTTTGGAGCACTTTTGCCGAGCGGGCCTTTGATTCTTTTTTCTTTCATGTCATATACTTCCACATAATCCAAATGACAACTGGCCAGAATCCAATTCCAAATATCACAAATATACATCCAAACAAAATTTGGACTGCCTGATTTTTTTCTTCAGGAGTTTTGAATTCTGGATGTTTGAATTCTGGAATGTCACTTTTGGGTCCAAAATGGTATTTTTCTTCCTCCATGTCGTATTTGGCTATGCGGTTCACCGGCTTGTTATAGTATTGCGTCAAGCGGTTGACCGGAAAACGTCCATCTGGCGTCTCGTAAGGCATCTTTTTCTCCTATTGCCTTGCCGGGGGTGTCGCTAAGTTTCACCACAGGAATCCCATCGCATTTTGACAACTTGATGACCATATTCAGCGGCTTCGACACCTCTCCGTTTGGTTTGATGAAATCGTTGGTTAAATGTGTGCCAATTCCAAACGAACTGCGAATTTTCCCATTGCAGTAAGCATCAATCTCTACAGCACCGTCCGTATCCAGTCCATCACTGAAAATGGCTGTCTTGGTCGTGGGATCAATTTTCATCCGAGTGTAATTGGCGACAGCTTTGTCGGTGAACTTAAACGGACAATTGGAGTCGTGGCGTGGTCCGTCAAAGAGCTTTGCCAAGGCGACATTGAAATCAGCCCAAAAAACATCTGTTCCAAATGTGTCCGTTAGAGCGGTTCCCAATTCTCCCTTGTAAATGTTCGACCAGATCGTCATGGCGTGACGATTGGCATGACGAAGACCTTCGAGGACAGAGATGCCCATGATCCATTCATGGGCCATTGTACCAATTGGACGCACATTGTGTTTGTGTGCCAAATGGACATTGCTTGTCCCCATGAATTTTTTGTTGTGTTCTTTGAAGTAAGCAACGACGGCATCTTGCGTGGCAAAATTTCGTCGGCGTCTTGTGCCGAAGTCTGTGAACGTGATGTTTTGCAGTTTCTGAGATTTGACGGCCAATTTGGCTTCTTGATCTCGATCAGTCCAATCATTGTCGCAATGGATGAAGAAGAGTTCCGAGATCACGGCCATCAATGGGACTTCCCACAAAATGGTGCGTTCCCATGTTCCGGCAATGCCAACTTCCAACTCTTTTTTGTTCAAAGCAGCGGAAACTTCTTTTGGATTGAACCGATATCGGTAGAGATGATCGAAATATTCGTGTCCCAAAAACGGACACGACTTTTCGAAGAAGGCCATCTGGTCATCTTGGACCTTCAATTCGGCCATTTGTTCCAATTCGTCACGAAGACCACGCATGAATGCGTCATTGAACATGGCTTCTTTGCGACGATTGCTAAACACATACTCGACAGGTACGTTTTGTTTGTACCCAAGCACAGCACGTTGCATCGTGAACTTGTACAAGTCGTTGTCGAGAAGTGATTTGATGATTGACATGGCCTAATCCATTATGTTGTGTGTTGTGACATGAGATTCTAGGGCATGAAAGTCAATTTGTTAAGTGCCCCGTGCGGGAATTGAACTCGCTTGCGAGAATTTAGAGTTCTCTGGCCAACCAATGGCCCAACGGGGCGATTCCTACACAATGCCGAAAGGAATCCCGACATTGTGTCGGGATTCCTTGTCGGGATTTCAGAACGTCAAGGATTGCGACGGTCCACCTGTTCCCAGTGCCTGCGATTGGCTCTGGACGGATTGGCTGACGAATTTGGCCAGTTTTGCCAAGTTCTTTTCGTTAGCGTCTTCGATGGGAACGAACTGTGTGAAACCGACATTGGCGTGGAATGCTTCGAGATCACGTCGAATTCCGGGATCTTGATTGACGCTGATCAAGATGGTCATCAACGATTCCAACGCTTCGCTGGAGATAGCCTTGGCCAAAGATGACTTCACGTCGTCTTCAGTCAGACTGTGACCATTCAGCAGGTAGTTTTGGCCGTCCGTGATGATGTACACGATCCCGTTGACCACGTATCGCTTTTTCGCTTGTTGCTCTGCATAATCAAGCGTAGCTTTCAGAATGTGATCTACGGAGTTGTACAGAGCGGTTTGTCCGCCACCAGCCCAGATGCCGTTATAATTGTCTTCATGACATTCGGCCAGTGGTTTGAAGCCGTGAACTTCACGGAAGTTGGTATCGAAATGACAGTGGCGATAAATCAGCTTGTCGGCCACCGGGCAGTGTCGCAGAGACCGAATGATCTCCTGCACAGCCAATTCCATTTGTCGGGAATAAGATCGGGTGGAACCGCTCTCATCCAGCAGACCAGTGGCGATGGTGTTCTCGAAACTGGTCAAATTGTCGATGTTGGCACCAGTGTAGCCATAGCCACCTCCGGGCAACATGAAGCTTTGCAAACTTTGCGAATTCATGGGGTTCTCCAAAAATTGTATTGCGGTTGAAAACAGAAATTCTTGACTCAGGCCAGATTAGGCCCGAAGTTCTCGGATCAGATCTTGGCACTTCATGACACGTCCACCTCGTTGAACAACTTCTGCGAGGAAGTCCAGTCGCCATTGACCGAAGTCAGGGCCACCCGGAGGGTTGCCAACCGGAGCGGAAGCGTCTTCGAGGAAGACGGATTTGGCGATGAATTCGTTCTTTCCGGTCTTGCCGAATTCATTGACCGCATCCAAGGCCGTCCATTTCAAGCAATGGCTTCCA
>Ga0315284_10010464_pt1 | contig 13212 bp, 11 predicted proteins | sample YL17G09_16_MG_FD_203696 | JGI IMG/M metagenome (GOLD analysis project Ga0315284, IMG submission 203696) | Sediment microbial communities from Yellowstone Lake, YNP, Wyoming, USA - YL17G09_16 | ecosystem: Environmental > Aquatic > Freshwater > Lake > Sediment | place: USA: Wyoming | collected...
TTGATCTGTTAGCCAGCGCCACTGAAAAAGAACTGGCATACAAAGCTCCATCCGCAGAGACTGTAAATGCCATGGATAATCTTGCTCTATTGGCCGAAAACACCGAAAAAGAAATTCAATATCAGGCTCCTGATGACAATGTACAGCTGGCTTCGATTGATGAAAAACCAGTTAATACCAGTCACGAAAGGTCAAATCGCCCGGTACAGTTCGAAACTTATACTACCCTGCAGGAAAACTGGTTAATAAATGCCGGATACTTTAAATCAACCAGAACTCCTGTTTGGAATCAAGTAAAGAACAACTTCAGGAATAAAAGAGCTGCAAAACACTATGCCAGTAAGTTTTAAGATTAAAGATTCAAGAACACCAAACACCGAACTCTGAACTCCTGAACCTCTGAACAACATCAACCGATTACTTCCAACTTCAACTGCCACTGCAACTGCCGCTTCCCAATTAACTTTCCGTTTTTCCCTTTCCGTTTTCTGCTTTTAATTATTCACTTTTCGTTTTTCACTATTCGTTTTTCATTTTTGGTTTGATTTAATCCAATCTTGTTTATTTTTACAGGGTACTAATCCTTTCAACTGAATTATCCATGATGAACAAGTCGTTAGTTTTTCTGCTGTTCTTATTTTCTATCCCTAATACCTTCAACATTCTCTCTCAGGATCCCGATAATCTGATTCCCTTTGACCAGGCCTATAAACGCACCTATCATACCGTTAAACTTCAGGGTGATCCGCCTGTGATTGACGGCAAACTTGATGATGCCTGCTGGGCAACGGAAGGTGTCTGGTCGCAGAATTTTATTCAAAATACACCTGTCGAACGCAGACAACCTACCTATCCTACCAGGATCAAGATACTGTTTGATGACAAAAATATCTATTTCGCCCTGCGTGCATGGGATCCCGAACCCGACAAGATCAACCGGTTTGTAGGAAATCGCGATGACAATTCCATCGGCGACCTCATCAGCGTTTGCTTTGATTCCTATCATGATTCCCGGGCAGGTGCCGAATTCAACATCAATGCAGGCGGGAACAAAACCGATCTGATCGTTACTGATAATCTTTCGGTGAACCTGAACTGGAACGCAGTGTGGGAAGGTAAGACGGCAGTAAATGATTCCTCCTGGACTGCTGAATTTCGTATTCCCCTTAACCAGCTCCGTTATAACCACAGCGATACGGGGATGGTATGGGGACTGCATGTTCGTCGTATTGTAAGAAGAATACAGGAAGTTGACCAGTGGAGCCTTATACCACGCAAAAACAGCGGGCATGTTTACTCTTTTGGTACGATGTCAGGATTACAGGCGGTTCGTAAGCCACGCCTGGTCGAATTCCTGCCGTATGTGGCCGGAAAAGTAACCCGCGAACCTGAAATACCCGGCAGTCCTTATTCCAAAGGCACCCGGTGGAACGGAAATGCCGGTATTGACACTAAAATCGGCCTTGGTGATTTTACTATGGATGTTACTATCAATCCCGACTTTGGTCAGATCGAAGCGGATCCATCCGTTATGAACCTCACTGCTTTAGAAACTTTCTATGAGGAAAAGCGCCCGTTTTTCCTCGAAGGGAAACACATCTTCGATTTTTCACCTGATAACAACATGATGTTTTATTCCCGGCGAATTGGTCATGTGCCCTCCTATTCCCCGGCTGTGGATAATGATACATCATTTTCAAAAATGCCTGAATTCACCAATATTATTAATGCCATTAAGCTTACCGGAACAACCCGCAACGGCTTGTCTATTGGTATTCTCCAGAGTACCACACAGAAAGAATATGCAAGACTGACGGATGGTAATATTGAATCCCGTCCGGTAGTAGAACCATTAACCAATTTCCTGGTAGGCCGTGTGCAAAAAATTGCCAATAAAGGGAATACCCAGATCGGAACCATGCTTACTTCCACGAACAGGGTAATCGAGGATCCCCAATTGGATTATCTGAACCGGAACGCCTTTACTGCAGGAATCGATTTTCTGCAATACACCAGGAATCGTGATTATTTTCTCGATTTCAAGGGCATAGTCAGTCATATCAATGGAAAAGAAGCGGCCATGGTTACCCTGCAGCGGAATGCCCTTCACTATTATCAGCGTCCCGATGCAACCGGTTACCTGGGGGTTGACAGTAGCCGCCACTCTCTTTCAGGGACAGGCGGGTACCTGAGTGCCGGAAGACAAGGAAACAGACGATTTATCTTTTCAGAAAAGGTTAGCTGGTGGTCGCCAGGCTTTGACCTGAATGATGCCGGTTATCTGCTGATGGCTGATCTGATCGTGAATCAGACCAAATTAGCTTATCGTCAGACTGAACCCAAAGGGTTATTGCGCAATTACACTTTTACCCTGTCGCAGATGAATTCCTGGAATTACGGAGGGGTGAACACTTATAACGATATCAGTGGTCAGTTTACTACCCAGTTCAGCAACCGCTGGGAGGTAACCATGCTGGAATCCTACGTTCTTTCCGAATTGGCCACACGCCTGTTACGGGGCGGTCCTGCATTCAGGCTTTCACCTTACTGGAAAAATTCAGTTGTTTTCAATACCGACAAATCGAAAAGGGTAATGTTCCGTCTCAGCAATACCAGTATGATAAGCACCGACGGTGTTTCACGCAGTTATATGGTTGAACCTGCCCTGGCTTTCCGCCTGGGAAACCACATTTTTATGCAGAGTGAATTTGAATATACCCGCAATACCGACAATTTCATTTATGTGACCCAAATAACGGCTGATGACGAATTTCAATACATCCTGGCACGTATAAAACAGCAAACTTACAATGTAACCTTAAGATTGAACTACAACATTACCCCTGATATTTCCATACAATATTACGGGAGTCCGTTTATTTCCAGTGGCAGCTACAGCGATTTCAAACGTGCATCGGACGCAGGTGCGGGCAGCCTCAGCAAACGCTCTCACACTTTTACCGAAACAGAAATCACTCACGACGATCGCTATCTCGTAACAGAAGGCACCAAAAACTATTCCTTCAATAATCCTGATTTCAGCTTCAGGGAATTCCGGTCGAATTTGGTGGCACGCTGGGAATACCGGCCCGGTTCCGTACTATATCTTGTGTGGGAAAATAACCGGAGGAGCCGTGATTATGCTTATTATTCCTCTCTCAACCACAATCTCCATGATTTGTTCGGGGTGGTCCCTACCAATGTTTTTATGGTAAAGATGAGTTTCTGGTTGGGGATTTGATGTAAAAATATTTTTGCATTTTTAATGTAACTAAATTACCTTTATGATAAGCAATTACCTGCTCGCTTCGTGGAGAAATATCTTTCGCCATTTCTCGGTCTCTTTCATGAACATTATAGGACTTTCCCTTGGCTTGGCCTGCAGCATGCTGATATTTCTGTGGGTTGCCGATGAACTAAGTTTCGACCATTTTCATGCCAAGGCTGACCGGATTTATCGTGTTGAAGAGGATCAGCCATACAGCAATGGCAATTATCATGTTGTGGTCACTCCCTGGCCCTCCGGTCCCGTTTGGAAAGAGAAGATACCCGAAATAGAGCTGGCATGCAGGATAACTTCCGCAGGGAGCTTTCTTTTTACTCGAAATGACAGATCATTTTACGAGGAGAAAGTGTCTGCGGCAGATTCCTCATTTTTTGAGATGTTTTCCTTTGATCTGTTGTCGGGCGACCCGAAAACGGTGCTGCAATCACCGGGGTCCATTGTCATCAGCACTAAAATGGCAACCAAGTACTTTGGCAATGAGGATCCCATGGGAAAAACCCTACAGGTGAATACCAAAGAGGTCTTTCAGGTTACCGGCGTCATGAAAAAAATGCCAGCAAACAGTTCCATGGATCAGGATTTCCTGGTTCCCTTCGATTATATGAAAAAATCAGAATGGTACTCCGAGGAATGGGGCAACAATTCAATCATTACTTATGTGTTGCTGCGCAAAAATTCAAGTCCGCTTCAAGTGAATAAAAAGCTTACACAGGTCGTGCGTGAACATAATCCGGAAAGCGACACTGATTTTGTACTGGCCCCCTTCACGCGTATGCATCTATACAGTTACTGGGGATACGGGCATAAGCCCGGAGCTATTCTGAATGTCTGGATTTTTTCATCCATTGCTTTACTGGTACTCATCATAGCCTGTATTAATTTCATGAACCTGAGCACGGCGCGTTCCGCTTCGCGGGCAAAGGAAATCGGATTGCGCAAGGTTAACGGCGCGCACCGGAAGAATCTTATAGTCCAGTTTTATAGCGAATCTTTGCTTACAACAGTGATTTCCATGGCAATTGCTTTCCTAATGGTAGTGCTGATGCTTGGTCCTTTCAACCTGATCTCCGGAAAAGAATTTCATATTCCGGACCTGTTAACTCCTGAATTTATTACCGGCATACTTTTCATTACCCTTTTCACGGGTATACTGGCCGGCACTTATCCGGCACTTGTTCTTTCCGGATTTAGACCCATCAAAACCCTGAAGGGTTCTTTCAGTATGGGATCCAAAGGAGGTAACTTCCGTAAGATAACCGTAATTACTCAATTTGCGCTTAGCATCATGCTCATTACAGGGACAATTGTTATTTATCGACAGCTGCATCATCTGCAGGGTCAAAAACTTGGGTATGACAAGGAGAATTTGCTTTACCTGCCGTTGCGGGGAGATTTGAAAAGTGCCTATCCCATGATCAAAGAAGAACTTTTGCGGGTGCCGGTGGTGAAATCCATAACTGCCAGCACTCACCCACCCCAGAACATTGGCAGTAACTCAGACGGTGCTTACTGGGAAGGCAAATCACCCGATTTGGAAATTCTCATCAGTATGAGTGGTGTTGATTTTGATTATGTTGAAACCATGGGGATTGAAATGAAATCGGGACGTACCTTTTCCAAATCCTATTCCGTTGATACACCGCATGATACACTGGCCTCTTTTCTGATCAACGAACAGATGGAAAAGCTCATGGGCATGGAGAATGTTGTGGGGGCACAGCTCAGATTCGGCGCAGTGGGCCCGGTTGTGGGTATAATGAAAGATTTCAACTTTCAATCCCTTCATAACAAGATCGAACCGTTGGCCATATCCATCTGGGGCAGCAATTATTGGAATTACATGTACATACGCATCAATCCAGGCAACCTGCAGACAACTATGAAGCAGCTGGAGAAAGCCTGGAATCACATAATGCCTTTATATCCATTTGAATATCATTTTGTTGATGATGATTTTGACAAAACCTACCGGACAGAAGAACGCATGGGAACGCTGATGAATTATTTTGCCGTGCTGGCTGTATTAATCGCCTGCATAGGCTTATTTGGACTTGCCACCTATACTGTTGAGCAAAAGACCCGCGAAGTAGGTATCCGAAAAGCTCTTGGTGCGCCGTCACTGACAATCTTTCATCTTTTCACCAGGGAGTTTTTACAATTGTTGCTGATAGCTGCAATAGTATCAGTTCCGGTGGCCTGGTTCCTGTTTTCGCGCTTTTTGCAAAATTACAGCTATCATACCCGTCTGAAGGCATGGATCTTTATCGCATCGGCACTAATAACGTTGTTAGTTGCCATGGCTGCAATCAGTTATCAAACGATCAGGGCAATCCGGACCAATCCGGCTGAAACACTCAAGTACGAATAATATTTTCGCAATTAAATCATTAAATCATCAAATCATTAAATAAATACCTCGCACAAAGAGTACAAGCCTTACCAATCTGGGAAAAAGCTCACTCCTTGAAAGATTTTTCCTATCCCTGGTCTGCAGAAACCCCTTCGGAGATGACTTTCCGTGCCCTGTGGAATGATCTGAGGTTTTACTTCCGTTTCGATGTGCAAGCTTGCAAAATACTGACCCTGATAAACACCAATCACAAATTGGAAGTTATGAATTCTGACCGGGTAGAAATCTTTTTCCGGACCAACGGTCAGCTCAATCCCTACTACTGTTTGGAAATGGATCCGCTGGGACGGGTATTGGACTATAAATCCCGTTATTACAGGCAATTCGATTATGAATGGCATTGGCCCGGAGAGAAACAGCTGGCAGTAAATGCTGGCTATACCGGAAACGGGTATTTCGTGGAAGGTTCTGTTACCCTGGAATCACTGAAGCAGTTGAATTTATTACACAACCATGAATTACAGGCTGGCCTGTTCAGGGGAGAATGCATAAAACTGCCCGATCCTGAAGCAGACTTTCAATGGATCAGTTGGATTCAGCCGGCGTCAAAACATCCGGACTTTCACATTCCTTCTGCGTTTGGGACGATAAAACTGGTAACGAGTGACGAGTAACGAATGGGGTTCAAAAATTTTCTTTCAAAATATACTGAATCCAAAAAAACAATTGATCTATTTTATATATTAGAGGCAATTTCCTAAACCCTATCGACTTAATCGTTATGAAAAAAAATGTTTTATTGCTTGTCGTCGCCATTTTTATGGTAATTTGTCCCCTCATGAGCCAAAATGATTACAAACAGCTTTATGAGAAAAAGATTCACAGCTTTACCAAATTGAGAAATTCCGGATATACTATGGCCGGTGTAGGAGGAGGACTGGTTATAGCCGGTACTGTCCTGATGGCAACTATACCTGACTGGTATTGGGAATATGATTACGCTTATGATGAAACCGATCCAACGGATTATACTGGACAGTTACTCGGTGGAATAATATGTGCAACCATAGGTGTCGGACTGTTTGCCGGCGGTATTACCATGGGAAGCATTGGTTCACATAAAGTCAGGGCCTATAAAAAAAAGCTGGCCAATTTATCCGTTGGTGTAATTTGTACACCACATAAACAAGGATTAATGCTTACATACAGGTTTTAAAGAATCTGCTTCCTGAGGTTGACATCATTTATTTGAGCCTTAGAGAAATAGTTGTGAGCGTTTTATTCACTTTAATTATAAAAATTGTACATTTAATATCACGATACCCGTTAAAAACGGGGCGGAAGCTCAAATGTCAGATGAGTAAGCACCACTAAACAACCTATTTCATGAAAAAATATTTTCTTATTTCTGCCCTTTTCATTCTCCTGATTTCAATCCCTAAGATGCATGCCCAAACCTTTGGTGTAAGAGCCGGCTTGAACTTTCCCAGTATGCTCGATAAGGATGAGGACGGAGTTAATTCCGATAATAATAGAGTAAAGCTTGGATTTCACATCGGTGGTGTCGTGAACTATGCTTTTACGGATGCTCTTTCAGTTGAAGGAAGTATGCTACTAGCCTTGAAGGGTGGCAGATCTGTTGATAAATTTGGAAGTGACAAAAATATTCATCGTGTAAATTTATTATACCTGGATATTCCTCTTACTGCCAAGTACGTGTTCAACCTGGGTAGTACTGAATTGTATTGTCTGGGAGGCCCATACTTTGGAATTGGTCTCAGTGGAAAGGAAAAAGAAATATATGAATCTGGCGGAAACAAGGATACACAAACCTGGAATGTTAATTGGGGGAATGATGCTGACAATGATGATCTGAAGGTTTTAGATGGCGGTATGAACATCGGGGCAGGAGTAATCCTAGGCAGTATTCAAATGGGTATGTTTTATGAATTGGGTTTATTGAATTTATCCCCGAATACCGATAACGGTATCAAGAAAAAAAACAGAAATTTCGGCCTTACTGCAGTTTACTTTTTTGGTAAATAATCTGACTGCCCATAGAGGCTGATATAAAAAATTAACCACAAAGAACACAAAGGTTGAACAAAGGGCACAAAGTAAAATTAAACGCTCCGTTCCCCTTGCTGCTGTAATGTTGCCCAGGTCGATGATGTTTTGCGCTTTCCAGCCGAATTGGCTCAGCAGGATTTCTCCAAAAGCAGCAGCTTCGGCAAACGTACCCAGCTTAACCTGTTGATCCCCCGCATACCACTCTGCAAAGGATGATCCACCGTAATTATCTTTGGTATTTCTGGCCGATGTTTCAGCCACATTCCTTCTTCCGAGCATAACCTCATAGTCAAGTCCAGTCAGACGGGTGGCTAAAGCCTGCCCAACCGTTCCGGTTACCAATATTGCAATTTTATACAATTGTGTTTTAATTTCTTTGAGTAAATGGAAAACAAAGAATAAGATTTTATGTTTTAAGATTATATGATCTTTTTATACTATTCCTATGAAACGAAGCAACTTTATCCTTACTGCACTTGCTGCCATTCCCGGGACTGCTCTTGCGGGAATTCACGCTGACATCCGGTTGAGAACCGACAAGGGATTCAAAGTTAAGGCCGGTGAAGACCGTTTTAATGAACACCATGCCATGAAGATCGTCACCTCCAATGTGTTGGACACAAAGGTATCGTCCAGGGATACTGACGGTGACTTGACGATACTGGAGCAGACCGGTTTAACACCGAAAGGCGGGCCCCCTTTGCACATCCATCCTTTCCAGGATGAGATTTTCTACGTTCTCGAAGGAGAATATCTTTTTCAGGTAGGAAGTGACAGGTTTCCCATGAAAGCAGGAGATACCATCTTTCTTCCCAGGAATGTTCCCCATGCTTTTTTGCAGGTAAGCGATAAAAGCCGGACGCTGGTTCTGTACCAGCCTTCGGGCAAAATGGAGGAATTTTTCAGAACAACAACCGCATATACTGCCCCACCCTCGCAACAGGAGATGGTAAAACTGTTCGAAGAGCATGATATGAAAGTGGTTGGGCCGCCGTTGAAGGCGGATACAAATTGAAAACAATTTCGACCCGAGTTACCGGCTTGTTGTGAAACAAAAACAAGCTGTTAATTGAAAATTAGTTCACCTTTCGAATAATTCTGACCGGATCGTGATTATCCCTGTTTGGGATACAAAATATCCTTTGCCTGCTGCCTGGCCCACCAAAGCAGACCAGAAAGTACCAATGTAACAATAGCTGGGAAAGCAGTAAACCAAATATGAGCTCCTTCTTCAGTATTCATCCAGGTCCATACTAACGCAAGGCCTGTAATCAAACAACCCAATGCTATTGTTGTAACGAAAATACCCTGGTTTTTGGGATTATTGAAAACAAGAATAGCTCCAACTCCTAAAGCAATAAGTAGGCCACCCGACCAGCGCAGCCAGCCATGAAATACCGGAGCACCTCCGGATAATTTAACCAGATAATCAGGCACAAGTAAGTAAAGAATGCCATAGACCAAAACCACTACAACATAAATAACTAAAACTGTTTTTAATAATCCTGCATTTTTGTTTTCTGCCATAAAAGTTCCTCCTATAGTTTATAATCGGGTCGAAATTGTATGGACTAATATACAAAATAAAGTGGTGAATGTCAAATAAAAGGAGTTGATTCATCCTCACATTCATACCAGCTTGGCATAGTTTTTAACTACATCCAGGCTAAGCGTAGTTTTTAACTATGCTTTCCTGACCCTGTTACAAGCATGTTTGAAGAACCCCTGGATTTAGCCCGGGTAAACTAACCCAAAATGCCACAAAACAAAGAAATGTAGGTGGGGTTTGGGGCAAAGTCCCGGTATGATCTGTTTATTGCATTCAATTTATTATAATGTAAAAAGCATAAATTATCTTTATTCCTTCCTTTAAACAAAACCCGATCTGTATTTTTTAAACATAAACAGCTGCCCCCTAAAACATTAAAACATGAAAATATCATTTTGCATCCTATTTTTCTTCATTTTCACACTTTCCTATTCCCTTGAGAAAGCGGACAGCACCAAAGCAAAATTGAAGGCAAGTGCAACGATCAGCCTGAATAGCAATGGAATTGCATCAATACCTGCTTTTTCACTTGATAAACCAGCCATCATTGGTTCTTTTATACTGGCAAAGGGCAGGTTCAGCTATGAACCCATGCTTGCCTATGGTCCCGATTTAAAACCCTGGTTCATTGACAACTGGCTGAATTATAAAATAATCGATAAGCCTGCATTTGAATTAAGAACAGCGTTTAATCTCAGCACATTTTTCAGTGAATATAAATTGCCGGATGACACCATCCTGCAAGGCCAACGATATTTTGCCTTTGCATTGACAGGGGTGTATAAATTTTCTCCCAACACTTCCCTGACGGTTGCTTACTGGAATGACCGGGGACAGGATCATGGATTAAAAGGTCATTTTTTCAACCTTGTCGGGGAAAGATCTGAAATCAATATCGGAAAACATGTTTTACTTGCCTTGGCCCTTCAGGTCTTTTACATCAATTACGATGGCAATAACGACGGTTTCTTTATAACTCCGAAAATTGCATTTTCTATAAGAAATGTTCCGTTCTCCGTTTTTTTCCAGGCCACCCAGGCAATACAAAGCAATATCTCTCCTTTCCCCAAATTCAGATGGAATGTAGGATTGGCTTATACGCTTTAACCAACTGAGCTTCTAATCAAATATTCGATGTATATCCTTATCTTCACAATATCCCGTATAATACTTATTGACCTTACTGCTGTATAAGATGTAAACATAAAATGACATAATTACTTATAACTGTTAATCCCTTAAAAAAGTGTAGCGAGAGGGAGAATTGAACTCCCGACCTCATGATTATGAATCATGCGCTCTAACCATCTGAGCTACCTCGCCATTATTTCAAACATCAAATGAACTCGTGACCTTCCCGATTTGCATCGGGACGCTCTAACCATCTGAGCTACCTCGCCAACTAGTGTGTGAGTGTGCGTGTGGGTGAAATTGGGTTGCAAAGATATAATTTTTGATTAAAAATGAAAAAAAAGTTACTGGGTGTATCTCTTTCATTATTTTGTTTCCTACTCTTTTGTCCCCCGCACCTGTAGGAGGAAAAATTCTCCACGAGCCTGCCTGCCATGCTATGGCCTGTGCTTAGGCAGGTAGGCGGTTCACCGCCAAACAATTCCGCTGCAACGGCCGGCTGTTTGAGCAAAGGCGAATTCGATTCCAACTAATGAGCCGGAGCGAGTTCCGGCCGTTAAGTCTTTTTTGGTTACTTTTTGTGACGACAAAAAGTGACAAAATAAAAGATATAACCTGAGAATTTATATCTGGTTTATTGATTTACCCTCACATACATTTCAGTATTTAACCGGTTAACCCCTGCCTCCTCAACTTTTTCCACCCCCCGTTGAATAAGCGTATCATTCTTTACGGTAACCACAAATGAAAAAACATTCCCTTCCCATGTCCTATCGTTACAATATTCCAGGTGTTCGGTGTATATACTGTCAGCAAGCGAATAACTGCCTCCCCCGGCTACAAATACAGCTGTTGAATCCTTACCATAGTTTAGATCATGTTCAAGGAAAGCAAAATGAGTATCGTTAATAATTTTTATAAAGGATACATTCCTGGTATAATCCGTGACCATGGTATCTCCATTTTCAATAAGCGTACCGGAAATAAGTTTCCATGTTCCGACAACCGGTATGGATGCCCCCCGGGTGTTAGTATTAGTTGACTTTGTCCCGCATGATGCCAGAAGGATGCCGGCCAGAAGAATGATAAATGGTTTTTTCATATTCTTTTATTTAATCTATTTTTAATAATTCGGACACCAAAAAAAGGTAATCACATTAATAAAGATAAAAAACTTCAGAAGTAATATAATATCGCTGCTTATATTTTGGCAATAATTGCATTATCAGGATTTATAAAGTCTATATATTCATTAAAGCGAAGGATTACCTTTTTATTTCAGAAATTTATATTTATTACCCGGGGACAAATAAATTAAACCATTATATGGCAGTCACAACTGTTAAAAAGGTTTCCTTTGAATCTCGCTGAGTGCGGTGGGGTGTCCATGAACTGTCTGCTGCTCCCGCTGCTGCCACTGCTGCTTGTCCCTTGTCCCTTTCTGAGAACGCTATTTATCAGGTTTATGTACCCGCACCGATTTCTGCCATATAACCATTTGCCGGGCATGTGTGCGTAATTCCTCAGCCATTTCAATATTTCCGTCCTCCTCCAAAAGTTTTGCATAATGCCGCAGTGTTGAGGGTGCGTAAACATCCTGCGCCCTGAGCAGAAAAACGGGTTCATCTTCGGGGATTTTTCCTTCATTATCGATTATCCGCTTATTATAGTCGTCCCGTGTAAACTTCATGGTGTAGTGATTATAAATATCTGCAGTAAGGCATATATGATTATTCCTGTGCAACAGGCAATCAGGAAGTCGGGTTATTATTATACAGCTTTACTATAAAGCAACAAAGGGGTGAGTTTTTTAGATTCGGTGAGTTGATTTTTTAAAGACTCTAAACTGTATTCTGCAATCAATTCCTGTATTACTTCCGAAACATGTTGAATTTTAGTGGCCAGGTAGGCATTTGTACCTGAAAACGCAAATCCTTCCGACATCTTACCCCGGGCGGCATTAAACAAAGCCTGGGCAATACAATACGGGGCTTCCCTGAAATTGCATGAACTTAAGCAATTCCAGACACACTTGAAAGGTTTGGTACTTCCCTGCCGGATTTGCTCAATAAATTCGTTTTTTATCGCCCGGCCAGGCAATCCGACCGGACTGTCGATAATGGTTATATCCTCTTGTTTACAAGCGAGATAACTCTCCTTAAAAGCCGGTGAGGCATCGCATTCATAGGTAGTTACAAAACGTGTTCCCAGTTTGACACCTTTGGCGCCTGCCTGCATAATGTGGAACATATCTTTGCCGGTATATATACCTCCTGCTGCAATTACAGGTACTTCCTTACCATACTGGTCTTCGAACAGACGCACTGCGCTTACCGTCTCTTCGATCAGTTTGTGCAAAGGAACAAGTGTTCCGGTGAGTTCTTCCTTTTTAAATCCCAGGTGCCCGCCGGCCATCGGCCCTTCAACCACCACCGCATCGGGTATCCGGTTATATTTGCCTGACCAGTATTGGAAAATAAGTCGTGCCGCCTTGGCCGACGACACTTTAACCGCCAGTTTGGTGTGATAATCCGTAAAGCCGGCATCAGCAAGCATCCCCGGTATTTTTAAAGGCAAACCGGCACCGAGCACAATAATATCGACCTTTTCTTCAATGGCAACCCGTATAAGTTCTTCATGATCGGTTAACGCCATCATAATGTTCACTCCTATCACTCCTTCTGTAAGGCTCCTGGCATGTTTAATTTCTTTTCGCAAAGCCCTTTGGTTGGCTTCACGAAAATTCCGCAAATAATCGGGTTCAATCATCCCGATAGCAGCAGCCGAGATCATACCGATACCACCTTCGTTGGCAACGGCCGCTGC
>Ga0315284_10010465_pt1 | contig 13211 bp, 16 predicted proteins | sample YL17G09_16_MG_FD_203696 | JGI IMG/M metagenome (GOLD analysis project Ga0315284, IMG submission 203696) | Sediment microbial communities from Yellowstone Lake, YNP, Wyoming, USA - YL17G09_16 | ecosystem: Environmental > Aquatic > Freshwater > Lake > Sediment | place: USA: Wyoming | collected...
ATCAAGAAGTAAATCGCCAACAAGAAGAAGATCTAGAGGTCGTACAAGGCATTAAATATATTTATTATTATTTACCAAGTTTATTTATATAATAATTATAATTAAATGCTAATAAAATATAATCAAAGAAGGTTAATTTGTAATTTAATGGTTTGCAATTTGGATTTTCAAATATAATATTATAGAATGTAATCTTATTATCAAATGTATATTTTAATAATCCATAATATTGAATAAAGCCTATAATAATTAATATAAAAATTAATCCAACTATAATTTTAATTAAAGTTGATAAATAATAATATTCGGGTAAATTTACAGCAAACAATCTAATTGTAAAAGGATAATCCATAGTTATCCAATATTGATGATTTTCAATAGTTGCGGCTGATTTTTCAATATTTTCTGAACTACTATTTACCAATGAAACTACTTTACTTGAATTAGCTATATTATTATTTAATTCAACTGTATTTGTAGCTGGATTTACCGAAAAATAATATTCTTTATTTAAAGTTATAAAATATACTAAACAAAATAACCCTAAAACTGTTACAGTTAATCTATAATCTAATCTATTTACTATTAAAAATAAAATAAAATAAATAAAACAATTAATTAATTTTTGAATAGGAGGAAGATCTAATTCTGTTTTATTAACTAGTGTCGCTACAAAATAAAATATACCAAAAGTAAAAATATATTGATATAATTTATTATGTGTATTAATCATATTTTCTTGACAAGTGAATATAGATGAAACTTGAGAAACATATAAAATTCCATAAAATGCTATAAATATTGCTACTAAATCAGTTACTAATACATTAACTTTAATATTTTTACTTTCAAAAAATGTTTTAAAAAAAATATTATTATTATTATTAGATTGTTGACTAGTTGTTGTTGGAGTATTTGTATTAGTTGTTGTATTAGTTTGTTCATTAGTTGTTGAAGTAGTCGTTGGACTAGTTGTTGTATTAGGGTACATCATATTATTATGATTTATATAACTCATAATAATATATAATATTATATTATAATATTTCTTTTAATTTATCAATCTGTTCTGTAGAGAGAGTATCTGGATATTCTACTTTAAAATGTATAATTAAATTACCTTTTGTATTTTCTCTCATTAATCCCATTCCCGGAATAATTTTTTGATATTCAGGTTGAATAATATTTCCGGTCTGATTATTAATAGTATAAACTTTTCCATTAATATATTTTAATTCAAAAGTAAATCCACAAAGCGACTCTTTTAGAGAAATTTTCTTTTCTATCAATAAATCTAATCCTTTTCTTACAAAATCTGAATTATTGTTTACTTTTATAAATATTTTTACATCACCTTTGTTTAATTCATCCATTACATTTCCTTGATTATTTAATAAAATCATCTCTCCATCATCAATCCCTTTTGGGATATCTACATAAATTGTTTCTTTTTCAAATACCTTAATATTATTTTCAAGTATCCATCTCTCTATTTCAATCGGTAATTGAACCCCATTTAATACTTGTTCAATATTAACATGTAATGTATGATTAATTGGTTGTGGTTTTTGATGAACAGGAACTCCGTTTCTAAAAACATGAATACGGGAACCTTGATGTGGTGGATTAAAACCTCCAAAAATATCAGGCATACCACCTGGCATTCCCATATGGTTCATAGAAACACGTATACCTCCATGATTTCCACCAAATCCTTGATTGAAAAATAATCCAGATAATAAATCATTTAAATCATTCATATCCGAACCCATATTTATTCCACCTCCATCAAACATAGGATTTTTTCTTATAAAATCATACTCTTTTTTCTTTTCAGGATCACTTAATATTTCATAAGCAGAACTTATTTTTTGAAACATTTCAACAGCAGAAGGATTATTATTATTTTTATCCGGATGATATTTTAAAGATAATAATCTATAAGCTTTTTTTATTTCATCGGGGGTTGCGGTTTCTGAAATACCTAATGTAGCATAATGCGTTTCTTTATCAGTTTCTTTTGTAGAAGAATACATATTATTTCATATATTATTAATTCTAGTTATTAACCTAAATATTTGTTTTATAACATATTTATGTTAAATATAAATTCAAATACTTTATTTATAAATAAATATAAACCCTCTTCTTTAGAAGAATTTAAATTATCATCCGAATTTTTAGATATTATAAAAATACTTATTCAATTAGATAAATTAAATATATTATTTATTGGTAATCCTGGTAGTGGAAAAACAACCCTATTAAATATTATAGTAAAAGAATATTATAAAAATATACCATATCAAGTGTATTCTGATAATATTTTACAAATTAATAATTTGAAAGAACAAGGAATTAGTTATTATAGAAATGAAGTAAAAATATTTTGTCAGACGTGTTCCACTATTAAAAATAAAAAGAAAATATTATTATTAGATGATATAGATATTATTAATGATCAAAGTCAACAAATTTTTAGAAATTTTATTGATAAGTATAGTCATAATGTTCATTTTATTTCTTCTTGTACTTCTATTTTAAAGGTAATTGAAGGAATACAATCTCGTTTTTATATTATTCGTATTGAACCAATTCAAATAAATGATATGCGTTCAATTATGAATAAAATATTATTGAATGAAAATATACAAATTACAGAAGATGCTAAAGAATTTATATTAATTATTTCAAACAATACATGTAAAGTATTGATTAATTATATAGAAAAATTTAAATTATTGAATAAATTAATTACGTTAGAAATTGCCAATAATATATGCACAAATATTAGTTTTATTATTTTTCAAAAATATACAGATTTTATATTAAATAAACGCTTTGATGATGCGGTTAATATTTTTCTCTCTATTCATGATAGTGGTTATTCTGTAATGGATATATTAGATAATTATTTTTCTTTTATTAAAACAAACGTATCGTTAGATGAGAATTATAAATATAAATTTACATCTATTATATGTAAATATATTAACAATTTTTATAATATTCATGAAGATGAAATTGAACTTTCTCTCTTTACAAATAACCTAATAAATATTTTGTAATTATTCTTATTCAATTATTTTTTTTTGTTATATTATAATAATAATATAATATAACGATGTCACTCCAAATATTTAAATCGCAAATCCCAAATCAGGTATTAATTGATTTATTTGATAAAATTTGCGTAAAAACTAAAGATTTTTATATTATAAATAATATTTCTTTCAAAAAAGGAACATATAATACTATTATTCAAGATTTTTTAGAAATATGCCGCAAACATTACCATATTTCTAAAAGAAAATATATTGATAAACCATTAACATATAATTCATTTATTACAATAATTCGTCAAATTTGCAAATATAATAAAATTCAATATAAAAATGAAATAAAATATGATAAAAGCAGTTATGATATTCATTATTACATCTTTTTAGAAAGTATAAATGAACAACCTATTGAACAGATTTAGATTTTCTATTGCTTTTAGTTTTATTTGGATTACGATGTAGATAACAATTATTATCACTACATCTTCTATAATGTTTTGGGCATTTTTTATAATTACGAAATGATACATTTTTTACTTCTACGCAATATCTTTTTCCTTTTATAGTGCATTTCTGTCGTTGAACTCCATTTTTTGGACGACACCGATTCCCTTTATATATAATTGTTTCAGATTTCATATAATAATATAATATTTTATTGCCCACATTTTTGTTTTTTATTATATTCTATTATATTATTGTCTTTTGAAAAACAAGTAGTTATTTGTTCTTCTAAAATATTAAATTTTAGATTTCTATCTAAATGATATATACTCATAAAGTTATTTGAATTCCAATATGGATAATCATGAGTTCCTTTTGGATTTGTAAATTTATAATTTTTTAATTTTTTATTTTTAACACCATACTTAATAATATTTTTTAATAAAGTTTGAATACAATTATGTTCCCAACATATTATTATTGTCTTATTATTAAAAAATGAATTTGTAAATATTTCTTCCGCTGTTATTTTTGGTTCTATAATTGTTCCATACATATGTAAAGGAATATTAAGTAGCCAACAAGTTATCATTACAGTTTGTTGTTCATGCATAGAATTATATTTTAATGGAGTAATAATCATATCAACCCCATAACCTTTATTATTTATTTTTTCAATTAATCTTGAAATATAACTAGATCTTAATATTCCATTACAATTAAGAGGAAAATCTCCTTTTGTTTTCTCTCCATGTCTAATTATAAAAATGTCAGATGGTCCTTTTGTTTTGAAAAAATAATTATGAATATTACTCTTTTGTAGCATTACATTTTTATTTCTTATTTTACTATATTCATTATAGATTTTATACAATTTATCGTTATCATCTGTTATAAACGGACAATTATTTATATCACACTTATATTCTTCTGTTTGTGATACATAAGTATTTGTAAAATAATATAATAATAATAAAGAAATTACAATTATTATTATTATAAACCAAATATATTTTTTCATATATTAATATTATTATATAATAAATTATAATATGGATAAGTAGTTATATCTTTTACTTTTCCTAATTTAAACTTTTCTTCTATAGAATTATCATTATTCAAAAATAAAGTAAAATGTTCTTTTGATTTAAGATCTTTTTTCCACCATTCTGTATCATCATCCCATTGTTTAACACGATAACTTCTTGTATATTCGTGCCATGCAATTAATATATGCGGATAATATATTTCATAACCATGTGTATAACTTCTTAATGAAATATTAATTTCTTCTCCAATAAAATATAAAGTATCATCATATGGTATTTCCTTACAAAAGTTTCCGTGTGAAAATGCAAAATGTCCTGAAAAGAAATCACCTTTGATAGGTTTTGTTAATTCTTTATGGTTCATTATGTAATCTGGAATAAATAATAATATATTATTTTCAATTACTTTATCTAACTTCATACTCCATGGACACATAATTCTATCTTGTGGATCATTTAATGGATTATAAGAAGGAAGATATGTTGTTATTAATGGCTTATCTACACCATCCTTCTTTAAATCCAAATACATATCTATTAATATTGTATCCCAATTTTTAACAAATTTATGATGAGAATCTAATTGTAATGTATAAGTTTCATTATTATACAAATGTTGAATTATACTTCTAGCCCAACAACATCCTTTTGTTTCACTAAAATGAATATTTATTATCTTAAATCTTTTATCATTTACATATTCATCTAATTTATGAATATCATCATCTTGAAAACAAATACCGAACCTTAAATTATCAGGATATTGTGCATTAGATAATATATCTTTAATTGTATGAATTAATTCATCATCTTTATAAGAAGCAATAGAAATAAAAATAGTTGACATAATATAATAACAAATATTATTATATTATATTTTACGGACCAGGAATATTTTCAGGATAACTTTCTCTCTGAATATTATCTCCTAAATCATTTGGTTTTAATCCCCATACGGGTGCTGCAGATGGAACTTTCCAAAAGTTTACCCATTTGGGATTATTCTTTAATGGTTCAATAATTCCTGGTTTTGAATTCTTTTTATTTGCTAATAATAAATATTTTGAAATAATCATATTCCCTTGCAATACTTGTTTTGGAGACATACGAAGAAACCAATTATAATTTATTCTTTTCATTAGTTCTTTCTCTGGTATATAAATTCCGTAAATATTTTTACTAATTTCTATATAATTATTCGTTAATAAATCATCTATTAATATCTGTTTATAACTTGTTGTTTTTGTTCCAATGAGAGAACCATCTATTATATTTATCTTTTTGTGTTTCTTATAATATTGACACCATGTATCAAAAGAACCTAAAAATTTGATTTCATCAGTATAATCTTGAGATATTTCTTTCTCCATAAAATGAACCAAATGTCCTATTATTGAATTCTTCTTATTTGCTCCCATAAAATCTAGGCTCGGACAAAAATCATTATAAATAGAAGATATATTTCTATTTACTGTCTCACAAAAGAAAGGATAATTATGTTTCGTTCCTTCCTCATATAAAGAAGCTAAATTTTTCATACAAATAAAAGAAGGAGGTATTCTCATTCCACCATATTTATATATCAGTTTTGTAATACCTAAATCTATCATATAACTCTTTATTGGATTTGAAATTATATTCATATCTATTTTCCATTTAGGTAATAACTTCATAAATGAATTATCATCTATCAAACAAATATGAAATGAATCATTACATTGTTGAATAATCGACTTTACTGTTAAATATAAATAAGGTTGATTTAAATCAGTTGACGATCTTGAACCAAAAGAAGCCCATTTTCTTGAATTATATTCATAATTTATATATATCCATAATATTGGTTTTGAATATTTTTTTAACTTTGCTTCAATATTATCGGATAATAAATATTTTTGTATAAATGTATAATCATCTAAACTATATTCTCTATCCAACTTACTTTGATATCTTTGATATAAATATAGTAAAACCAAAATAATAAATATAAATGCAAATAATACCAACATATTATTTTTATTATCTTTCTTCATTATATAAATATAACATTATTTATTACAGACTTAATTTAACATTTGAATATTCCTCCAAAAATCATTATTTTTCTGTTTTGCTATTTCCGATTGTTTCGCTAAATTAAAAGCTAAACGAACCGATAATTCTTCTTCCTTTTTTCTTTTATTATCTAGATATTTCTCTCCTTCTTGAAATGGTTGGATATCTTGATTGTTTCTAAAACTTATAAATTCATTTACATTATTAAATTTCTTTTTATTTTCATAATCCTCTATCGTAATCGGGATGATACTTTCTGTATGAGCTTTTTGTAAATCTTGATAAGATAATTGAGAGAACAAATCAGAGTCATAACATTGTGGAGCATCAGGAGATAAATCAGATGCACTTATATTATTTGTATTCCATATTTCTTCCACTTCTCTCCTTTCTACCAATGATAACTCTCTTAACTCCTTCTTCTTTTTATCTATATATAAATTCATTCCTCTTATATCATTTACCTTTTCATTCTCTATAGGGGCATTTCTTAACCAATCTTCATACCCTTTTCTCTCTTTATCATTATATATATGAGCATTATCAAATTCTTTATTGAACCATTCATTAAAAGATTTTGTATTTTCAAATTTATTATCTTTCATCCATTTATTTAATATTTCTTGTTTGTGTATATCATAATCATCATGAGAATATTCTGATTTCTTTGTATTTCCTTTTTGATTGAATTCCCATACCTGATAAAGTATTTTATATGCTTTGTTATAAAATGTAAAAAAAATTGGATCTAATCCAGATTTATCTGGGTGCGTTTTTAACATTTTATTTTTAGCCATTTTTAAATCTTCATCTGTTACTCTTTTTGAAATTCCAAATAAATTAATAATATCATTCAAATCATAATTATAAATATCTAAATCTAATTTTTCCATTGCTTTATATTATAATAAAATTATTATAATTATTTTTATGACGAATTATTATGGATACAACAAGGATTAACTTCTGTAGGGGAATGATCTTTATGACAATTTCCATCATCTAAATATAATGGATAAACAATCCAATCTGGAAGTGGATAAATTGGTTTAAAATATTCTGGATTTGTTCTAATATATTCTCTTATACGTTGATCCGATTTTTTCAATAACTTTTTCTCTCCATTTTCATTCATTATATACAAAAATAATTTATTGTTATTTTGACTATGAAATTGAGTATATAAATTATTATATAAATCATTAATAGTCATATCTTTATAAACAGTAATCCATTCTGTATATTCGCAGCATTTTTTTATTTCAAAAATATATTGGTATTCATACATGATATTTAGATATCTTTCTTTCTTTTCATGAAAATTCATATATTATTAATGATTGTTAGTATTTAAATATTTAAATAATTAAAAAATAATGGAATACAAAATAATTGTATCTTCTTTTCTCTCAAATGTTAATAATAATAGATCAACTGAAACTTATATTGAACATGGAAAAAAAATATTATATGAACCACATGTTCATGTAATATTATTTATTGAAAAAAATATATTTTATCAACATTTACCAGAATTTGATAGTAAAACAATACATACTTGCATTTTATTTGGAAAAGAATATGAATATATATTACATCATAAAAAAATATTTATTTTTATTGAAAAAGAAGATAATTATTTATATGAATATCATCAATTAATTACAGATTTTTATGTTAATACAGATAATCCAAAGAAAGATACATTAGAATATATGTTATGTATAGCTTATAAAACAGAATGTATGAAAATGGCTATTCATTTTATAAAACAACATAATTTTTTTGAAGATAAGATTGAATATATTTGGTTGGATTTTGGTATATATCATATTGTTAAAAATGACAAATTATTTGCAGAAGAAATAAATAATATGGTAAAACGACCTTTGAATAATAATAAAAAAATTAGAATTGCAGCATTTCCTAATAATATTGATAATTATTTTGATAATTATTTTGATTTAACCAAAAATGTATGTTGGTTCTTTTTAGGAGGAATATTTGGTGGGTTTGAAGAAGAATTATTATTATTTTCTGAATTAATGAGAGAAACAAGTATTCAATTTATTAATAATCATAAATCTTTTATTTGGGAAGTCAATCTTTGGTATATTATTTATATGCAAAATAAAGAATTATTCGATTGTTATTATTGTAATGACCATAATATTAAAATGATACAAAATTATTAAATATATATATATAATATATGAATAATAACGTTAATATTACATTAATTAACGGATTAGGTGATAAATTATTGGATTTAATTGGGTTTTATATACTATCTAAATATTTGAATTATAATCCTAATATAATATTTAATAATGATGGTATTTTTAATTGGGGAAATAATAATTATGATATTCGTTTATTTAATTTTAATGAAATTACAATTTCTAGTTCTAATTGTAATTTTTATGTAAATTCTCCAAATCCATCATCATCTCTTTGTCCATATAAAGTTTATGAATTTCTTAAAGATTTTTTTCCAGAAATAACATTTGAACAGATATCTAATGATTTTATTCAATATTCAAAACAAATAATAAAACCATCTGATATTATTTTATCACAAATACCAAATAATATTGAAAATGCATATGGAATTCATTTGAGAAAAAGTGATAAAATTTGTGATTATTCTGATATTAGACATGTAAATACAAGAAATGAATTCAATATAATTACAAATAAATTATTAGAAGACATCACAAATATAATTATGTCTGATGAAGAACCTTCATTTTTAATTGTAAGTGAAGATAATAATTGGAAAAAAGAAATACATGATAATATAATTAATATTTCAAAAAATAATAATAAAATAATAAAAATAATAGAACTTGATTATAATAATGAAAATAACTATTCTAATTATATCAGTGTTTTAGATATGTTTTGTTTATCTAAATGTAAAGAAATATTACAAGGTGTAAAATATAGTACTTTTAGCATTTTAGCAAGTTTATTAGGTAATAATAAATTAAGAAATTATTCAAAATATACAGATAGTTATAATAGTTGTTTAATACATTCATGGTCTTCTGTAATAGAAATAAATAATAATAAAAATTATGAAATAGAACTTCATAAAAAAATAACAAATGGGGTTTATAAATTATCAACTAATATAAATGAAATTTATATTGAATAAATATTACGAAATAATATAAACAGAAATGAAATTATATTAATAAATATGATTTCATTTATTAAAGGATTATCTTCTTTTTTATTTATCATTTCTACTTATAAAGCATTTATTTGCAGTAAATCACTTTTATGGAAATTATCTAATTTTGGATTAATTTTTGCTTCTTATTTTTATAATTCTAGTAATAATGACCTTCATTATTTGTTCATGGACCATCTTATGATATGTTGTTGTTGTTTGAGTTATATAAATTATTTGCCAATTACTCAAATCGTTGTATCTTATTCTATGTTAGAATATAATAAAACAAATTCTATTGAATATTCTAAAAATCTATCTCTATTGTTTGTTATTTGTAAAAGTTGTATGAACACTTATAATTATTTACATATTAATTATTTTTATACTATATCCACGTGTTTTTTATTGGCTACTATTATTTTTTATGTAAGAAGATATTTATATTTTAAAAATGTTTCTCTCTTTTATTATATTATGTTAACATATATGTTACATATTTGTGTATCTACTGCATTATATATTAGTAGTATGACGGCATAATATAATTACGATTTCTTATACAAGTAATATTATTTTCGTTATTTGAAAGTAAAACAATAGGTTCGCTTAATATTCTATGAAGTGCAATCAATCTATTTTTTCTTTTTATAATCTCATTATTTATCATAACTAAATCAAGTTGATCTAATAATAAAAGATCATTTGGAGGAATAATATAATTGGTATCTTTAATATTATCTTTATTCATATATCTAAAATTATTACTATTTTGAATATTGTTATAATATTCATTCATTTCTCTCATTAAACGATTTATAATGAGAGAAGTCATTATATTATATTAATTTTAATTCTTCTTTATTTTGTTTTATTACTTTACTATGAATAATACCACAAGTTCTAAAGAAACTATGTAATTGTTCCGGATCCGCTCCAGTAATCATATGATTAGGAGTATATCCTATATTACCTTTTGCATAACATAATAATGCTGGAATTCCATTTACCATTCTTTTACTTTTTAAAAAAGAATATAAATTAAAACATTCGTCTACATCAATATCCGCGCATAAAACGGTATTTGGTGAAGAACCAAAAAAAGCATCAACAATAGGAGCAATTTTCTTACATGGACCACACCATTTTGCTCCTAATTTTAGAATAAATATACCAGGGTTCATTTCTTTTAAAACTCCTAAAAATTTATCTCTCGTTTCAATAGTAGAAATAACTTGCTTTGATATAATACTTTCTTTTGACATATAAATAATATATTATTTTAATAATATATTATTAACGATTATTATAATATTTATTTATCAATAATTTCTTCAATTTGTTTCAAATCCAACTCAGGTAATAATGCGTGTGATTCCCAAAAATAACGACAAAATGCCCATATAAAATTACAATCATCTGGATATAATTTATTGTTTTTCAATAATTCACTTCTTACTTTTTTTGGAACTAAATAGAGAGAAGATTTAGGTAATACATAACATAATTGTGATAATTCTTTAATAGGAGAAGTATTTTCTTTAAAAGAAATATGTTTTGTAATTCTAAAATATTTTATAATATCACATAATAGAGGAGGATAATTATATTTATATTTCCAAGTCCAATCTATACATTCTTTCGTATAATACTTCATTGTCCATTCTAATCCTTCTAAATAATTTAAAACAACTCTTTCTGGTTTACATTTACTTGAAAAGAGAGAAAGATAATATCTCTCCTTCCATCCATCTTCTTCTGGATTTATAAAATTTTCGATTTCTCTATCATACATCGGAATACTATCTATCTTTTTTATCTTATCTTCTTCTGTTTTTTCTGACATACTCTTATATGTTCTTTCTTTCTTATTTCTTGAAATATATTCTTGTTTAAAAAATTCTTCTTCATTTGCTGCTAACCATTCAAATAATAAAAATACATTTTTCCAATAAATAGTTGTTCCATCTGTTAAATATTTATCTTTTGTTCCAATTGTTACTTTATATGCATTCAATAAAGTATATATACCTGAAGTTCTAATATTTAAAGAAGGAAAATGTGGCATAAAATCATTACCTAGTAATAAACACAAGAAAATATAATCATGTATTCTTTTATTAGATGAATTATTTGAATATGTTGACATATTTAGAGTAATTGCTTTAGCTAATTCCGGAATATCCATTAAATATGTTTCATTTGGTTCTAGCTCAGAATGAATTGATTTAATAAATTCAGGAGTCTCTCTAAATAAATAAATATTAGGATAAATAGTTAAATGATTAATAGATAACATGATTAGATCCGCATCTAACCCATATATTACATGTTTATAATTTTCATCATATTGTAAATTACGAATATAATGAAAAATTTTATGTTCCCCTTCTCCATGCTCTAAACTACTTGAAACTATTATATCATCTACATTTAATTGTTCTTTAATAGATTGATTTTCAAAAAATAATTTTAATTTTATATTTAAATCATCCATAAACTCGGTTCCAGGTGTAATTTGTGCTGTATCCCAATTAGGTTTAATTGATTTACTAATACTTTCTACTATTTTATTTTTATACCACGACTTGTATCTTCTTTGACGTTGCTGTTCTAATTTTGCAATTGGTGCTACACCATCAAATGCAATATATACTAATTTTGTAGGAGATATTTCTTTGATATATTCCATTATTTTATGAATTACATTTTGTAATATATATTCATTTGTAGGTAAGTCTTTGCTTTTATGGATTACATCATAAATGATAGAATTGCTGTCCAAATAAAAATGAGTAATTACCATCTTATATGAACCTAATTTGTGAATTATATTATTGTGATTTTTTACAATATAAGAAAAATAACTTGGAATTCCCATTAATCAACTATATTATTATATTATTATTCTTAAATTAAATAATATAATAATATATTATATGAATGATCCAGAAGATATTGTAAAAATAAATAAAAAAATAGTTTTTTTTAATAATATTATTCAACAAACTATTTTACACGTAAAAAAAAATAAGAGTTTAAATATTTTAAAAGAAACGGATGTTGATAACTGTATTCAAATGTTGATTAATTTGAATAAAAAAATAAATGAATTAAATAATTCTATATTAATTCATTTTAATAAAGATGCAATTATTTCACAATTACAAATAATTAATAATGATATGTCAGGTGTATTAAAATTATACGGAACGGATTCGTTTGAAAATTTATTGATGATTTGTTTTGGAAACAATAAATATATCAATACAGAAGAAAATAATCTCAAATATGAATTATTAAAAAAATATTTTCATCCAACTTCTTATAAAGTTTTGAATAATGAAACTACTGAATATAAAAATTTTGATTGTCATGATATTGTATTAAGTCATAGTGAATTTCATTATAAATTATGTGGCA
>Ga0315284_10010466_pt1 | contig 13210 bp, 11 predicted proteins | sample YL17G09_16_MG_FD_203696 | JGI IMG/M metagenome (GOLD analysis project Ga0315284, IMG submission 203696) | Sediment microbial communities from Yellowstone Lake, YNP, Wyoming, USA - YL17G09_16 | ecosystem: Environmental > Aquatic > Freshwater > Lake > Sediment | place: USA: Wyoming | collected...
GTGGGCTATACCAATAATCTCGAGAAGAGATTAATACAACACAATAGCGGAAAGACTGTGGGGAATAAATACTGGGGGCCATTTGAGCTAATATACAAAGAAGAATATAATGGTCCGACAAAAGCGAGAAAAAGAGAATTTTACATTAAAAGACAAAAAAGTAAGCATTTTATTGAGGATTTAGTTAATGGGGCTGTAGTTCAGTTGGGAGAACGCTTGACTGGCAGTCAAGAGGTCACGGGTTCAACTCCCGTCAGCTCCATTTCTTGTAAATAGCCATTATGTTTAAACCATCAAAAATAATCGCAATAGGTCTAAATTATTACGACCATGCCAAGGAATTGAACATGCCGATACCTGACCATCCGATAATGTTCCTGAAGCCGCCGACAACGGTGATAGGAAGCGGCCAGGAAATAATATATCCGCCCCAGAGCAAGAACGTCCATTATGAGGGTGAACTGGCGATCGTTATCAAGGATAAAATAAAAAATATCTCAAAGGAAGAGGCACCAAAGCACATTAAAGGTTATACGTGCGCCAATGATGTGACAGCAAGGGACCTTCAGAACATCGACGGCCAGTGGACAAGGGCCAAGTCGTTCGATACCTTCTGCCCTCTCGGGCCAAGGGTTGAATCACATGTGGATCCGACCAATTTGAAGATAAGGACAAAAGTGAACGGGAAGATCAAGCAAGATTCGAACACAAGTAACATGATATTCAATGTATATGAACTGATCTCTTTTGTTTCCTCTGTCATGACACTGCTCCCCGGTGATATAATGATCACCGGCACGCCTCCCGGAGTCGGGCCTCTCAGGGTTGGCGATACAGTTGAAATTGAAATTGAAGGCATTGGAACGCTGAGTAATAAGGTGGTAAAAAAGCAATAAATGGTCAAGGTCAAAGGGAACATACTTCTTGTCTTTATTATGATGATAGCCTTGTCCATCATCATATTTTCTTACTTGTCGCTCACCACAACGCGCTTGCTGGAATCCGGCGCCAAGACATCCGGATCAAAGGCGTTTTATGTGGCAGAGGCCGGGCTTAACAAGGCCATCTGGTACCTGAACACACCGGTATCCCAGGGCGGATATGGAAGTTCCTGGCGGACATCCGGTACCACGCAGGCGTTTGGAGGCGGATCTTACACCTTCAGCATATCTGACACTGCAGTTCCAGGAGAGATCCTGATAGTATCAACCGGAGAGGTTGGCAGCGTAAAAAAAGCGATATCTCAGATCCTGGTTGCCGGCATGCCGGGCGCTTTCAATTATTCAGTTTTCGGCAATTCCAACGTCACTATCGGCACTACTTATAATATCTTCGGGGACATGTTCGTCAACGGCAATACCAAATTTTCCGGCAGCGGCACTGCCGTGAATGTTTACCATACAGCCGGCATGACAGTGACCGGTGGCGGCGTGGATGCTGGGGTACCCGCTACTATACCCACATTCCCCGTTCTGGACACTGTTTATTATACGAACGAGATATCCATCGCCGGCGGTGTTGCTGTAGGGAACAGGACATGGAGCAATACCACGGTCAACCTTGGCGGTGGCACATTATATATTAACGGTACTGCTAATTTTTCCACGGTCACCTTTAACGGCCCGGGCAGGATAGTTGCAACGGGCAACATCACCTTTACCAACGGACCTAATTCATGCAACAATGAAAAGGTAACGGTGATCTCTGGCGCTGGCTTTAGCACATCCGGCAACAACACGCGCCTGAACAACTTTATATATTACGGCCAATCCAGCGTATCTCTTTCAAACTCATATTCAGGCACTGGAAATATAGTATTATCCAACGGCAACATATCATTATCGGGCAACATTTCCGTATCCGGGCTTCTTTATTCAAAAACAGGATCAGTCTCCCTGGGCGGTTCCTCATATGTAACAGGATCCATCGTCGCTGCGACCGGCGTTACCGCCACCAAGGCCGATATAGCGATCACTCATGATAATTCCGCGTTCCAAAACAATCCCCCTCCGGGATTCCCTGCCTCCACATATTCGCCGAAAAAAGGCAGCTGGCAGGAGTTATAATAAAATGGAAAATGTCACATTTGACCATTTCAAAACAATGGACCTGAGAGTAGCCGAAATAAAATCATGCGAAGACATTGAAGGGGCCGATAAAATATATAAACTTACAATTGATATGGGGGAGGAAAGAACGGTAGTGGCTGGAATAAAACAGTTCTACTCCAAGGAGGAATTGATCGGAAAGAAGGTCGTGGTCGTAAGCAATATTGAACCGCGAACTTTGCGCGGCATCACATCCCATGGCATGCTCCTTGCGGCCTCCACCGATGACAAGTCTTCCCTTACCCTTGTAACACTGGATAAAAGCATCCCCAATGGCAGCAAAGTTACTTAAGCCATTCCGGTTCGGGAAGGACGTTTGTGCCTTTGTTACCACCCGGCATAGCGGCAACTTAAGCCTGTTTATCGGTGACTCCGCTAAAAAGGTCCTCAATAATCGAAAGAGGATCGCCAGAGCACTCCATATTCCATACAACAGACTGATAAGCGCGCAGCAAGTTCACAAGGACAGGATCGTGATCATAAAACGCCTGCCGATCTCGTTAAGATCGACCGATGCTATGATCACGGATCTGCCGGGCATCTGCCTTATGTTAACAACTGCCGATTGCGTTCCCCTGCTCTTTTACGATCCAAATAAAAGAGTGATCGCGGGAGCTCACGCCGGATGGCGCGGAACAATACTTAAGATCGCACAAAAAACAGCGAGAACAATGCATAAGAAATTCGGCTCAAGGCTAAAGGATATTCTAGTAGGATTTGGCCCATCGATCAGGCCATGCTGCTATGAGGTGGGACCGGAGGTTTCAAGGAAATTCGGAAAAAGCGGACGCATTCATATCGATCTGCGCCGGGAGAATAAGGATCAGTTGGTCAAAATCGGCATTCCCTCAAAGAACATATATATATGTAGATCGTGCACAATGTGCAACTGCGATGAATATTTTTCTGCAAGGGCTTCAAAGAGCGGAACAGGCCGCTTCGGAACAGGTATCATGCTAATTAAGAGTGCAAAACCTTGACCGCCGATGTATAATAGCTAAGTTTTTTCGTGAAATACATTCCTAGGAAGGTGGCAAATATAATGGCAAAGGTAAAAAAGTCCGCTGGCAAAAAATACGTATATTATTTCGGTGATGGAAAGGCAGAGGGCAACGGCACAATGAAGGACCTGCTGGGCGGCAAGGGAGCCGGACTCGCGGAAATGACAAACACCGGGGTGCCGGTACCATCAGGATTCACAATAACCACGGAGGTCTGCAACATATTCTATAAGGTTGGGGAAAAGGTCCCTGCTGAAGTTGTAAGGCAACAGGCTCAATATGTTGAAAGGCTGGAACATTCAATGGGAGCCAAGCTCGGCGACCAGAAGAATCCTCTTCTTGTTTCGGTAAGGAGCGGCTCCAAGTTCTCAATGCCAGGCATGATGGACACCATACTCAACCTGGGATTGAACGATGAAACCGTGCATGGTCTTATCGCAAAGACAAAGAACGAAAGGTTCGCATATGACTGCTATCGAAGGTTCATCCAGATGTTCGGCGGCGTGGTCATGGGGATGGAAAAAAGCGATTTTGAACACATTCTCCAGCATAAGAAAGACGAGTTAGGGATAACTCTTGATACTGAATTTAAGGCCGAGGACCTTAAGGACCTTATTTTAAGGTACAAGAAAGCCGTTAAAGAACATACGGGCAAGGAATTCCCGCAGGATGCACATATACAGCTGAACATGGCCCGTGATGCGGTTTTTCAGTCCTGGAACAACCCAAGAGCCATTACCTACAGGAAACTGAACGACATCTCGGGGACTCTTGGTACCGCTGTTAACGTGCAGTCGATGGTTTTCGGGAACATGGGCGATGACTGCGCGACAGGCGTAGGCTTTACAAGGAACCCCGCGACCGGAGAGAATAAATTCTACGGCGAATACCTGACCAATGCTCAGGGCGAGGACGTTGTAGCCGGCATAAGGACACCTCAGCCGATAGCAAAACTGGAAAAGGAAATGCCGGCCGTATACAAACAGCTCAGGGACATCACTTCGAAGCTGGAAAAGCATTACAGGGATATTCAGGACTTTGAATTCACCATACAAAGGAACAAATTATACATGCTTCAGACGCGGACCGGGAAAAGAACCGCTCCTGCAGCGGTCAGGATAGCCGTAGAAATGGTGGAAGAGGGACTGATCAAAAAGGAAGAAGCCATACTCAGGATCGATCCTTCATCGCTTGACCAGCTTCTGCACCCGATAATCGATCCAAAAGCAAAAATAAAGGTCATAGCAAAAGGCCTTCCGGCTTCGCCGGGCGCCGCAACAGGCATTGCGGTATTCACGGCCGATGAAGCCGTAAAAAAGGCCGGCGAAAAAACGATCCTCGTCAGGAACGAGACCAGTCCCGATGACATCCACGGAATGGACGCGGCAAAAGGCATATTGACCGCTCGCGGCGGCATGACAAGCCACGCTGCCGTAGTCGCAAGAGGGATGGGCAAATGCTGCGTTGCAGGCTGCGAAGAGATAAGGGTTGAGGAAAAAGCAAAAAAGTTCACGGTAAAAGATATCGTTGTCAAGGAAGGCGACTGGATAACGCTCAATGGAACGACCGGGGAAGTTATACTCGGCCAGGTCCCCACTATCGAGCCAACGCTCTCCGGCGAATTCGGCATTCTTATGCAGTGGGCCGACTCCTTCAGGAAAATTGGCGTAAGGGCGAATGCGGACATCCCGCACGATGCTAACGTTGCGCGCGGCTTTGGAGCGGAAGGAATAGGCCTTTGCAGGACGGAGCACATGTTCTTTGCAGAGGACAGATTGCCCCATATGCAGGCAATGATCATGGCTAGGACCGAAGAAGAAAGGCGCAAGGCGCTGGCAAAGCTTCTTCCTATGCAGAGAAGTGATTTCATCGGACTATTCAGGGAAATGAAAGGATATCCGGTCACTATAAGGCTGCTTGACCCGCCTCTGCACGAATTCCTTCCTAAAAGGGAAGAATTGATGGTAGAGGTAGCGGTGCTCAAGGCGACCGGAGGAGACAAAGAAAAGATCGCGGCAAAAGAAAAAGTGTTAGCGCGTGTTGAAGAACTCCATGAATTCAATCCGATGCTCGGGCATAGGGGCTGCCGCCTTGGGATCGCATATCCGGAAATGACAGAGATGCAGGCGCAGGCCATTATTGAAGCCGCATGCGAACTCAAGAAAGAAGGAATGAAGATAGTCCCGGAGATAATGATCCCGCTGGTCGGGCATATCAATGAACTGAAGAACCAGAAAGCATTGATCAAGAAGGTAGCCGATGAAACAATAAAGAAATACGGCACGAAGATCGAATACAAGATAGGCACAATGATCGAGCTGCCAAGGGCCGCTGTAACAGCGGATGAGATCGCGACAGAAGCGGAGTTCTTCTCTTTCGGTACGAACGATCTTACGCAGACCACCTTCGGTTTCAGCCGGGACGATGTGGTCAAATTCCTGAATAGCTACATAGACAAAGGCATACTTGAAAAAGATCCGTTCGCGACCCTTGACCAGAAAGGCGTCGGCCAGCTGGTCGAGATGGGCGTAAAAAAAGGAAGAAGCATCAATAAGACATTGAAGGTCGGCATTTGCGGCGAGCACGGAGGAGATCCTGCATCAGTTGAATTCTGCCACAGGACCGGGCTTAATTATGTCAGCTGTTCTCCGTACAGGGTGCCGATCGCACGTCTTGCAGCTGCGCATGCGGCCATAAAGGAAAAGGCAAAGATCGCCTATACGACAAAATAGCCGTTTGAACCCTGAGTCTATTGACAGATTTTTGGCTTTGTAGCAGTATATTTATTTTGTAAATGCGAAAAGGACTTGACAGGATCAAAGGGTCTCTGTATAATGCCTCTTTTGCCGGCGTTATTTATCACCTCAGGAGGCTTAATGAATATCCGCAGGGAATATGAAGATCGAGAAGACAAGTTTTTATCCCCGTTAGCTGTAAGATCAAAAAACTCAAAAGGCAGAAGAAAGCAGGAAAAAGATGACCCGATAAGGACATGCTTTCAGCTTGACAGGGACAGGATAATCCATTCAAAAGCTTTCAGGCGGCTTAAACATAAAACCCAGGTCTTTATTTCCCCGGCTGAGGACCACTACAGGACCAGGCTCACGCATACGCTGGAGGTAGCCCAGATAGCCCGCACAATCGCCAGGGCGCTTCGGCTTAACGAAGACCTTACCGAGGCTATCGCCCTGGGCCATGACATTGGGCACACACCCTTCGGTCATGCCGGAGAGGATGTTCTTGATGACATCCTGAAAAGGATAGATGATGCGCCGCAAAAATATTTTCTGCATAATGAACAGAGCATAAGGGTGGCGGAATATCTTGAAAAGAACGGAAAGGGCCTGAACCTGACCCTTGAGGTGATCGACGGCATACTTCATCACTCACAGAAAGATCCGCAGCTGCCTGCAACTCTTGAGGGACAGATAGTAAGATACTCGGACCACATAGCTTATATAAGGCATGATATCGAGGATGCCTTGCTCGCCGGAGTGATCAAGCCTGCGGATATCCCGAAAAAACATATCGATATCCTCGGGAAGAACATATTGGACTCGATAATACCGGACATCATAGAAAAGAGCATGGGCAAGGACAGGATACAGATGGACAAAAAAATCGAAGACGCAATGAACGGACTATATGATTTTCTTTATGAAAAAGTATATACAAGCCCCATAGCAAAAGGAGAAGAATCAAAGATCCCGTATCTCCTGAACCAATTGTTCAGATATTATCGTGATAATCCTTATAACCTTCCTTTTTACAAAAAGGAATGGGCCGAGAAAGAAATGGTGCAGGGGATAATCGATTTCATAGCAGGCATGACCGACAGGTACGCCATCAATAAGTTCACTTCAGTTTTTGTCCCCAACGAGTGGCATAACAAGAAATGATACCAAGTCAAACGATCGACGACATAAGGAATAAGGCCGATATCGTCGCGATCATCGGCGAATACGTCCCTCTCAAGAAAAGAGGCAAGAATTATCTCGGGCTTTGCCCGTTCCATTCGGAAAAGACCCCTTCCTTTACGGTAAGCCAGGACAAGCAGATATTCCACTGCTTTGGCTGCAATGAAGGGGGCAATATCTTTGCCTTCCTCATGAAGGCGGAGAACATCAGCTTTGCGCAGTCCGTGGAGATGCTCGGTCAGCGGCTGGGCATCCAGGTTAAGAATACCGGGACTCCCCTATCACAGGTGGGTGATAAGGATAAATATTATGACATCATGGAGATCGCCCAGAAATTCTATCGTGAAATGCTTGAGGGCAGCGAGGGGGAGCCGGCAAGAAAATACCTGGACAAAAGAGGCGTAACCAGCGAAACATCCGCGACCTTCGGCCTTGGATACTCGCCTGATAAATGGGACTCCCTGATGAACTTCCTCTTTAAAAAAGGCGTCAGCTACAAGGGAATGGAAAAGCTGGGGCTCATAATCGAAAGAACCGACAAAAGCGGCTATTATGACAGATTCCGCGGACGGCTCATGTTCCCGATATCCGATCTCAGGGGGCGGGTGATCGGTTACAGCGGGCGCATATTAACGGCCAATGAAGAAGCTAAATATGTGAATTCCCCCGATTCCCCCGTCTACAACAAGGGCTATAATCTTTACGGAATAAATCTGGCAAAAGATGAAATAAAAAAGCAAAGGGCCGCGGTCCTTGTGGAAGGAAATGTCGATCTTATCTCCTGCTGGCAGTACGGCATTAAAAATGTGATCGCGCCGCTTGGGACCGCATTAACACAGAACCAGGCAAAGATGATAAGGCGCTTTGCTGATAATGTGATCATCGCTTTTGATCAGGACAGCGCGGGAAGCCTGGCGACACTAAGAAGCGTTGAGATATTGAAGGATGAAGGCCTTGATGTTCACGTCGCCGCCTTTGAGGGCGGCAAGGACCCTGATGAGTCATTAAGGGTAAAGGGAGCGGATAATTTCCGGGGATCGCTCAAGAAAGCTGTGCCTTGGATAGAGTACAGGATAATCAACGTTCTTTCCAGGTACAACCTGGCTGAGATCGAGAGCAGGGCAAAGGCGGCCAAGGAAGCCGCGGCGATCATCGGCCTTGAGAGCGACGAGTTGGTGCGCAAAGGATACATAAAACTGCTTGCCGAAAAACTGGGTTATACCTTTGATGAGGTGGCATCAGAAGTGAAAAGGCTTTCTTTCTATTCCCAGAAAGGCCAGGATAATTCGCTCAAGCGGACCGTTGAAAAGCCCGCCTTGAAGATAGAAAAAGCGGAACAGCTGCTGATAAAGCTGGCTCTGGACCATAAAGAGTCCTTTGGCCTCTTTAAACAGGGGATAAGCTGGCGGGATTTCACGGGAGGTGTCACCAGGAACATAGCGGAATTCCTGCTGTCCGTCGACATTGAAGCCCATGAAGACCTCTCCCATTACGTACTGGAGAACATTCCCGACGAGGAATCAAAGAAACTTTTATCAAAGATAATCGTTAGCGATTACCCGCAGAGCAACATTGAACAGGCTACGATCGGCTGCATAAACACAATCAAGGCTCATCATTTGAGATCAAAAATGGAGCAGCTGCGCGGTGCGATCGCGGCTGCAGAAAAAGAAGGCCGCCATGACAATGTTTCCGTGCTCCATAAGGAGTTCAAGGACCTGAACGAGGCGTACAGATCATTATCGGTTTAATGTGAAATTTCCAGGCATTCCTGGCGATATAATTATGGAAAACGAGGTGAAGGAATTGATCAAAGAGGAAGAAAATTTGAAGAGTCAGAAGATTCTAAAGAGTCTGAAGAACATGGGAGAGAAGAAGGGCTATCTTACTCCGGAGGAGATAATGTCGATCTATCCGGAGCCGGAGAAGAACATCGATGAAATAGAGGAGCTTCTGCTCCATGGAATAGAAATATCCGAGGAAAAGGCCAAGCTTCCTGAAGAACAAATTAAAAAGCCAAGGCCGGAACCGGAAGCGGCTGCCGCGGAGGTCCCTGATACGGAGGTCAGAGCCGCGGGTATTGACGATACGGTAAGGATGTACCTGAGGGAGATAGGCAAATACCGCCTGCTTAATCCGAGCGATGAGATCGACTGCGCAAGAAAGGTAAGGGCGGGAAGCATAAAGGACAAGCACAGGCTCACCAATTCCAACCTCAGGCTTGTGGTGTCCATAGCTAAGAAATACACCGGGCGCGGCATGCTTTTCCTGGACCTTATCCAGGAAGGCAACCTTGGATTGATCCGTGCTGTAGAAAAGTTCGACCACAGGAAAGGCTACAAGTTCAGCACTTACGCCACATGGTGGGTGCGCCAGGCGATAACCAGGTCAATAGCGGACCAGGCGCGAACTATACGAATACCCGTCCACATGGTGGAAACGATCAACCGCTTAAGAAAAGTATCGCGAACCCTGCTTCAGCAGCTGGGCAGAAGGCCCACCGAGGAGGAGATCGCGAGGCGCGCAAGGATGTCCGTGGACAAGGTGCGCGAGATCGTGAAGATATCCCAGGTGCCGCTGTCGCTTGAGATGCCGGTGGGTGATGAGGATTCATCGCGGCTCGGCGACTTTGTAAAGGATACTGCCATTCAGGCCCCGGATGAAGTGGTCCTCCATGGGCTGCTCAGGGAAGATCTGGAAGAAGTAATGCAATCACTCTCCGACAGGGAGCGAACGGTGCTAAAGCTGCGCTTCGGCCTTGACGACGGCCAGCCGCGTACACTTGAAGAAGTGGGCAAGGTTTTCAACGTCACCAGGGAGCGCATACGTCAAATAGAAGCCAAGGCTTTAAGAAAACTGCGTCATCCTACCCGCTCAAAAAAACTCAAAGAATATTTGAGGTGATACCATAAATACCCCATAATGAATTATGGGGAATAAAGATTCCCCACATTTCAATGTGGGGGTTCTTCCTCCTTACCTACGCTTTATCAGCATCACCTGATATGTAAGGTATTTCCTGAAGACGTCTTTTTGGAGCGGAACAAGGTTATTCACTATCACCTGCTTCACTGATTTCCCCTTTACAGGCACCTTGAACAGCAGATTGAGGATCCAGTAAGCCGGCGGCAGGTGCACCTGCAGCGTGGTCAAGATACAGCTCAGCACAGGCCTTATGTAATTGAGATAAACATTCGTCCCGTATTCAAGCGTTGGCAGAATGTATTCAGTAATATCCTGCCTTTTGATGACCTTAAATCCCGCCTTTTTTACCTCTGCCAGGTAGCTTTTCAGGGTAGATGAGGGTAGATTTGGTACCTTCTTAGCGCTCTCCTTTTTGAAGTAATCGGATATCAAAAGATAGCCGGTAGGTCTAAGGATTTCGGATATCTTTTTCAGGCCGTCCGCGAACGGAATATATTGAACCGATTCGCTCATTATTATCAGATCGAACTTTTGGTCTGTTTTGAAGTCTTCCAGCGTTGTGAGCTTGAATCCTGCCTTGCCCTTCGTGTTTTTCCTGAACATCTGGCCCTGATACGGGTCCGGACATATGCCTGTCACCTGATAGCCCAGGCTTAAGAGCTTTGCCGCATTCCCCCCTACCCCGCAGCCCACATCAAGGATCGTCTTTACGCCTCTTGGGATGAATTTGATGAGATTTGCCAGATATCTTTCCTGAGCTGCCTGGAAATTCTCAAGCGTGAGCTTATCGCCTTTCTTCCAGAACCCGAAGTGAAGGTAATTTGTCTTTGAGAGGTCAAGGTAGAGCTTAAGGACCGGCTGTACCCGGACTTTGGTCTTTTCGATGTCTTCCATAAATATTTATATTAGCCCCACGGGGAATCGAACCCCGATCGTCAGCTTGAAAAGCTGATGTCCTAACCGTTAGACGATGGGGCCAAGCCGGACGATCAGATTATCAGTTTATCAGAATATCAGGGATTTTCAACAATTGACTACTAGCTAACGCTTTGATAGTATTCAAATATTGATAAGGGGAGCCCTTAGGTTTCGCTTAGGGCTGAGAACCCCGATGGTATCGGGGGACCCATTAAACCTGATCAGGTTAAAACCTGCGGAGGGAGAAAATATGGACAAAGAAACACTGCCCGAACTCGGAAAGATCCATCCGGAATTCTTCGATCGAGTAATTTACCCGCACCTGGGGGTTAAAGACAGCAACATCCTTATCGGGCCGATGCATGGAGTTGATTTCGGTGTAATAAAAGTCGGGGATAAATGCGTGGCGATGTCAACCGATCCGTTCTTCATCGTGCCGGAGTTCTCTTTCTCACGCGCGGCATGGTTCGCATTCCATATAATATTCTGCGACGTGGTGGTCTCCGGTCTTGAGCCAAAATACCTGGTCGTGGACTTGAACCTGCCTCCTGAGATCACGGAGAGCCAGCTGGATGAAATGTGGAAAGCCGTGCATTACGAAGCCAAAAAATACAACATCAGCATCATAACAGGGCACACTGCAAGGTACACTGGCTGCAACTACCCTATGGTGGGAGGCGCAACGGCAATAGCCATAGGGGATGAAGCTGACCTGCGTGCCCCTTACAAAGCCAAAGTGGGCGACAAGGTGGTCGTTACAAAAGGGCCGGCAATCGAGACAACCGGTCTTCTTTCCGTTCTTTTTCCCAAAAAATTCATCAATGCGGGCGGAGAAGATTTCCTGAAAGATGCTCAGGAGATCTTTTCCCAGATGTCCGTTCTTGACGACTGTGCCATAGCTCGGGAGTTCAAAGGCGTTCACGTGATGCATGATGCCACTGAATGCGGGATTTGGGGTGGGCTTTATGAAATGGCACGCGCGGGAAAATACGGCTTGAGGATAGAGGAAGACCTCATCCCGATACAGGCGGTGATCAAAAAGACATCCGAGCTTTTTAACTTTGACCCGTTCTGCGCGATAAGCGAAGGGACATTGATCGCCATAGTTGACGCCAGCGAGGCCTCAAAGCTGGTCAGCGCTTTTGATGAAAAAGGGATAATAAGCAGGGTGATCGGAGAAGTGGTGCCGGAAAACCAGGGGATTAAGATAATCAGCAAGGGAAAAGAAAGAATCCTTGAACATCCAAAAGTCGATCCTTACTGGATACTTGCCGCGGAGTTCTCCAAATGATATCTATAATGCGGGTGTAGGCGCGGGTGCCTGCGGCAATTTTGCCTTCAGCCCCAGGTCTATCTTCAATATCATTCCCTGTCTCAGCTCTGAAGGATCGTTTATCCCGTTCATCATGGCTATTTCCCTGTAGTAAGCAGGGCTGCCAAAGTACTTCCGGGAAATGCTTATGAGCGTGTCCCCCATCACAACATAATGATAAACGACTTGCCCGGCTGCGGCGGCCGGTTTCGCTTCTTGCATGGGAGGAAAAACTCCCGGCTGTTTCACTGCCCCCGCTTTTGCTGCTTTTGCCGGCCTGTAACCTTCGATGCCGGGGTATTTTTCTTTTAATTTGGCGATCTTAGTAGTCAATATTTTCGCCCTGTCCAGGGTTTCCCGCTCCTTTTCCTTGAGTTCGAGCAGCCTTTTTGTGTTCTTTGTTTTCCTTACGGCGATAATCTTGCTGTCCAGCGTCCAGAGATATTTTTCGATCTTTCCCAGTTCTTCATTGAGCACGCGCAGCTCAAGCCTGGCCTTTTCGTACCCTTCCGGAGTTGGAGCTGCCTGAACTTCTATAATCGGTGCTTCAGTTTTTTGTGGTTCGGAAACCGGGGCAGCCACGGCAGGCGCAGCCCGCTCAACTGCTGGTGACGGAGCGGGTTGAGATCCCTCTTCTTCAGGAGGCCCTCCCATCGCGAATACGAACGAAGGGACAGACAAAAGAAGCGCTAAGGTCAAAATACAGATATAACTTTTTCTTATCATTATTGAAAGCACCTCATCTCGATTTAATTTGCAAGGTTATTCTATTATGATATCTACTCACAGTCAAATAATATCGGGGCGATCCCGCCAACGGCGGGACGACCTCTCAGATAGAATCGGGGCGAGAGGATTTGAACCTCCGACCTCTTGGTCCCGAACCAAGCGCTCTACCAAGCTGAGCCACGCCCCGACTTCGCCCTTCGGGCTACGTCGGGCAAGCCCGTCGCAACCCAAATAATTTCTTCTGCCAAGCTGCGCGTCCTCCGAAGTCCGAAGGACGGAGGAGGAAGCCACGCCCCGACT
>Ga0315284_10010467_pt1 | contig 13210 bp, 7 predicted proteins | sample YL17G09_16_MG_FD_203696 | JGI IMG/M metagenome (GOLD analysis project Ga0315284, IMG submission 203696) | Sediment microbial communities from Yellowstone Lake, YNP, Wyoming, USA - YL17G09_16 | ecosystem: Environmental > Aquatic > Freshwater > Lake > Sediment | place: USA: Wyoming | collected...
ATACGGCGGAAAAAAATATAAACCTGGAACGCTTCCTGGTTATAGTGAAATTTTAGAAGTGATGGCAAATAATTATGACCCCCCCCCTGATTTTGAATTACAAAAATTACGCAATTATCGAGATAGAATTAGAATATTAGTACATAAAAGAGGAGACGCTATCCCTGATACCTTACCTACAAACACTCTTATTAAACTAACAAATGGTATGTTTGCATTTGGAGATATAGAATACGATGATAAAATATATTTAAAATTGGCATCCCTTAATTTAGAGAGAATTATCCTAGGTGTTTTACATTGGAATCCATTCTTGAATTTTCCACAGAAATATGAAGATTACACATCTGTTGAAATATATGGACAGCGTACTAAAGAGCGAGTACAAGATCGAAAGGGGGTTGACGGAAACCCTATTATTTTAGAAGATTTTTTTCTGGGTGGATGGTGGAATTCACAACTGTGGTGGAAAAATAATAAAAATAATAAAGCTATATTTCCTCTAGACACATCTAGACGTTTAGAGTCAGTTAATAGAGAAGTTGAAGATCGAGAAGCTGCCCAAAGAGCCCATTTAGCTCCAGCAACTCCAGCAACTCCAGCAACTCCAGCAACTCCAGCAAATCCAGCAAATCCAGCAAATCCAGCAACTGAACAAAACAAAAATGAAATTATACTCGAACTACAAATAGAAGTTGCAAGGTTACAACAAGAAGTTACAAGGTTACAACAAGAAGTTACAAGGTTAACAAGATAATTAAAAAAACATTAATCATAACAAATAAATAAAAAAGAAAAAATAAAATAAATAATATTTTTTTTAATTATAAAATATTATTAGGATTTTATAAAAATGCGCGTTTGTTTTATTTTATAATATAATTATATAATATAGTTATATTACAATATAAATGAGCAATACATTCACCCCCAAATTCGACCAAGTTGTTAAAGGAAATGTCGATATTAAGCAATTGTGCAATAAAAATAAATACAAAATCACATTTAGCGAGATTAATGAATTTCTAAGGTATCAAATTTGGTCAGATTCTTCTAAAAAATTGAATGAAAATCGTATAGTATACTATCAAAAAGCAAAAAAATGGATAAGAGAATTTAAACATTTAAATACAGTATTAAAAACTTTAAAAAAACCCTTGTTCAAACCCACAACCGTTATGAAAATTGGTTTGAAAAAGTACTTGTTTGTACTCGATAAAGTGAAATTAAATAGTAAAGGCCACATTGTTTTCAAAGTATCCACTAAAGAAATCAAATTATCAGAAAAAAAACTATTGAAACTTCCTTGTGGTCATCATGATGGGGTCCGATTTGACATTGACCCATATGATTCCAACACCGTTACCCCCGTTACATCATGCAGTTATACATCATATCCATATAACCCTAATTGCGTATGTACATATTGGAATAATTCATTAACCTCTTCTTCTACATACGAATTAACTAATGTTCCTGATAATTTTACATGGGCACAGGTCGGTGATAATAATGTAGGTTATTGGAAGTATACAGCAACAACATCTATAACTATAAATGGTCTCCAAATTGGTGTTCCTGTTACTTATAATAATCAAAGTGATGTTTATGTGGTTTTTCAAATCATAAGTGAGAATCAAGATGGTAATTATAACTGTAACGTCTACACTGGAAAAACATATTCAGATTTTCCAACAGAATTTCAAACCGCACTTGGATCTAATGCAAATATTGTTTTTTCTCAATCTTCCTGTATTAATTGTAATTATTGTAATACATGGACAACAGAATCACAATCAGGAACTTCCCTTAAAGATAGTATCAACAATCTCAACTATAGTGAAGATGATTGGATTTGGGGAAAATCCATCCAAATAAAATCCGAAAATACAGCCCCAAAAAATTCTTGGTATTTTGTTGTGGCTCTTCTTCCATGTCCTGATTATATTGCATCATGTAATGGGTATTCACCCGCCGATTGCGGATGTGATGGGTATTCAGGCGCCGATTATACTACATTTATTTTGTTACCTGCAACAATAACGGGAACTACAGAAATAGCATATGTTTTATATTATGAAGCACTTAATAATAATAATACTAAAAGCTGTAACATATATTTAATAAAAAATAAAGAAGACATTCCATCTGATATACTATCACATTATTCACAGGCGCAAATTAATAATATTTTTCCTTTTCCTATTACAAGTAATCCTTATTATAATTTTAATACTTCTTAATCCATCTATTATATTAATAATTTTTTTAATGTAGCATTATTATAATATAATAATAATAATAATAATGAGTAAAGAACTGGCACAACAAACGTTTGAGCGTAATTTAGCAAGGTTTAAACGCGATAATCCATCATTATTGCGAGATGTATACCAATTAAAACAAGAATTAGGAGTTCCTAAAAAATCATTTAGACCTTTAGAAGCGAATCTCGAAGATTTAGAACAAAAAATAGAAGAAGACAAAGTATTATACGCAAAACAATTGAAGCAATTAGGTTATTCTCCGTCAAGAGTATATGAAATTATTTACGGGCACATGTATGGACAGCGCGATCTTGACGGAACTGGGTCCGCATTTGAGCGCATTCCTTATGATTTTCGAAATGTTTATACGGCTGATGAAATACTTCATTATTTCCCCGAAAATGTATTGGAAAAGGTATACGGGAAGCGCGCTCTTGAACAGGCACTTTACAAACAGAGAGCCGCCACATTTCAACAAGCGGAAATGCGCAAAAAACTAAAAAAAGGTGTTAATGCGTGGGCAAATGCAAGAGATGAAGACGAAGAAGTTCGCATGTTTTCTCGACTTCCGGAACAGTCGCCCGAAAAAATGGAAACGGATATTTCTTTACAAGAAATGGTGCGCAAAAGAGAAGAAGATCAAATGATACAACAGTATCTCAGATATAACCCCGCCGCATTACAAAAAAAAGAACAGGTAGAACGCGACTATCCGCAATATTTGCTTCAAAATCCAGAATTCGCACAACAGGTTAGAGAAGAACAACAACAACGATTTGGAGGTGGAGGAAGAAGAAATAAAAAACTAAGATCTAAATCAAGGTCTAAATCAAGGTCTAAAACAAGATCTAAATCAAGGTCTAAATCAAGATCATTAAAAAAACATTAATCATAACAAATAATCAAAATAATAAAAAATAAAAAATAATAATAATTATTATAAAACCGATTTAGCGATTTCTATTACTACTAATAATTATATATACCATTATTATTATTAGTAGTTTATTTATTTATAATTTATTATTAATTTCTTAGTAACATAATAATAATCCTAATAACATTTTAAAAAGTATTACATACATACTTTAAATGGAAGAAGACGCATTCAATATCGACACATTCATTGAAAACAGCGCATTAAACTTGCCCGAAAACACGTATCGCAAGTATGGCAAAGAGCTAATTGTAAATAAAATCATTGATAAAATCCAAAATGGAGAAATTGTGTTTCCTGATCCGCCGCTTTATTGCTCTGCGAAATATAAGGAAGATGCATTTCAAAAACTTAAAACGTACGAACCGGAACTTGTTAAAAGGCGCCATTCTAATTATCAGCAAAAACTTTCACGCGAAGTGTGGCAAAAAATGAACCTGGCCGTCGATGGATACAAGTCCGACTATCTTTACATTAACACGCGGCCCGGCGACTATGAAGCAGATAAACTGGTCGACTGTTTCACCGGGCTCCAACGCATGAAATGCAAACGCGAAGGGCGCGATCTCTCCCCGTTTGCCGCATGGAACAATAAAGATTATATGAAGTTTGTTATTGAACGATACATTGACGACAAGGAAAATCTCACAAGTTTTAATTTGAGAGAATCATTTTATAAGCTGAACAGCGTACTTCCCGATAAATATAAAAATATGGAGTGTAATTTTTTTAAAGCCACACTTGCCGTATCCGTTTATCACTATTTTTTGAAAAACAGTGCGCACACGCGCGTACTAGACATTAGCGCTGGATGGGGAGACAGGTTGCTTGGAGCCCTCTCTAAAAACTTGGAATCTTATCTCGCATACGACCCCAATGTATCGCTTCAAACCGGTTACAAGGAAATGATTGACGAATTTGTTACCGATGACACAGAAAAAGAAAAATATCAAGTGGTCGCCGCACCCTTTGAAACCGCCGAAACAAATCTGCGCGGAAAAACATTCGACCTCGTTTTTACAAGCCCGCCTTATTTCGACTTGGAAGTTTTCACAACAGAGGGCGAACAATCCATCGTTACTCATTCAACATTCGATAAATGGATGGTTAATTTTTTATTTCAATCTCTCTATAACGCCTGGAATACTTTGGCCGCCGACGGAAACATGGTTATTCATATTGATGACTTTAGTAAAGGCGACAAAAAATATCGTATTATCGAACCTATGGTGTTGTTCGTTTGTGGCTGGTGCAGTAATGCGCGCTTTGACGGCGTCGTGGGTGCCAGTGGTTACAATAAAAAAAAGGAATACAAATCGCCCATGTGGGTTTTCAAACACAAGGCATCCGTAAAAGACGAGGTCGATTTCTGCAGAAACATGTTGAAGGAAAAATATCCCGAATTATACGGTTTGGTTCATAAAAAGTTCGGCGATTCGGAATCGGAACTGAAGTCAGCTTCAACTGTAACTTCTTCGCGAAATATTGAGCTAGGACAAGGATACGACTTTAAAGGGAAATTGTGCGTTATTCAGGGAAATAAATATAATATTCACACGAAGAAGGGGTATACTGATTTTTATATTCAGCTTGAGCACGTTTTAAAACGCGTCGGGTTTACTGTCAAACTTTTGGATGACGATTTCATTTCGGGTATTGAAAAATTACAACTCAATCAAATGGAAATGGAAATGGAAGGTGGAGCAAAAGGCAAAGGCGATCACGACAAAAAAAAGGAATCCAGGCGAAAACGTATGGAAAAAATACGCGCTAAAGTTGCGCCAGCGGTGGAGCGCGATATGCCATTAAAAGAAATAGATGTAGATATAGTAGAAGAACAAGAAGAAATAGAAGACCCCGAACTGCCGCGCATATCTTTCGAAGAAGCGCTACAACAACAAAAAGAAAGAGAACGAAGGCGGAAGAAAGAAGAAGTAGAAGAAGCAGACGAAACAGACAAAACACCAGAGAAGAAGGAAGAAGAAAACATATCTGATATATATGACGAGCCGTCTCCTCAAGAAGGACGTTGGGAGGGTGAAGGCGAAAACGAAGAAGGCGAAAACGAAGAAGGCGAAAGTCAAGGTGAAGATTCAAATGTTACAACATATTCTAGAGAGAAAATAGAAAAAGAAAAAGATAATAAAAAACACATTGATCTCTTGCTCAATTTTGAAGACCTGTTTATTGACAAGTCGGTTCCTCGATTCTTTTCCGGAATGCACCTCGATCAAGCATTCACTTTTTATAAAAACCTTGAATCGAAAGGAACCGTAATGTACCCACCCGCCGAATTCATCTACTATACAAATTCAAAAACTTATTCGGTTGATCTGCATTCGCCAGAGTATGCGGAATTCGTGCTGCCTAAAAGTAAAGCGTTTTTATTTCCATACGAAGATAACGGCGCGCTAAATCAAACGTGGAGAGAAATGATGGCTTATTTTAAACACGTGCAAGATGAAACCGACTATATTGTCGTGAAGAGCGGGTTTTCTGCCGATATGAACGACGTTTACCTGGTAATTACGCAAAAGGCAGAAAGCGAACAGCAGTTTCCGAAAGACATTGAGCGCGCATTCCCAAAAGATAAACGTTTTGTTTTAAATGACAATATTTCCGAATTGCGCGATTTTATATTCGATTTCATTCGAGAGAATAACGTCGACCTCGTAATAATCGCAGAACCTTACAATAAAATTGTATCACAGAGGAAAAATGAATACCGCATGTGGTATCTCGGTGGGAAATTCGTTGACTATTTCTGTTTCGGTATAGAGAGAGATGAACAAGGTAAAATAAAGTTGATTGATAACCAGGCATATAATTCGAAAAATGAAATTCACTCTCACCTTAAAACGCTCACAGACAGATTATATAACGTCATATTACAGAAGATTAGAAGTTTACTGAAGAATGACGATTTTGTTCCCGTTGCTATGCGCTTTGATATGTCTTATGCCGTTGATCCCGTTTTCTTAGACAAGCATGCTGTCGTCATTAAACAAAAAGGAAATCTTCGTTTTTATTGCAACGAAATTGAAAATATTGATGGGACTTTTTATACAAATATTCCCATTATAGATGTCGACGGTAAAAAGACATCTCTCGGAAAGACATTCGAAAAAAATTTATTGTCGCTCCTTACAACCACCGTGTTTCAAAGCATGTCGGATTCAAAGCGCGTTCAAAGTGATGAAGAGTTCATCGAGATTTTGAAGGTTATTCGAAAATACACAATGAAACCGCCTCCATCCGCTTGCAATGGCATCGCTCTTAAAAATATTCAGTTTACTTTTGGAACATCAAAACCTAGAGAGAAAGAGAGAATAATCGTTTTAGAAAAAGAAAAAGAAAAAGAAAAAGAAAAAGAAAAAGATGAAGAAAAACCATTAGAAGGTCAAGTAGAAGCTTCAGAACCTGAACTAATTGTTTCAGAACCAGTATTAGAAGAAGAAATTAAAGAAAAAGAAGTAGAAGCAGAATCAGGTAAAGAAAAAGAAAAAGAAGCAGAATCAGGTAAAGAAAAAGAAAAACCGGCAGCAAAGAAAATCAAAGTTAAAATTATAAAACCGGCTTCTACTGCTGCTGCTGCTGCTGCTAGTTCTAAAGAAAAAGGTAAAGGCATTTCGGGTGTAGATCCCAACACATTAATCGGATCACTGGCACTAAAAGAACGCATAAGCCCACCTTCCGATAAAATTGTCGTATCCCCCTATTTTATGAACAATCGCAAAATCTTCGTCGATTTCATAAATAAATTCTTTTTGACAAAATTCAAAGATGCGTCAGAAAAGGGTGCACCCATTAGCTGCGAAGACATAAAAAAAGCTAAAACTGACAGCGCTCGCCTCTCTCTATTTCCTCATCAACAAATCGTAAAAGATTATTTAAACATGTACACGCCTTATCGCGGCCTCCTCCTGTTTCACGGTCTCGGCAGCGGGAAAACATGCTCTTCCATTGCAATCGCAGAAGGGCTTAAAACTGAAAAACAGATCATTATTATGACACCCGCTTCATTGCAAGTGAATTATCGGAACGATCTCAAAAAATGCGGCGACGAATTTTATAAACGAAACCAGCATTGGGAGTTCATTTCTTTAAAACAAGTGCCAGAATCAGAGAGAAATGAGAAAATTACGCAGCTCGCAACCATTTTAAATATCAGCGCGGATATGGTAAAAGAAAACGGTGGTGCATGGATGATTAATGTGAAAAATCAGAAAAATAATTTCCCGGATCTCTCTACAGAAGAGCGTCAACAACTCGAGGCACAGCTGGATGTGATGATTGAGTCCAAATACAAATTTATAAATTATAACGGTCTCAATAAGAATAAACTTAACGAACTCACAAATAATGGAAAAACGAATCCTTTTGATAATGCCGTCGTCATCATTGATGAAGCGCACCGCATCGTCAACTCTATAAGCAACCAGCTCAAAAATTTAAAACCAACAAAAACTGACGACAAAAAAGCTAAAGCGCTTATATCCGTCCAACTTTATAAATACCTGCAAAATGCTGACAATGCTAGAATCATTCTTTTAACCGGAACTCCCATTATCAATTACCCCAATGAACTCGCAATTCTCTTCAACATTCTGCGCGGATACATCAAAACGTGGTCTTTCAAGCTAACCGTCGATAAAGACCAGAAATTCGACGAACAATCTATTATCGACATTTTGAAAAAGCACAACATTGCAAACTATGATTACGTTAAATATATGCCTTCCACACAAACCATGACCATTACGCGAAACCCGTTTGGTTTCACAGGGGCTAATAAAGGTACTGGCGTTACTACAGGATATGCAGGCGTGATTCGAGCCCCCGCCGGTGATGAATCCAACGAACAATTCCTTCAAAACATCAAAAAAATGTTCGCGGCAGAACAAATTAGAGCCGAAGAACCCGTCATCTCAAATTTCACCGCGCTTCCCGACAATTTCGAAGATTTCAAAAATAAGTTTTTGAAAATTAATCCCGACACATTTGAAATTGTTGGCGTAAAAGAGCTGCCGCTTTTTCAGCGCCGCATTCTCGGTCTAGTATCTTATTTTAAAAGCGCACAAGAACAGCTTATGCCTCGACTGCTCGATATCAAAATCGAGTTAATCCCCATGAGCAACATGCAGTACAGCGAATATGTGGACGTTAGAACCGACGAAATTTCAAAAACAAAACGCGCGCAAAAAAATAAAAACATGTATGAAGTTTCTTCCAATTCTTATCGCATTTTCTCTCGACTCTGTTGCAACTTTGTTTTTCCATCCGCAAATGAAGCGGACGGACGACCGGGTCGGCCCAAAAAGGAGAAAATGAATGAACAAAATGTGGACGCGCTCACGCAAGAAGATGTTCGCGAACGACAGGCCGCAACATTCGTTGAAGGCGTTGAAGAAGACGCGCCTCTAGAAGTGATTTCCGGCGATAGCTCCTATAATGAAAAAATACGCGAATTGTTTCAGTACTATGAAACACACGGCGACGATTTGAGGGACGGAGACGGGGGTAAATTGAACGAATACAGTCCCAAATTTCTAAAAATGTTTCAGAATATAAGCAGCCCGGAAAATAAAGGGTTGCATCTCGTTTATAGCCAGTTTCGTTCACTGGAAGGAATCGGCATGTTCTCGCTCGTTCTGAATGCGAATGGATTCGCGCAATTTAAAATAAAAAAGGATAAAGATGGAGAAGGTTGGTTTGTTGACATTGCACCCGAAGACCAGGATAAACCCACGTATGCGCTTTATACCGGAACTGAAGACGCCGAAGAAAAGGAAATCGTTAGAAACATATTTAACAGCGATTTTTCATCCACTCCGGAAAATATCAAAGGATATTTGGAAAGAAGGCAAAAAACGAGTTCACTTAGTAACATGTACGGAGAAATGATTAAAGTGTTCATGATTACCGCATCCGGATCAGAAGGTATCAATTTGCGAAATGTGCGATTTGTTCACATTATGGAACCGTACTGGAATGGCGTGCGCGTGGAACAAGTCATTGGGCGCGCGCAGCGCATTTGCAGTCACGAAGATTTACCGGAAGATGAAAAGGATGTTCAGGTTTTCGAATACTTGGCTGTTTTTTCAGCAGCGCAAAAGGAAAAACTGAACAAGGAATTAAAATCGACAGACAACGGAAAAACGACTGATCAAGCACTGTTCGACATTTCCAAAAAGAAGGAAGAAATTAGCCGCGAGCTGTTGAATGCGATAAAAACCACATCCATCGATTGCAAAGTGCACAAGGGTGCGAAATGTTTTGAATTTTTAGGAACGCCAGATTCCTCCTCTTTTTCATATGTTCCAAATATAGAACTGGATGAGACAGAAAAGGAAATGGTCGCGAATGTCGCGGTGGAAGAAGAGGTGTTTAAACTGCTGCCTGCAACATACAAGGGCGAAAACGGGGAACGGTTGGTTCGTTCCATGAAGACCAATAAAGTTTATTATAAAAATGATAAATTCGACGCGCTCACTTCGAGTGGGAAACCGTTTGATGTGAAAGAGCTTGACCAATACGGGCACATTGAACAAGTCGGGGATAAACTGAAAATGTTCCGAGTGTAGTAGTTACATATATGTGTTAACTATATTTGTTTTCATATACGAGTGCGCCAATAATCTTATGATTATCGTCGCGTATTGCCTCCACTCTAAGCTCAACTCCTATAGGATATGCAGGACTAACTTCTCTAAATCTCCTTGTCTTCCCATCTTTCAGAGTTTTACCCACCTGGTTTTTTTTATCGTGTTCGAAGCGCGTGCCTACTTCATTAGTAATCCGATCGGCAATAATTTTTTTATGTGTATCCACCACTACTACATCTCTATCTAGAATATCGCCAATTCGACCAAATGCGCGTTTCATCATTTCCAACTTTGTCATTTTATTTTTTATATATTATTTATAAAAAAATTTATCCTAAATAATATATTTTTTATAAAAAAATAGAGTTTTACTCTTTATTCATTTAAAATCACAGCTACTTACTCTTCAATTATTTCACACGCGTCTCTTGGATGCACGAACCACCCTTGTCCTTCATTGAGTCGTCGCAGCGTTTCAGGATAGAGTTCGGGATGCGTCCACTCATTTCGTTCCTGACGAACTGGGTAGAATCGGAATCCACCGGATAGCGGGCGCATACATTTGATGATAGTTCCTTGATCATCTTTTTGAATTTGTTTTTGCATTGTAGTTACAACTTTTTCAGGAACAATGCGATGCTGCGCCCATTCTTGATGACGCGCGCTCTTTTCGTGTTTTTGCCAATGTTTGAATTTTCCATTGTATCCGCAAACGCATGTCCATGTTTCTGTTTCATTTGTTCTCCAATCGCCGACCGCATGTCTGGCGACAAAAGGACAACACACTGGGTTCGGGTTTTTGTAAACACGTTCTTGGTTTTTGGCAATTTTGTGTGTTGACTCACGATTGAGTTCATTTTGTTCTTCTTGAGACATTGACAACCATGAATTCGGGTTGATGTGGCTCAGCACACGAGTGACGCGACTCCACAATTCATAATCATCATGTCCTCTAAATAAACTTTGCACACCGGCAAACAAATTCACTGGGACTGCAATAGCACCAATAGCACCAATAGCACGCTCAGCAAGAGGAGGAACAGCAGGAGGAGGAGGGGCAACAGCAGAAGTTGCAACACGATGAAGCGCACCCAATGCATTCATAGCTTCAAGATACTCACCTTCGGTCATTTTGTCTTGGTTTTCTTCAATCACACGCATTAATGTAGCCAAATTTGGATTCACGGCCATTTCAATTGTCTTGCTGCTTGCTGGTTCTAAACATTGTTTATTAAAAAATAAAAAAATCAATTTATTTTTTTTAAAGTGAAAATTATAGATTTTATTTTTATATTTTATTATAACAATACTATAAAAATAAAATATGGCTTTTCCTGTTTCTACTCCTCCTGCTCCTCCTCCTGCTCCTCCTCAACGTGAATACGATCAAATTGTATCCGCCGATGTAAAAATTAAGAAACTTTGCAATTCTGATGATGAATACAAAATTACATTCGTTGGTAATGTTAGCAAAGTTTTATTTTATCAAGGTTGGTTCCCAACGTCTACTGCATTAAATAATGATCGCAAAGTATTTGAACTTAAGGCAAAAGATTGGGTAAAGGTGACTTTTCCGAAATCTCCTCTCGCATTTTCTTTTACACCCACTTGCGTAATGGAATTTAGTGATGGCGAATGTCCACTCCATAATAAAGGAAAACAATGCAGGCACAGGCACGTTTTCGTTATCAATAAAGGAAAGGTAAATAAGAATGGACAAGTTGTTTTGTATGTTTCATCAGAAGATATTGACAAAAACAATACAAACAAAGTTATAAAAAAAATTAAAAACATTCCTCAAGGTAAGTTTCATAATGCACGATTCGACATCGATTCGAGTTCGAGTTACTGCAATTGGTGCTTATCATCCAGTGGTCCGTGCTACAGCGTTACTAATCCTGGTTGTATGAAATGTATAGTAAATTGCCAAGATCAAAATTAGTAAAACTTTTATATATAAACTTGTATAATCAAAAATTATTTTTATTTTTTTCTTTAGGAAATATATAATATATAATCATTCAATTTACATGCCCAAATACAATAAAACTTCTCGACGCGGTCATAAACGCAGTCAAAGTCGCGGTCGTACTCAAAGACGCGGTCGCGGTCAACGTGGTGGTATGTTGAGACCGGGCCATTACAATCCCCCTAACCCTCATTGGGGACCTTAATTATTTATCTATTTATTATATTCTCATGATTATGAAACTGATCTTACTATATCAATTCGGATAGTTTTACTTCAAGCAGCGATTCAAAGCAGCTGGGTGGTCTAGTGGTCAGATTATCGGATTTGTATTCCGGACATGGCAAGTTCGATTCCCGGCACGTCAAACTGCGATTTTCAACCCCTTGTAGCTCAGCGGTAGAGCGCCGTAAAACACCGTCAGTTATCACCATGACTTTACAAGTCCGATCGACAGATGGTTATCGCATCATAAGCCGGAGGTCATAGGATCGAAACCTGTCGAGGGGATTCATTACACTTCAGCCGCTTTTAAGAAGCGACCATTAGAAGACACAACTTTCAACCGGTGTGGCGCAGAGGTAGCGCGCAGGGCTCATAACCCTGAGTACATACGATCGAAACGTGTCACCGGTATTCATTACACTTCAGCCGCTTTAAAGAAGCGACACTTGTCTACATATTAGAAGAGATAACTTTCAACCGGGTGGCGCAGTGGAAGCGCGCGGGGCTCATAACTCCGAGGACGTTGGTTCAAACCCAACCTCCGGTATCATAATCCTTCGCCCCTTTACAGAAGAGGGTGTTCATAGCTAAGTGACCTAAAACACAGCAACACTTATACCGGTATAGCTCAGCGGCAGAGCATCTCAAACATCGTTTGTCTATCACCATGACTCATTAGAGTCCGCACTGACGAATGGTTATCGCCTTATAAGCGGAAGGTCACAGGATCGAAACCTGTTGCCGGTATGATTACAATTTAGTTGCTTTACAGAAACAACTCGTCATAGCTAAGTGTGCGTAACACATAGCACATTAGCCCCCGTAGCTCAGTGGAAGAGCTCTCATTGTTTACATGAAAGTGCGTGAGGTCGAAACTCACCGGGTGCAATACTTTAGTTGCTTTACAGAAACAACTCGTCATAGATAAGTGACGCAAAATCACTCCCGTGGCGGGCAGCTTATCGTCGAACAAGCTCATGACACTCATATGTCCGAAGGTTTGATGGTTATCTCTTTCTCATTAAAAGGCAAGCGTTGGATCGACGCCGACGGGTGGTATAAGCGTATTAATACGCATACATTTTTTAATCTTATTATTGGTTGTTTATATCATTGACATAGATAGATAGATATATAATATAATGTACTGATTTAAATAATTGCCTGTACATTATATTAGCATATCGGCTTCATTAGCTTAGTATTT
>Ga0315284_10010469_pt1 | contig 13209 bp, 4 predicted proteins | sample YL17G09_16_MG_FD_203696 | JGI IMG/M metagenome (GOLD analysis project Ga0315284, IMG submission 203696) | Sediment microbial communities from Yellowstone Lake, YNP, Wyoming, USA - YL17G09_16 | ecosystem: Environmental > Aquatic > Freshwater > Lake > Sediment | place: USA: Wyoming | collected...
CGAGAAGCTCGTCGGCGTACCGTTCCGCGTCATAGACAACAACGGCGCACCCCAAGGCCCCAAGCACTTCGTGTTCTGGGACCCGCCCATGGACGACAGCGGCGAGAGGCGGTCCCCGTACACCGAGGCCGTCTGGCTGTTCAAAGAGCACGTCAAGCACAACATCAAGAACATCACATTCACCAAGGCCCGCAGGATTGCGGAGCTCATCCTCCGATGGTCCAAGAACGACCTGACCGCCGAGCTGATCGAGAAGATATCCTCTTACAGGGCCGGCTACACGCCACTGGAGCGAAGGTCCATTGAAAAGGGCCTGTCGTCGGGCAACCTCATAGGCGTCACGGCCACCAACGCCCTGGAGCTGGGCATAGACATAGGCGACCTGGACGCCACGATACTCGTCGGATATCCCGGCACCATCGCGAGCACCTGGCAGCAGGCCAACAGGGCCGGCAGGGGCGAGGCCGAGGCACTCATCACCATGATCGCGCTCCACGACCCGCTGGACCAGTTCTTCATGAAGCATCCCGAATACTTCTTCGGTCGGTCCAGCGAGAACGCCGTCATAGACCCGCAGAACGAGTACATACTCAAGGAGCACCTTGGCCCCGCGGCCCTGGAGATACCGATGGACGACAAGGACGCGGTGGAATACTTCGGCCCCAAGGCCCCGACCCTGATGAAGGAGCTCGAACGGGACGGCATGGTGACCAAGGACCGGGCCCTAGCCGCGGGAACCGACAAGAAGGGCAAGGGCCGGAGGAAGGCCAAGGCCCCGCCGCCGGTCAAGGAGGGCGACTTCTGGTACTGCACGAAGACGAGGCCCCACCGGTACGTCTCCATCAGGACGGCCTCCAGGGACAGCTTCCAGATAATAGACGTTTCCCGACGCGGGGACCGCGTCATAGGATTGGCCGACAGGGCCCGGGCCTTCACCGAGAACCACAAGGGGGCCATCTACATCCACCAGGGGAACACCTTCTATGTCCGCGACCTGGACCTGGCGGAGCACAAGGTCTACGTCGAGCCCATCGAGGCCGACTACTACACCGAGCCGCTCATGGCCGTCAACATCCGGGTCCTCGAGGAGGGCCTTTCCAAGGAGCTGGGCGACGGGAAGTTCTGCTCCGTCCACTACGGCCGCGTCGAGGTCCGCGAGGAGATGAAAGGCTTCGTGCAGGTCCGCGAGGGCGGCGAGGCCGATGGCGAGGTCATGTCCAAGGAGGGCCTGAACCTGCCGCCCACCATACTCGAGACCTCGGCCTTCTGGCTCAAGGTGGACCCGTCTGTCAGGGAGGCCCTCGAGGAAAAGAAGCTGTCCTTCGAGGGCGGCCTCCACGGGATAGAGCACGTGGCCAACGCCATGCTGCCGCTTTATGCCATATGCGACCGGCGCGACCTGGGTGGCGAGACCCACATGACCCACAACCAGCTGGACCGGCCCGGAATATTCATCTACGACAACAGCCCCGGCGGTGTGGGATTGACGGAGAAGGGCTACGAGAACATCGACGCCCTGCTCCGGACCGTCCTGGACGCCATCAGGAACTGCCCCTGCGAGAGCGGCTGCCCGAGTTGCATCCACAGCCCCTACTGCGGCAAGAGGAACGAAGGCCTCGACAAGGCCGGGGCCATAGAGATACTCGAGATGATCACCGGGAACAGGCCGAAGGGCGGGAAGAAGTAGGCCCGAACCCCAATCCTCATACTATTAATATTTAGGATGGTTTTCTAGTACTTACTATATAACGCTCCTTGATTGACCTGGAGGTAATGGCATTGAAAGGCGCCCTGGCCGTCGCGTTGGCCCTGACATTCGTGCTTACATCGTTAGCGCCGCTCATGATGGTGTCTGGCGATGAGCAGGGGCCGACGGTGGAATGGCGCCTCAACCTCCGGGCCCTGGCCTACCCGGGGGAGCCCACTGCGCCCCAGGTCGTCGACCTGGACGGCGACGGGGCCAACGAGCTCGTGCTGGCCTCCGCGGAATCCGTCTACGTGATCAGGGCCAAGGGAACCCAGAAATGGCGTTACTCCGTCGACGGGATAGTAACGGGCGTCGTGGCGGCGGACCTGGACGGCAATGGCGAGAAGGAGGTCGTGGCGGTCACGGACTCCGGCACGGTCCACTGCCTGAGCAAGGACGGGTCCCATCTGTGGTCCTACGACGCGAAGGGATTCATAAAGAACGCGCCGGTCATCACGGATTTCTACAATAATGGGAAGCTGGACATCATTTTTACCGCAAAGACGGGGCTGTTCATACTTGATAATAAAGGTGCATTGGTTGAAAACCATCCGGAAATAACATCCAGCGTACCAGTGGTCGTGGCCGGTGATTATGACTACCAAAAACAAAAGGCCTCAAAAACGGTCTACATCAGTGGTGCTTCCGGAGGCACAATCCTTCCTGCAAAAGGGAACGCCAATTCGCAAAAAGCCTGGACATTTCCGTATCCTCCGACGGACAGTGCAGCGATCGCCGACATCAACCGCGATGGATCGCCAGAGGTCCTTACACCTACGAAGTCCAGCATTTCGGTGTGGGCGATTTGGGGCGCAATCATTGGCGGGGTCAATTCTAGCTCGCCTCTCGTATCCCCGGTCATTACCGACATGAACAGGGACGGTATCCCTGAGGTTATCGTCGGCAACCAGGACGGGGATATTTACGAATCCACCCCCGGTGTTAGCATAGGCTGGCAGGCCCATATCGAGGGCGGCGTCGCAGGGCTCATCGCGGTCGATGCCCCAGAGCCATACATCCTGGCCATGTCCCGCGATGGTCGTTTGACCCAGTTCGATACGAACGGCCTCAGGGCATGGTCCAAATCGCTGGGCATCGAGGCCAACCGGTCCGTGGTCGCGGCAGATGTGGATGGTGATTCCGAGATGGAGATCATAGTGGTCGGGACCGGCGGGGAGCTCATCCTCCTGAACACGCACCAGGCCCTTAAGGCCGGATGGCCCATGGCGAACCACGACCCCGAAAACACACGGGCCCTCATAGCAACCGAGAAAGGGAGCCTCCCGTGGGCCATGGACTGGGCCTATGCCCATCCTACAGCCGACAACCTAACGACGGTACTTGCGGATGTCAATGGCGACGGCAAGGACGAGGTTCTCGAGGTCTCGGATGCGGGCGACTTGACCTTGCTGGGTGGGGATGGCCATAAAATGGGGGCCCTCACACTCAAAGCCTCGACCTGGCTCACCCCCATAGCGGCCGACGTCGACGACGATGGGGCCAAGGAAATTATTGTTCAGAATGGAAATATGGTCCAGGTTATGAACCGTTATCTCGCGCAGATATGGAACCGTTCGATGCAGGACCCGACAGCCTTGGCGGCCGGAGATGTCGACGGGGATGGACATTCCGAGGTCTTCATCGGCAATGCCACCGGATACATTGTTGGATTGCACGGAGATGGAAAACTGCTCTGGGACACGAACGCAGGCAATGAACTAGCCTCCATCACAATCGCAGACATCGGCTCGGACGGTTCGATGGAACTGATCGAGACCAACGGCCTCCATTACATGTCCATCCGGAACGCTGTAAATGCGACGCTTGAATGGTCTAGTAATGTGTTGTCGGGAGAGATTCTTCCTCCCATGGTCGGCGACCTCGATGGTGATGGAACACTCGATGTCGCCGTGGCCTCCCAGGGCGGGAATATCGCGGCATATTCCTCGAATGGGACGGAAATGTGGAAGTCCCATTCGCCAGGGGTCCCCCTCGGTCTGGCAGCTTTCGGTGGCGACGCGCACGGTCAGGACATAGCCCTGACAATGTCGGCCAATGGCGATGTGCTTTACATGGACGGGGCCACCGGCAAGACCATCGCCACCATAGGCCATGATGGTTTGGCCACTGTCCCCAGAAAGATAGTTTCAGCGTTCCTGGGAACGTCCGAACCAGCCGTTGCAGGGTTCCTCGGCAATTCCATCGGTAGCGGGTTCTTTTGGGCTAGCAGGTCCGATTCCATGTTACAGTTCCTATGGTTGGGCAACGTGACCAGTGACCTGAACTTCGGCGACCTCGACGGTGACGGTCTCATAGAGATGGTGTTCTCGGGCTCCACAAGCTTCGCATATCGCCTCGATGTGGGGCCAGGCCCGACCATCCCATGGTCCATGTTCGGCCACGACCCGGAACGAACGTACAATCCCTACGCCAAGGGCGGTCGGATATATCCTGACCTCACCATCGCCCCACAGGACATAACCTTCGACCCCATCGTCGCGAACGGCGCCATCAAGGCGAACGTCTCCCTCATCTATCACAACCAGGGCCCTGTTCCGTCCGGCGAGTTCAACATCACACTCTCGAAGGACGGGACCAACCTGACGACCTTCTATGTCCCGTCCTTGCCCGCGTTCTCCGACGGTAAGGCCACCTACAAGTGGACGGTCAACTACGAGAACTCGACCTTGGACGTGGCCCTCGACAGCGGGAACGCCTTAACAGAGCTCCGTGAAAACAACAACAAGGCCACCAGGACGCTCTTCAAGAACCTCAGGCCCGTGGCCGATGCCGGGCCGGACGTCAGGACCGACCCGAAGAAGGCCATCATCCTAGACGGTAGCAAGTCCAAGGACCCGGACGGGGACATCGTCTCCTACCTGTGGGACTTCGGAGACGGGACCACGGCCAAGGGCGCCGTGGTGACCCATGCATTCAACAAGAGCGGCCCCTCCAATGTCGTTCTCACGGTCACGGACGAGTACGGCGCAACGGGCTCAGACAACAGGACCGTATGGGTCAACCATGTCCCGACCATCACCGACTGGAGGCCCAAGTCCAACACCACCCTGAACGAGGGCGAGACGATAGTCTTCTGGGTCATGACCGGCGACCTCGACGGGAACAAGGTCTCCGTCACATGGTACCTGGACGGGGTCCCCATGGCCCAGGGCAACTCCTGGTCCTGGTGGGCCAACTACTCCTCCGCCGGGACCCACCTGGTCACGGCCTCGGCCTCGGACGGTAGCCTCGTCACGAACAAGACCTGGATGGAGACGGTCATCGATTCTGGCCGGCTCATCCAGGACGCAACGCCGCCGACACCTGTGACCATACCCGAGGGCCAGACCCAGCAGTTCACGGTCGTCCTGTCAGGGGCGGCCCAGGACGCCCAGATCGACTGGTACCTGGACGGGCACATCGTCCAGTCCGGGACCAAGGACTTCGCCATCTACGCGGGCCCTGGCACCCAAGGTCACCACGACCTCGAGTTCAGGGTCCAGGCCGACAACGCATGGGACTACTTCTACTGGAACGTCACCATAGGGCCAAAGGCCGACATCCCGAGGATCCGCTGGGCCTTCCCGGACACCGCGAACATCACCACGGTGTTCGGCACGCCGGTCTACATGGGCATTTCGTCCGAGGGCGGCTCGGTCCAGTGGTACGTCGACGGAAAGGCCCGGGTGGGCCAAAACGATCCGAGCTTCAGGTTCGACATCTGGGGCAACTCGTCCTACAACGTGACCGTCATCGTGAGCTCCGGGACCAACAGCGTGTTTAGGAACTGGATCATCAACATAGAGCACCCGCCCATCGCCAACATCCAGCCCAGCGCGCTGAACGTGAAGATCAACAAGAAGGTCGATTTCGACGGCAGGAACAGCAAGGCCTACAAGGCCACCGACGTCATAACATCCTACAAGTGGGACTTCGGCGACGGGACCACGGACACGGGCCAGGCGGTCAAGCACGCCTACAAGAAGGCCGGCGGCTACCAGGTCACGCTGAATGTGACGGATTCTAAAGGTATGACCGCCTCGACATCGGTGACCCTCGTGGTCCAACCCGCTCCGCAGGCCTCGACGTCGGGCTTCGAAGGCATCTTCCTGTTCTTGGCCGTAGCTATAACGGCCCTCGCCGTCGCAAGGAGGAGGCAAGCATGAGCCTGGACGATCTCGAGGAGCAGGCACGCGAAAAGGGCATCAGCGGAAGGGCCCATCAGGAGCTTCAGCGGGTCCTCGACATGGTCGCCGACAAGGAACGGTCCTATGTGATGTGGCACAGGACATTCATGTTCACGGCGGCCATGGCCCTGTGGGCGGTCATGTTCGCCTGCGTGCTCTTCCTGGTCGGCCTCGACATAGAGCTTGCCCTGCCGGCCGGCATGGGCATCTTCCTAGCGGCCGTTCTGGCCGTGACCTTCTTCCCGTTCCTGATATCGATGTTCAAGAGCCTGGAGCTCGCCCAGGAGCTTGCTTCCATCGAGGCCAGGGCCTACGCGATCATAGAAACAAAATCGGCCTAGGCCTTCTTCTTCACCCGGCCTTCCTTGCCGCAGCCGGAGCACCTTATGGTCTCTTGGCCATCGCCATAGGTTATCATGCTCCCGCAGCGCGGGCACTTGATGGTCCTCGTGGCTGGCTGGGCCCCAATGATGTGCGGCTTTTTCGGAGGCGCCTTCCCCTTCTTCCCGCAATGCGGGCACTCGAGGACCTCGGCCTCGGGATGGGTCGAGAACCTCCTCTTGCATCCCGGGCAGGTCACGAACCTCTCCGACGGGCCCGTGATGTGCCTCGGCCTCGCCGGCGCTTCGGGCTTGGGCGGCAGATAAGGCTTCGGGCGGGCCAGCGGCACCTCCGCGCGCGGCTCCATCGGCGCCATGGCAAGGGACCTGGGGGTCTGCCTCGGCGGGGCCCTCCTCGGCGGCAATGGTGCGGGTACTTCCTCCTCCGAGCCCTCGCTCTTCCATTGCCTGAGCGGCAGCCGGTGCTGGTGGACATGCGGCTGCAGCTTCCTGTAGCCTTCGAGGTTCTGGCCGTCCTTGTCGAGGGTGGCGGCCTTGCCCCTATCGTGCCTGGCCTCCATGTGCTGTCTGGCTGCCTGGGCCCTGCGGCCCCGTTCGGCCCCGGCCTTTTCCCGGGCCCTGGCCCTCCGGCCCCTCCAATAATATACGACGCAGACTATGGAAACGACGACCAGTATGATTGGAAGGAAGCACACAGGCTGCGACAGGGCCACTGCCAAGGACTTTTCGGTCGTGGGCCTGACGAACAAGGTCACATTGTCGTCCAGGTCGTTTTCAAGGATCTCGACCATGGTCCTCTTGTCCTTCGTTATGCTGGGCTGGGTCTTGAAGTCCGATGCCTTGAGGCTCCTGTGGACCTCGTAGATCTCGACCCCGTCGGGCATGGTTATCCTGTAGATGACCATCCAGCCGGCCTGGCCCTGCAGGTGGAATGTCTTGGCCGTGTCGATAAGGCTGCCGAGGCTGTCCTTGGCGTTCAGGTCCTTGTCGACGGTGACCGTCGCCGAGCCCCGAAGGTAGATGGCCCCCGTGGCGGAAGCGTTGAGCGTGTGCTCGTCCACAAGGACCCTGAAGTCCACCTCCTTGCCGAGGGCGTATCCTAACTGGAGCTTCATGGCCCTGGAAAGGTCCTCCACGAGGGAGTCTATCCGTGCCCTGTCCAGTTTTTTCTCGGCGATGAGGGCCCTTATGAGGTCCGCGTTGGCCCGCTCCAGCTTTACATCGGCCGGGAGGCTGCTTTGGATCTCGTCGTCCAACGGCATGCTCTCGAGGGCCAGATTGACGCTGACCTTGAACTTGAACGCTGTCCGGTGCTGGCCCAGGACCTTCATCAGGTCGTAATCCACGTTCACTATCTCTAGCTTCACATCGATCGTGCCGTTGATGGGCGGCTCCCAGGTGCTGTCCATCGCCAGTGAGCCCTTGAGGGGGCTGAAGGCCCGGTCCCACGAGTAGGTTCCCCGGCCGCCCACGATGCTCGACGGCGCAAGGCCCGTGCCCTCGAGCGTAACGTTCTTGGGAAGCGTCATTTGGACGCTCCAGTTCATGTCATTGTAGATGCCGATCTCGAAGGGGACCTTGGCCCCGGACCACAAGGCCTGCTCCGCGATATGCCTGGACATCCCCTTGAGGTCCAGCGAGCCGTTTCCCGTCAGCCGGGCCCGGACCGGCCTGCCGACCATGGTGCTAGCATCATAGCCAGAAAGGCTCGTCTGGTTCCACTCGAACCTCAATGTCATGGGGCCCGCCAGCATCCCCGACAGCTGCGACTGCAGCGCGTTGATCTGGGGCTGGACCGTCAGGTCTTGAACCTCGGCCCACGTCAAGAGGCCCTCCTCGACGGCCATCCTTAGACCGTCGGCGGAGACCAGGTAAATTCCGAGTACGCTCGGGAAGTGGGGCGATACCTTGGTGGAGTCGACGGCATAGATGGCCAAATCGACGGACAGCGTGACCTGGTCCAGCTCCTGGACGTCCACCGAGGCCGGGGCGTCGATGCGCGCCTTGAGATTTGCCGGAGGATTGTAGACCAGCGCCAGATAGCTGTGGTCTCCAAGGTCCACCGTCGAATTCCTGGCGTCGATGGAAAGTTCCCTCGTGCTCGTCAGGGCCTGGCCGGCCTTGACGTAGAAACCCGCCGGCGGGACCACACGGAACAGGTTCAGGTGCCCGGCCTTGGCCTTCAGCTCCACGCTCAGGTTGAGGATGCCGCCCATGACGAGCGTCCCCCGGACCAGCCGGTCGACGCTGGTCCCGGCCGGAAGCCCGAGGCAGGCGGGATTGATGGTGACATGGGCGTCGGCCCCGAAGGTGACCGGGTCCCTGTAGATGTCGCCGGTGACGTTCTGGCCCAAAGAGACGATGTACCCGGGCGAGGTCTGGACCGTGGCGTTCCCAAGGTCCAGCGAGCCCAGGGTCCCGTTGACGATCCCCAAGAGCTCCTGCTTGGCCTTGTCCAGGAATTCCTGCTTGAGGACCGGCTCGGACTCAAGACGCCCCCTGAAGGCGCTGGCCGGGACGCCGGTCGGAAGACCCAGGTCGGCCTCGTAGACGCTGTAACGGGCTTGTACGGTGATGTCCGAGAAGTTGCCGAAGGTGACGTTGTATTGCGACACGACCCATTCGGGGGCCGGAGTGTCATCGGTGCCCTGGGCTTGGACGCCGAAGGGACACTGGCCTAACGGAACGAGCAGGGCCAATATAAGGAACAGGGCCATCGGGCCCTTGGGGCAAGGGAGGCTCATGAGAATCCTAGAGTATAACTAGTGATAAATAAGGATTGTCTAAAATAATAGGTCGGATGATATAACGGCGCCTATCCGTAGGCCATCTATCTCCATGGGCAGAGGCGTTATCTTTGAAAGGCAGTCCTGCCTGTGCCGAAGGAAGTCCTTGATCTGGTTGTTCAGCAGGGTCGCGTTGATGGCCCCCACGACCTCTCCTATCGGCCTCCCGTGGCAGAAGAACTTGAATGTCGGTGTCCCCATGACGCCGAACTTACGGACAAGGTCCGGGCTCGTGTTGGCATTTATATTGGTGAACACCGCACGTTCCTTGTGGTCGTCGGAAAGCTTGGCATAGGTCGGCGCGACGGCGGCGCAGTTCACACATGTGTTGGTGTAGAACTCGACGATGACTAGCTTGTCCTCCATCTCGATGGTCTCCTTGAAGGACTTCTCAGTGATATTCTTAATGTTTGGCATTTAAAGCACCACCGATGGCTGTCTGTGAGAAAGGGATTCCTAACTTATATAAACCCTGAGTTCTCTTCGATTAGTCAATTACGAACGCCCACCCAATGGAAAATTTCTACCAAGTGGCCAAGAGCGGTCTGGGAGGTCATCCCTATGGTCGATACAGGAACCCTGCGAGCGGTCCTCGTGTGCATGTTGCTTATCAATGTCCTGATCCCCTTGGCGCCGTCGTCCTCTATGGTCCCGGACGAAGGCCGGACGCCGCTCGCCACGCCCCTGGCACCCAGGGCAACTCTGCCGGCCACCGGGACGTACCGCGGCCTGGCCACCGGGGACATCGACCATGACGGGGACCAGGATCTCGTGGCCGCTGGCGATAGTGGCGTCGAGGTATGGGAGGGCGACGGCGCGGGCTCATGGACCGCAAGGACGGCCCCCACGAACACTGGAAGATACTATGATGTTGTCCTGTCGGACGTCAATCATGACGGCGACCTCGACATCATGGCCGTCGGCGACAGCGGCGCGAAGCTTTGGACCGGCAACGGCGCCTGGGCATGGACCGCCGGTACCTCACCCATAGGTAGCGGGCCCCTCTATTCGGCCGCTGCCGCGGACATCAACATCGACGGCAATCCTGACCTCATGGCCGGGGGCCCAGGCGGCATCAGGCTCCGCCTTGGGAACGGGGCCGGCGGATGGTCCGCAGGGACGGACCCGGCCTCGACGGGCACATATTATGATATTGCGATCGGCGACCTCAACCTCGACGGAAAGCTCGACATCGCGGCCGCTGGGAACGATACCGCTGCTAACAACGGCACGGTCAAGACCTTCATGGGGAACGGTGCCGGCGGATGGCCCTCGACGGCCACCGTGGTATCGGGCGTCAAGGGGCCGTTCTACGCGGTCGCCACCAGCGACATTGACAGGGACGGCAAGCCGGACCTGTGCGGGGCCAGGGCCGGCGGGGTCCACTGCTGGTCCGGCAATGGCGCCAACGTATGGACCCAGGCCCCGGCACCGACCTGGGCCCACGATAACAGGGCACTGCTGCTGCAGGACCTCGATAACGATGGCAAGGCGGACCTCGTCATAGGCGACGAGAACGGGACACGCGCATGGCTCGGCGACGGGGGCACGTCATGGCCCGCGATACCGGCGGTCCCGGTGCACAATGTCACGGCCCAAGGCATGGTCGCGGCCGACCTTGACCACGATGCCGAACCGGATATCATCGTGGCCACCGCGGGCAAAGGCCTCAGGATGTGGCTCAGCGACATCATTGCCGTCAAGGTCACCGGATGGACATTGGCCTCGACGAACATCGTCTCCACAGGCAAGTGGGCGGACATAGACTTTGGCGATGTGAACAATGACGGCGACCTCGACCTCGTGGTCACCAGCTACCAAAGCCAGAACAAAGGCATCAGGGCATACCTCGGGGACGGAACAGGGACATGGACGAACTCCTCGACCGGCCTGCCCGTCGTTAGCAGCATCTCGGGTGCGAGGTTCGTGGACCTGAACCATGACGGGATGCTTGACCTTGTGGCAACGACCGACGAGATGTGGACCATGGGCGTGATAGGCACAAGGGTCTGGAAGGGCAACGGCGATGGCACCTGGACCTTCCAGACGACCGTGGACACGAGGGCCGGGGCCGGCCTCGAGATCGGGGACTTCAACAACGACGGCGACACGGACCTGTGCACCGGCTACTGGACGAACGCCCAGGGTCCCATGATATTCCGGGGGAACGGGGACCTGACATTCCAGGCCGATTCCGGCCCATCGGCATCGGCCATCAATGTCGATGACACCACCGTCGGCGATGTGGACAATGACGGCAAGCAGGACTTCGCAGCCTCGACCATGAACAACGCGGGGATGCAGCTCTGGACTGGCGACGGGACCGGAGGGGCGGCCTCATGGACCCGCGAGGACAACGGGATATCAAACACTGCGGTCTATTTGGGTCTCGCCATGGGCGATGTGGACAACGACGGGGACCTCGACATGGCAGCCGCAGGGTACTCCTCAGGGAACGGGGTCAATGTATACCTCGGTGATGGCGGAGCTGGAGGGACGGTCGACTGGACCGAAGGCTCCAAGGGGCTACCCTTGACGGCCCAGATGTCAGGGGTGGAGCTCGGGGACCTTGACCTCGACGGGGACCTCGATGTCCTGGCCGGGAACGTATCCAATGGCGGCGTGGACCTCTTTGCCGGTAACGGCGGGGTCGGCGGCACGGTCAACTGGACCGAGATGGGTAAAGCATCCCTGCCCTCGACGGGGAACGTCTGGGGCGTGAAGTTCGGGGACATCAACAAGGACGGCGTCATGGACATCGCCGCGACACCCGACACGAACGGCATCCGTGTCTGGAGGACGGATGTGTCCCCTGTGGTGCATTTCGACCATGTGGACATCTCGCCGGTCTCGGCGAATATGAACACGAGCGAGAGCAAGGACTTCACGGCCCAGGCCTACGACGCTGCCAACAAACCGGTGGCAGGGGTACGCTATGCCTGGGAGATCGAAGGCCAGGCCGGGATAGTGTCCTTGAACACGACGGAGGGCGCCAAGGTCCGCCTCACAACACTGGGTCCAGGGACCGGCAAGCTCAGGGTGACGGCCACCGAAGGCCTGTTCGCCAAGGGCAAGACCGCCGACGTCACGGTCGTTGCACCGCCGCCGCCGAAGGACATGAAGGTCGTACCGCAGTATTCGATCGCTCCGGGCACCATCTGGGCGAAGGGGACCAACTGGACCGGCAAGCAGGAGAACGCGACCGTGACCATCGGCCTCAAGGCCCTCGGACGGGACGTTACTTCCAAGGACAGGCTCAAGGTGAACTTCACGCTCGCCGCGGGCATCGAACCGGTGAACGGGACGTTCCAACCATCGCCCAACACAACGGTCCGGAACGTCAACGGGACCACGGTCCTAAGATGGAACGTGAGCTCAATACAGAATTCCACAACGAAGAACCTCAAGTTCGACATCCTATCGCGGAATGTGGGGGCGTCGGTCCTTGTCAATGTCCCGGCGATCTCCGACATCAAGTTCCTGAACCTCAGCGGCATGCAGCTCCTGAGGCCCGCCCAGCTCACGATCGGCGTTCAAGAGGTAAAGCGGGATGTGCCAGGGCCGCCTCGGAACCTTACCGCTACGGCGGGCGACAAGTTCGTGCAGCTTTCTTGGAAGGCGCCGTCCTTCGACGGGAACTCGACCGTGACAGGGTACAGCGTCTATCGCGGCCAGGTGCAAGGGTCAGAGGTCCTTCTAAAACAGGTCGGCAACGTGACCGGGCTGAACGACACGAACGTGACCAACGATGTGAAGTATTTCTACAAGGTCACAGCGCTGAACAAGATCGGAGAGGGGCTGCCCTCCCCGACGGTGAATGCAACGCCCCATCCGCCAGCAAGGCCGCCGGGGGTCCCGCAGAACCTTCGGGCGACCGCAGGGGACAGGTTCGTGTGGCTGATGTGGGACCCGCCGCTCGATGATGGCGGGTCGGCCCTCGTAGCCTACAGGCTGTTCAGGGGAACGACGACGGGTGGCGTGAGCGTTCTTCTCGAGGTATTTGGGAGCTCGTACAATGATACCGATGTGACCAACAATGTGACCTATTTCTACAGTATAAGCGCAAGGAATGCCTATTTCGAGGGCCAGAGGACGCCTGAGGTGAACGCGACCCCACTACCGCCGACCCGGCTCTCGATAATCTCGGG
>Ga0315284_10010470_pt1 | contig 13208 bp, 12 predicted proteins | sample YL17G09_16_MG_FD_203696 | JGI IMG/M metagenome (GOLD analysis project Ga0315284, IMG submission 203696) | Sediment microbial communities from Yellowstone Lake, YNP, Wyoming, USA - YL17G09_16 | ecosystem: Environmental > Aquatic > Freshwater > Lake > Sediment | place: USA: Wyoming | collected...
TTTTTGCCAATTAGCGCCGAGGCCGATTTTAATGTCGCCGACGTAGTTAGGAGCCTTGATAAACTGCCAGGTGATTTGTGGATTGCTCCACGGCGTGGAGATATCGATGGTTTTGTTGTCCTTGGTGAACTGTGTCAGTGAGGAGCGATGCAGATCGAGGTGATATTTGTCGTCTCGGCACCAACCGTTGCCGTCCTGGCAGCTATCGGCGACGATCATGTCGAGGCTGGCGCCAGCCATCGGATGGGGTACAAGGTTGGCCTCGGGACAGATGTTTTCCGCCCTTGTACCGTTGTTATTGAAGCCTGCGCAGCTTTTTGTAAGAGTGACACGGACCCAGCGGCCGCAGTTCAGGCCATTAGCAAAGATGCCGGTGGTCTCAATACGTGGATTTGGCCGCACTGTCTGGCTCGTGTAGTCAGACGGCGTAAACTGTACGTTTAATGCGACGTAGTGGGGAGTATCCAAGTGCTCTTCCGGGACTCCGCATCCGCCCGTAGGTGTGCCAATTTTATCGAAGTAGGTGGCAAAGCTAGTCTTGATGGCGACGCTATCTGAGCTGGTGGGTGCCGTCGTTGGATTGGTGGCAATGCCTTGATTGGTCGCGCCGGTGCCATCACCGGACTTAGGTATGATGGTGACCTCGCTTGTAGACGAGACGGCGGTGGTACCGATAGCGGTGGTCGATCCGGGCTTACAGATCGAAATATCTACCCGAAATGTTGGCTTGTTGATTTCATGCTCTTTGGCCTTGGCATTTGCGCAGGCCGAATAAACCACTGCACCGTCCGTACCGGTATAAATTAGATCGATCGTGTATTTGCCTTGGGATACGACAATGGTTTGGTTTTGCACGTTGCCGGCTTGGAAGTCTTTGATGTCGAAAGTCTGATCGATTCGCTTTAGGTCTCCATCCAAGCGCGGCATGACGATTTGCATCTTCGCCCATGCGGGGTCGCCGGTATTTGGCGCGAATTTTCCAATGGAGAGCGAGCTGATTTTAGCGCCTCCCCCTGAGCCGCTGGGGTGCTGAGTCCGGCAGGCAGCGAGGTTAAATATGATGCCGAATGCGATAACTGGTTGCCAACTCACTAGGTGCTTCATCTCAAAATCCCTTCAAGGTTTGCATGGTCATGTGCTAGTAAGGCCCGCGCGCAGTGCGCAGGACGAGAGGCAAGGCGGGAGGCCTCTACCCGTAAGAAGTCGCTAACAGATGAATTATGATACACTAAAGGTCATTTAGATTTCCAATTTCTAGACGTAGCCCAGCGATTCAGGAGTTGGCTAAACGCCAAAGCCGCAATACAGGGCCCTTAAGCCAGTCTTGCCCGGCTGGTGCCGAAAAATCCGGAAGCAGCCAGGTCGAGTGTTTGGCGGTATCGCAACATTCCGATCGACCCCCATCCTCGGCTATCCGCGCGAAGTCAAGGTGAATCCATTGCGTTTAGATATCCACACCCAGGCCGGCCTGGGCGAAGGTGTTGCCATCTTTGTCGCTATTAAAGGAGCCATAGCCGTACAGGTCTGGACTCCCGAGCATCAATCCAATCCCCCCAAAGAAGCCGCCTGCACTGGCGCCAAACCCAGCGGCGGATCCGGCTCCGGCACCAAGCCCGACACCAATCCCAGCTTGCAGGTAGGGGCGCATCTTGCCGGATGCAAACAGATACTTCACATCGATGTCGCCGGCGGCATGTATGCTCCCACCGTTAGTTTTGGTATTGCTTGTGCTGCCATTACTTGTGTCTGAAGTTTGCTCCGTCTTGGCGTCAATCCAGCCAAGGCCAGCCTCGAACGCCCATTGCGTAGAAAAATACAGAACATTCAAACCTACGGCGGCATTGACGGGATTGTGGTAGCCGAGGTTCAACGTCCAGTTTGCGCGCGCCGTTTGGCCCGAACAACAAACGACTGCGACCAATAGATACTTCCATCTGGACCTAATGTTTTGCATCAGTCCCATACTTTCGTGAAATTAAGGCGTGTAGTTGATCATAGATCAGGGCTCTAGCTTCAAGATATAGATTTTGCCCTCATCATAGGCAGGTACATAGAGGGGTGTGCTGCCATCGACTTGGGGTGAGCCGAGCGCCATGCCGCCGATGATCGAGGTCGTATTGAGAGCTGACTCTGCGGTATACGCCCAATCATCAGAGTCGTCAGAGGCTGGCTTAAGGAGATGTACTTGGCCGGAACCGTCGCCGGCCGCGACGATATTCGGCTTTTTCCCGGCTTGGGTGGGCCAAGCGATAGCGGTGCCTGGCGAGGCTTGGTTGGGGCCTTTGATTTTGGTCAAGATCCCGCTGAGGAGTGCGTGGCGCTTAAATTCGCCGGCTTTATAATCGGTGGGGATCTCGTAGCCAAAAATGCTAGCACGGGCGTCGCTCATATGATTAGTGACCAATAGGTCGAGTCTGCCATCGTTATTAAGGTCCACCAGAGATAAGTCAAATGCGGCGCCAATGTGATCGTCGATGACTCGACGCTGCCAGGCATCACCTTCGCGCCACAGAATACTCAACTTCGCACCGAAGAATTCGGTGGCGATGATCTCCATGGCACCATCATGGTTCAGGTCCGCAGTCACAAAATTAACGTCTGGACCCTCTGCTATGATGTGTTCGAGCCAGGGACCTTTGCTCAGCCCTTTGGGTTGTTCAAACCAGACAAGCTCGCCAGCTGAGCCACCAAACAACGATTTCTTTGCTCGCGCCGTCAGCGCGTCGAGACGGCCATCGTCATTCATGTCGGCCCAAATGACGCGGTGGTAGAAGAAATCACGCTTTGGCACTGATAGTGCGAAGCTCTCATTGGAGTAAATATTGGTGATCAGGACCTGGCCAGTCGTGTAGGTGGGGGTTAGAAAACCGGTGCCAATAGAGACATAACCAGGACCAAAGACGCTGTCGGGCACTGTGCTAATAGCGTTAGGCCAACGGACTTTGGCGGTGACGACTTCTGGTTTGCCCAGGACCGCATCTTCGTTGGCATCAGGTCCAAGCGTAAGATGCGAGACTGTACTTGAACCGAAAAAAGCGAAGCTAGAGATGAGTAACTCGCTGGTTCCTGGAGTCCTGCCCGGTGCTAAGTGGAGGAACGCTGGATGATCGACGGTAATTGTCTTTAGAATCTTGGATGCGGCGGCCGGGGCAGGCGTTGAACATAGGCCAACCAATAGCAATCTAAATAAATTGAGACACCGCATAGGATCTCCTGCCAAGTCATTCTATGAGAACTAGGTAAAACCATGGAATTCTGGCCAAATAATTGGTCGAATCCAATTAAAATGCAAGTCTAATCTGCTTGGGATGCACGCCGTTCCCTTGGTCGCATTCAAAATGGATCACGAGGCGGCGGGCGCACAGTTTCCCGTCTTGGGACTAAAAACTCGAGATAATACCTGCCGCGATGAAACCATCGCTGGGAGTTATTTGCGCTTTGCTCCGTTGATTTTGCCAGCAGCGGGGAGTACTCGAGCGATTGCAGCGATGACATCATTCGCAAGCAGGTCGACGACGTCCTGGGTGTTTAGTGTGGAGAAAAGAAAAGGTATCCGCCCAATCGCATAATCTCCCTTTGCGCGGACTATGTTGCGAGCGGTACGTGGTCCTAGGCGCATGACCAATGCGTCCTTCTCGGACTCGCTCAGGTTAAGGCGCGGCTGCGGCAGGTCGCCGGTGAGATTCTGTAGCACTTTGCTGATGTCGTCGCTCATGTTAGAGGCCGTAGCTGACGGCAACGAAAGGTAGCCGTAGCGAGTAGTCCGTGCGCTAGCACCGCGCCAAGCATCAGGCATCGGTAGTAGCAGCCGTGGGTCCAAGTTGAGACGCCGATGATCATCCGCTGCATGTTGGTCCTCAAGTGACAGATTGCCCTATTTATTCGGCCGAAGGTGCGAGCAGCTTGAGCTTGAATCAGCAGAATCTGTGGGTATGTAAAGCCGGACGGCCCGCCACTGAGCAAGGGAACAAAGCCGCCAAGGCCATGATAGGCAAGGAAAAAAGCAATTTCTGGAACCCAAACGGGGGAATGCTCTAGTTCCTCATTCGGCCCTTAGCGCCTCGATGACCTGTAGCTTTTCGGCTCTAAGAGCCGGGACCATGCCGCTAAATAGGCCGACGCAGACGATGCTCCCAACCGAGACAGCGAGGGCCCACGGATCGATAACCCATTCAAAGGCTAGACCGCTGACAAATTTCGTCGCGGCGTAGATCATCGCCTCGGTGGCGCCGAATCCTGCACCGATTCCGATCATCCCGGCGACGGAGCAGAGGACTAAAGATTCCATCAACACCTGAACTTTAATGCTCCGACTTGTTGCTCCTAAGGCCTTGCGCAGTCCGATTTCTTTGACCCGCTCGGTGACAGATACCAACATCATATTATGGATACCGATACCGCCGACTAACAAGGATAGGAAAGCAATCGCGGCAATAAGCGCCGCAAAGATATTGAGAAACCTTGTCGTTTGTGCGACCAGAGTACCTTCCGTATCGATCGAAAATCTCCCGGCCTTGCCGTACCGTTGGTCGAAATAGGTCTTGAGCTTTTTGGCCGCCGATTCAACATCGGTGTCGGCTCGTACCTGCACTGAAAACTGACTCAACCTACCTGACCAATAGCTGGCCGTTGCTTGAAATAAGGTGTAGGGCACTAACACTTGCATGTTTGGTTGCGCCCATTCTTCTCTGGTGTGCTGCGGAGTCATGACGCCAATGATGGTGCAGGGAAACGAGCGTTGTTCTTCGACAGCAATAGTGATCATCTCGCCAATTGCTTCTTTGCCTTGGAACAGCTGGGCCGCCAGTTCGGAACCTACCAGGCAAACCCGCGCGCGTGCGGCGATGTGATAGGGCGTCAGCATCCGGCCGCTGGCCAAGTGGGCATTGGTGATCGCCAGGTACTCATGGTTAACGCCGCGTAGACGCACGTTGTCGGATACCGAGTGTCCGCCAGCGGTCACCGTATTTTGCCAATTAGCGTAGACCGGTGAGATCAATTGAATTTCGGGAAAGATGCGGCGGAGTGGTTTGAGATCGGTGTCCCATTCAAAGCCGCTAAACGCTTGGGTGGATCCGTCAGTTGCCTTGCGCTCCCAATTAGGATAGCCGCGCACGACCAGCTTATTGACTCCGAGGGTTTCGAAACCTTCCATGATGCGGTTTTTGGCAAATTGGCCGAGCGAGATCATGGCCAACACGGCGGCGATACCGATGACGATGCCGAGCATAGTCAGCAGTGACTTTGCTCGGTTGCGATTTAGATTGCGGCAGGCAGCAGGCAGGGCCTTCAGCGCCATGCGCGGTGTGCTGCTGCTCCATGCGCTAGGCAGCTTGCTAGATTTAGCCGATGTGCTTGTTAAGTTTAATTCCGGAGGAATGTTAAGCTGCCTTGAGGCTGGCGTATCTGCTGGACTCACTTGGCCGTCATGGACCTGTAACACCTTGCCGCAGCGGCGCGCCACCTCGCCATCATGGGTAATGATGATGAGGGTTCGACCTTGGGCGTGGAGCTCATCGAAGATCGTCATGATCTCCGCGGCATTGCGGCTATCGAGGTTGCCAGTCGGCTCATCCGCGAGCAGCACGCTGACCTCGTTTAGTAGGGCGCGTCCAATCGCTACCCGCTGCTGTTGCCCGCCCGAAAGTTGGTTGGGCCAATGGTGCAGATGGCTACTAAGTCCGAGACGGTCGGCAATGGCTATGGCCTTTTTTCTCATTTCAAAACGTGGCTTTACCAGCTCGGCAGGATAATTCGCCGGCAGCATGATGTTGTCGAGCACTGTGGCGCGTGGCAAAAGGTGAAATTGCTGAAAAATGAAGCCGATTTGCTGATTGCGAACCAGTGCGGCCTGATCATCACTAAGGTGGCTCAGATCGGTGCCATCAAATAGGATGCGGCCGTTTGTTGGTCGCAGCAAACAGCCAAGGATATAGAACAGCGTCGACTTGCCAGATCCCGAAGGTCCCTGAATAGCCAGGTAGTCGCCACGTTCGATCTTAAACGAAACATTGCTTAAAATTTCGACCTTGCGGTCCGCTATTTGGTAGGAGAAGCCGAGCTTGTCGACGAGTAGCAGAGGTGGGCCGCCGGTTAGCGTCATTCCGGACTACCGCCTGAGGAGATAGCGAGGAAGTCGACTGGGCGTACTAAGTCACCCTCCTTGACACCCTCCTTGATCTCGAACGCTTCCTCGTTGGTCAGTCCAATGGCCACAGGGCGTTTTTGGCCATCGGCAGTGGTCACGAAGTAGTGTTCGCCGGATTTTTGGACGTACTCATGTGGCAACAGCAAGACGTTTTTCGCTTCACGGACGATAATATCTAAAACCGCGGACATACCGGATTTTAACTGATCATCCTTGTCGAGCACGTCGACTTTAATAGCGAACTCCACCCGGGCCCGCTCCCAGCGGTCTTGCTCTTTAGCAGCTTGGGCGATTTCGATGATTTGGCCGCTGTAATGGCGTTGCGGTACCGCAACAGCCCTAATCACAACCGGCAATCCGACTTTCAATTTGCCGATTTCTACCTCAGGGACGTTGGCATCTATATTGAGGCGGCTGACATCGTCGATCCGAACCAATGTCGGGTCGGCATTACCTGGAGTGCCGTTTGGGGTGACGTACTCACCCTCTTTGCGCCAGACTTGGACCACCAATCCGCTAAGGGGTGAACGCAGTGGAAAAACTTGCTCTTCGCTGCTAGTTATGGTCTGAGCAATGCTGACGAGGGGGTCGCCTTGGCGCACGCGGTCGCCGATCTTAACAAAGACCCTCTGGACATAGCCGAGGTAGGGCGGGGTGATTACGGCGTGGCGTTTTGGGGTGATGCCGCCGGCAATCGTCACCTTTAGGGTAATGTCGCCACGCTTGACCACGCCCAAAGTAGACTGATCAGTGGCCTTAGACTGGGTCTTGTGTCGTTGATATGCGTAGGCACCGCCGGCAACCAGTCCGGCAAATGCTAGATATTTAAATACCCGCCACAGCATCGAAGATCTTCCCTTCGTAGAAATGATACTGCGCCAGCGCCTGCTGCACGGCGAAATACGTTGTAAAGTAGTTAATCTTGGCGCTGAGTAGAGCATTTATGCCGCTGATCAGATCAAGGTAGCCAATCTTGCCTTCGCGGTAGTCTACCTCGATGTTCTTTAAATTTCCCTGCTCCATGGTAATCAATTTCATATTTATCTGCCAAGACTCTTGTAAACTACCAAACGACAGCATTAGCTTGGCGATGTCGGCGCTCATCATGTCCATTCGATATTTGGCGTCCTCACTGTGGATCTGCTGCTGGCTGGCGGCAATATCGATATCGTGGCGCCGTGTACCGTTGTCCCAAAGGTTGTAGCTTAGGCCGAGTGTAAGGTTCCAAGAGAGGGTATCTTGGGCTTGTGGCCGACCCTGGAACCCCATGTAGTCTGGATTTTGGTAGGCCACACCCGAGCTAAGGCTAAGTTGTGGCAGGTTCTTGCGCCGCGCCAGCTCCACACGGTGCGCGGCCGAATCAGCTTCAAGTCTGGCGATGCGTGCGTCGTAGCTGAGTGCAGCCTCAGGCATCGGAGTTGGGAAGGCGATCTTTTGGGTCAGGGCAATCTCTGCGGGAATGAGGCTAAACGTCATTTGGCCTGCCTGGAGCGGTGCGCCAATACTGCGTTTAAGCTCGATTTCTGCACTCGCAACGTTCGTCATAGCGGCGCGCACCTGTACGGCGGTCCGCTGCACCTCGCTTTGCAGGCGTAGGAATTCCCGCTTTGTCTTTAGTCCTTGGTGGTACATTGCTTCTAGCAAGCGAAGTTGCTTACCTAGCAATTGGTATTGCTGTTGGTTGGTTTCGAGGAAAATTTGCGCCTGACAGAGGTTATAGTAGGCTCTGGTCGCGCCGAGGAGCGTTTCATCACGGATTTGTAGGGTGGCGATCGCCGTGATGTCGCGGTCGGCCTTGCTGATCTCGGTCTCGGTTTGAGTCTGGCCATTATCGTATAGGGTCTCGCTTAGATTTAGACCAATGGTACCAAACAAGGGCAGTTGACCACCTGGCCCGGCGGTGAAGGAATCGCGACGGTCGGCCCATGGTGGAGCCACACTTTTCTGTAAACCCTGGCTTGAAGTTACATCGAGCGACGGCAGAAATTTGGCTCTGGCCTGATCATATTGCCAGCCGCGAATGCGAAGCTGCTGCTGTGATTGCGATATTTTGGGTGCGTGCTGCAAAGAATACTGTAAAACGTCCTTTAGGCTCAACGCTGCCCCTATTGCAGGCGGCGAGTGCATAAATAAGCACGGCAGGATGATGTGGATAGAAAGCCGAGCTCGAAGCGAAAGCATGCCGAATGCACCACTCAGAATAAGATCGAAGGGACATGAAACCTGCGCCAACATAGCAGCATACAACGGTGGTTAATAGTACGAAGCGGCAGATGAAAATCCGGTGTGCGAGGTGAAAGAAGAGTCTTTTTCAGACACCTCACACCAGAGATGCGCCGTGCCTGAGAGCTATTCCATCGTGGCGATTAGAGCCGAGATTTGCTCGTTGGTCAGGCGACCCTCGTAGCTCGGCATGGTTGCCTGGTAACCCTGTACGATTTGCCCCTTAGGGTCAGTGATTGAGCGGCGAAGATAGGCGGCGTCGGCGATAATCGTTGTGCCATCTTGTAGGCGCACGCTTTTGCCTAAAAGGCCCGGCAGGATCGGCGCCCGCAGGGCGGACCCGGCTTGGTGGCAGTCGCTGCAGCCTAATTCCTGCAGCAGTAGGGCGCCGCGCTCACTGGGGGGTAAGCTAGCAAGTTTATGCTCGCGTTCGGTAAGCAAAAAGCCTTTCAGGCACAGCAGTCCTGTTGCCGCTATGCCTGCACCTATGACAACGAACGGAAGGTTGCGTTTGCCTCTAAATCCAATCATGTGCTACGCCGACTCCTCACTTGGTGATCGGCAGCCCCGCATCTTGCCACGCTTTAAAACTGCCGAGATTTGCCGTTTTAAAGCCCTTAGTTTCAAGTTCGGTGGCGACCTTTTGGGAGCGGGCGCCCGATACGCAGTAGACGATCACCAGCTTTTTGTGGTCTAGGCCGTCGATGATTTTTTTAGAAAGTACCGAGTGGTTCTGAACCTCCGATAGAGGCAGTGACAACGCCGGTGTAGCCTTGCCGTACTTCAACTCGTCGGTTTCGCGCACGTCGATAAGCACCGCCTCGCCGGCTTGTACTTTGGCAGCGGCCTCTTTCGCCGTGATCGAGCTGCTGGCGCTAGCATTAGCATTAAAGGTCGCAAATAAGCCCACACTCAAGAGCCCTGTAGTCCACGTGTTAAGAGCCATGCCAGGTCCCTTTCCTTTGCGGTAAAAAAAGATAGCCCCTGCCAACTCCATTGAGGTGGCAGGGGCCCTCTGGTCAAGGCCTAGAGCGTCGCATGAAACCAGCACGATGGGCGCAAGCCGATGGTGTAGTTGCCTAGAGCCGTGCATGAGTGGTGCGCAGCCGATTCTTCACCAACGCTGGTGTTGTCGGCCTTGCCATTTTCTTTGCCGGGAATAAGGCTGTTGTCCCAGACCTCAGTACAGTTAGCGGCTGCTAGATAGGTGTCAAGACGGCACTGCGCTGCAGGATGCCCAGTATAAGTAGTGGGAACCACCGATGAGTCGTGCTTGTTGTAACTGGTGCGTGTACCGCCGAGTGCCGCAAGCAGATCCGTCGTCGATTTTCCAGCTAGCGAAGCGCGGTAGCAAAGAGCCTGCTGCGCCGGTGTGCTCCAAACGTCGTTGCATGAACTCTTAACGGCATCAGGAACTGCTAAGCTCAACTCCGAGGCGGTTTCATCGCCCCACAGAAGTGCTGGGCAAACATGCGCTGCGAAGTAATCCGCCTGGCCTTCGGCTGCGGCCCATTTGGCACCTTGAGCGCCTGCGCCTTTGACAAAGGGAAAGCCGCCTAAGTGGTGTCCGATTTCGTGGCAGAGCACGAAGGCGAAGCCATCGACCGTGATTTCAGGACGGCGCGCCAGCCCGCCATACATGTTGACGACCCACGAGCTGCCATCCTGTGTTGCCGAAGCGTTAACCGTGCTGTCTGTCCAGTGGTCGACGATTTTCAGGCTGCCGCCTTGGCCAGAGATGATCGGTGCGAAGACTTGTTTTGCCTTGGCAATGACCGCCAAAAATTGCTCTTGGGATATTCCTCCCGCAGATTCACAATCAATACAATCATGCTTGTGCAGGTCGTTTTCAGGCATAAACGTCTCGCGATAAGTGCCTGCCTGCGCTGATGCTGTGGATACAAGCCCGCCTAATACTAGACTAGCTACATGCTTCAAAGCCATGGTGGACCTCCTAAATCGTGACCTAAAAAATTCGTAGCGCGGAAGCTGAATCGAACATAACTGGCTAGCCGGCCTATTAACAGTCATTTTCGATAAATCTTAAAATAGCAATAAATTAAGACCGTTACAGTTCTTGGGTGAGGACGTCTCAAGGTGGCTGTCTGAACTCAGATAAAGTTATTAGTAAATACAGTATATTGCAGTTCTCCCTCATTTAGATGGCCTAAAAAATCCCGGACGATGAGCTGAGTCCGCGCCTGGCCCGCTGCGCATTGACAGCGGACCATCTATAGAAGTCGATCTCGTGGCGTTTAAAATAACCCCGTTGGCGCCATTGCTGACGAAATGATCAGGTTCTTCGTTTGGGTATAATGGTCGAGCATCATCTTGTGGTTCTCGCGACCAAAGCCCGATTGTTTATAGCCGCCAAAGGCGGCGTGGGCTGGATAAAGGTGGTAACAGTTGACCCATACTCGTCCAGCTTGGAGGTCTCGGCTCATGGCAGTAGCTGCGTGCAGGCTCCGCGTCCACAGTCCAGCACCTAAGCCGTAGAGGCTGTGATTGGCGATTTTAACTGCCTCCTCACGGTCTTTAAACGTCGTAACCGCGACTACCGGGCCAAAAATTTCTTCTTGAAACAGCCGCATGTTATTGGTTCCCAAAAATACCGTAGGCTGTAAATAAAATCCGGCTTCCAGGCCGGCGACCTTCGCTAGCTCACCGCCATGTAACAGGCGTGCCCCTTCGTTTTTGCCGATCGCGACGTAGGACATGATTTTGTCCATCTGTTCCGGCGAGGCTTGAGCGCCCATCATCGTCGTGGTGTCGAGTGGATTGCCGACCTTGATTGTGCTCACGCGCTTTAGTGCACGTTCCATAAAACGATCATAGATCGCTTCTTGGATGAGGGCGCGCGATGGACTGGTGCAGACTTCGCCTTGATTGAATGCGAACATCGTGAAGCCCTCGATAGCGCGGTCGATAAAGGCATCGTCTTGATCAAAGATGTCACTGCAAAAAATATTCGGGCTCTTGCCACCAAGTTCCAGAGTTGTTGGAATGAGGTTTTCCGCAGCGTATTTCAGAATTAGTCGGCCGGTAGCCGCCTCGCCGGTGAAGGCAACCTTGGCGATGCGTGGCGAGGTGGCCAGAGCTTGGCCAGCCTCAGGACCAAAGCCATTGACGATGTTAAAGACGCCCTTCGGCAGCAGATCGGCAATCAACTCGGCAAGCACCAGGATCGACACTGGCGTCTGCTCTGCCGGTTTCAGCACGACGCAGTTGCCGGCAGCCAGGGCTGGGGCCAACTTCCATGCGGCCATGAGCAGTGGGAAATTCCAGGGGATGATCTGACCGACGACGCCAAGCGGCTCGCGTAGATGGTAGGATAAGGTGTCGTTGTCTAGCTGTGCAATTCCGCCTTCATCAGCACGGATGACGCCGGCAAAGTACCGAAAATGATCGACCACCAAGGGTAGATCAGCGCCTAGACTCTCGCGTATTGGTTTGCCGTTGCCCCAGGTCTCGACGAGGGCCAGCCTTTCGAGGTTCTGTTCGATGCGGTCGGCTATTTTGAGCAGAATCAGCGAGCGCTCGCTGGCGCTGCTCCGGCTCCAGGTTGGGAACGCTCGGTGTGCTGCGTCTAGCGCCAGATTGACATCCCGGAGAGTCGAGCGCGGGATGCGAGCATAGGGGCGTCCATCAACCGGGCTGACAGCCTCGAAGTATCGTTCGTCGACCGGCGGTAGGAACGCGCCATCGATGAAGTTGCCGTAAACTGGGCGCAGTTGTAGCGATGAACCGGGTTGGTTTGGCGCGGTGTATAGCATTTGCAGCACTCCGAGGTATCGCGTTGTTAGGAATAAGGCCTTTTGCAACCTAAATCCTGAAGGCTGATTCTGTCCATGGCGTTATTGGTGGCCACCGGTCGATTTATCGGGACTTTCGGTCTTTACCCTTTCTTAAGAGATAGCTGCCGTGCTAATTTTTTTATCGGACTTTCAAGTCACATTTGCGCTGTGTGTGCCCTAAAGCGACCGAATCTTGAGCATTAGACCGCGGAGCCCTCGAATGGAAACGATCGTCATCACCGGCAGTACGCGTGGCATCGGCCTTGGCATCGCCAGGGAATTGCTGCGCCTCAAGCGCCGCGTCATCATCAATGGCCGCCAAGAGCATGCCGTTCAAGAGCAAAAGGTGGCGCTCCTACGTGAGTTTCCTGGTGCCCAGATCGCCGGCTTCGCGGGGGACATGACGCAATTTGCGCAGGTTCAGCAGCTTTGGGACTTTGCCGTGCGTAGTTTTGGTCAGGTCGACGTGTGGATCAATAATGCTGGAGTGATGAATGGGCATCAGCATACCTGGGAGCTACCTGCTGATGAATTGCGCCAGGTGGTCGAGGTCAACCTCTTGGGTCCGATCTTCGGTTGCAAGGTGGCGATTACCGGCATGCTGCGCCAACCCAGTGGTGGGCACGTTTATAATTTCGAGGGATTTGGCAGTAATGGCCGGCAATTTCATCCATACATGTCGCCCTATGGCAGCACTAAAAGTGCGGTACGGTACCTAACTAAGGCGTTGGCGAAGGAGACCAAGGGCACTGCTGTCAGAGTGGGTGCGATATCGCCGGGCATTGTCGTTACCGACCTGCTGCGCGACCCTTATGTGAATAAGCCCACCGAATGGGCAAAGGCGAAGAAGATCTTCAATATCCTGGGCGATCATGTTGAGACGGTGACCCCTTATATTGCCCAGCAGGTGCTCCGGGAGCGCAAGACCGGCGAGAGTATCGAGTGGCTGACCTTCGGCAAGGTGCTGAGGCGTTTTGCCGGTGCGTTAGTCAGTAAGCGTGATTTGTTCGTCGTTGATTCAGTAGCGCATTAAGCCGTGCCGT
>Ga0315284_10010472_pt1 | contig 13208 bp, 7 predicted proteins | sample YL17G09_16_MG_FD_203696 | JGI IMG/M metagenome (GOLD analysis project Ga0315284, IMG submission 203696) | Sediment microbial communities from Yellowstone Lake, YNP, Wyoming, USA - YL17G09_16 | ecosystem: Environmental > Aquatic > Freshwater > Lake > Sediment | place: USA: Wyoming | collected...
CAATTATACCTATTCCTCTTATTTTCTCAGGATTTCAAAATGTTGAATTACCTCTTTATACTATTATTGGTTCATTTGCAACTCAATCTGATGTAGAAAGTATTCTACAAGATAATCTTATTTCTCCTAATGGAAGTGTTGTTGTTGATTGGGGAGACCATAGTTCCTCATCAACTTTAGGAATTGATAATATACAAATAAATACTATTAATGGATTATCAACATTTGTTTTACAAACTGATAGTCAAGTAAATCATACTTATATAAATGCAGGAAATTATAATGTTAAAATAACAATAACAATTACATTTACAGATGAAAATCCGGCTTTAATTAGTTTAACTACAGTAGGAGCAGATGCTACTGGTATTACAAGTATGACAATTTCATCCCAAGCCGTTATCCAAGGTGAAAATATAATTACTACTAATTCTCTTTCTGGTTTAATTATTCAAAGTTCTAATATAAGTGTTGAATGTCATAAACATGTTTATTATACAGCTACATTTATTGATCTAAACAATTTAGGATTATCTACATCTAACTATATAATTACCATTGATTGGGGTGATGAAAAACCTCCCTCTAATGTTAGAGCAATTCAAGTTCGTTCTACATCACAGTACATTATTCATAAAAAACATAAGTATAAAAATGTTGGTGTTTATAATGTACTTATTCTTATTAACGGTATCCCATCAATGGGTCAAATCACTGTTTATGGTAAAAAAGATAGAAAATAATAGTAAAATAATAAAAACATATTAAAATAAAATTTTAATATATTATAGAGATAAAATTAACTAAATAAGAAAAATATATTCATAAAAAATTAATTATTTCTTATAAAATGTCTGCATTTACTTTTGATGTCTTGGGTTCTACTATTACCGGAGTTGAAGGTAATCAAACTGGTAAAGTTCTTTTAGGTTCATTTACTGATACTAATTTTGCTGCAAGTCCGGCAGTATTTGCAGGCACTGTTAATTGGGGAGATGGTAAACCTAATACTCCTTTAACAAATACTACTGATTTTGTTGTGGCTAATAATGGAATTAATAATTCTTTAGTTGAAGTATATGCTCCTACAGTTGCTGGTTCTCCTAATATTAATGGACATATTTATGATGAAGCAGGAACTTATGCAATTACAGTAACCTTTAATGAAACTAATGGAAGTGGTAGTGGTCCTTTTACTACCACATTTGGAGTAATTTCATCCCAGGCAGTGATAAGAGATGCAACATTAGCACCAGGATCAACTCCCACTTCACCAATTCTTACTGCAATTATCAATGTTCCTGAACTAGATATAGCTCTTGTTAATTTTGATGATTCCAATCCAGCAGCTCCAACTCCGGCAATTTTGGTAAATGAATTTTCGGCACTCATTGATTGGGGTGATGGTTCACCAATGAGTCAAGGTTCAATTAAAGTAGGTAAAGCTCCAACTCTGACAAAATCTAATTTTTTAGTCAGTGGAAATCACACCTATTCTAGACCTGATATTTATACTGTTAAAGTTTTAGTGAACGATGATGATGGTGAATTTGTAACAGTAACAAATACAATTACTGTCAGTGTTATAGCAAATGGTGTTGGTCCTTTACATATTGAAACCTTTGATATGGTTGTTAAGAAGAAACGTAATCTTCACTATTTGGCTAATTTTATCGATCTAAGCAATTTAAATTTAACTACTAATAATTTTGTTGCAACTATTGATTGGGGAGATCATAAACCTTCTACAACTGCTACAGTTCAAAAAATTGGTGTTAATCTCTCACAATATGTTATCAACGCCAAACATAAGTATCGTCATAAAGGAAAATATAATATGACATTAAATGTAAATGGTATGCTTAGTTCTTCTGTTGTAGAAGTATTTTGCAATGATGATGATAACAGTAGTCATGGTAGTCATTGCGATTAAAATCTTAACCTAATATATCTACTTCTAAAAAGTAGATATAAATATTCTTTATTTAATAAAATGCTAAATTAAAATATTTTAATTTTTTAAATATTAGATATTCGAATATTATTTAAATCTTTATAAATATTTAAATGTCTGCAGGTGAAGAAAATCAAGATTTCGAACTTAGATTTAGATATTCTAGTTCTATAATTCAATTAATAGTTTTTAATGCTAATTATGATATTCGACTTCCTTCTAGTCAACCCTTTCCTGGTTCAGCGAAGGGTTCATCTTTTATTATTGATGCCAAACGTGGAATTTTATTAACTAATGCTCATGTCGTAAAAGATATTATTTCTGTTAAAGGATTAGCTCCTAAATTGGGACACGATTTAAGAATGAGATTAATATCTATTTGTAGGGAAAAAGATTTGGCTATTGTACAAATCTTTAAAGAAGATTGGGATATTTTAGTTGCTAATTCTGATGCTCAATCTATGGAAATGCAATTTGAAGATACATTAAATATGACTGCTATGACAAAAGTAGTAGCAGTTGGATATCCATTAGGTCAAGATAATATTAAATTTACTCCTGGAGCAGTAGCTGGATTTGAAACATTAGGCAATGATTCATCAGCCAAAGATGAAGACGATGATGGAGAAACAACTTCTTATATTCAAACTACAGCACCTACAAATCCTGGAAATAGTGGTGGTCCTTTAATTAATCAAAAAACCGGCAAAGTAGTAGGTGTTGTAAGTGCAGGTATTCCTTTTGCACAAAGTGTAGGTTATGCTGTTTCAACTAGAACTGTATGGTCATGCTTAGATGCTTTAATGGGACCAATTATGCATATGGAAGAACCGCCACTTTATGCTAGAATACAAACATCTCTTATTCCTAAAGGAGGATATACATCTACAGATATTACACGACAAAAAGCAAAATCTTCTAGTTCTTTAATTGGAACTTTTAATAATGATGGCGTTTTACCTAATGTTGTTAGACCTCCATCAATAGGATTTACATACTGTCGTTCATCAGATGATCTTTGCATTTATTATGCAAATAAAATAAATGAATCTAATGAACTAGTAGAAGGAATTTATATTACTAAAATATTCAAAAATAGTGTCTTTCAATTTCTAAAGGAAAGCATGATACTTTGTTCATTTACATGTCAAACCTCACCTTCTGAAATACTTTATGGTAAATTTGATAATAGTGGTAAAGTAACATGTTTACAATATGTATATAAGAATTCCACACAAAATGTTGATATATTTAATGAATTTAAAAATTCTAAAAATAAGGAATCAATCTTTGATATTACATATGTTGAACGTAAACTTTCTTTTAGAGAATTAATTGATATGGCTCCTCTTGGCTCAAATATTACATGGAATTTCATTGGAGAAGCAGAATCAAAACAACAAAATAAACAATGGGGAAGATGGGATGTAATATCAAAATATTTACCAAATAAAAATTTTATTCCTTCTGAATATAGATTTCTCCATTTTGAACCTTTAGATTTTGAAATTTTTGGTGGTTTATGTGTAGCCGATTTATGTATGAATCATCAAATGATACTTTCGGATATACAACAAAAATATTTAAAAGGTGATCACAAATTCAAAAGATATGTAGTAGTTACTTTTGTATTTTCCGACACTAGTGCTAATGAAACTAGAAGTATTATGATGGGAGATGTCTTAAAATCAATTAATGAGGTTGAAGTTCACACTGTTGAAGATATTAGACAAGTTTTAGTTAAATTGAAAGATGATGATTTATTAATGATTAAATCTGTAACCGGAGGTATAATTGCCATTCCAGTTGAAAAAGCTCGTTTACAAGATCAATCGGCTATAATGGCATATCAAATTAACAATTACAAATATTTACTTTAAAAAAATATAACATAAATTTAATTTATGTTATACCACTAATATCAAAACTGAATATTTAAATTAAATTTTTTAAATATATTTAAATGGGGTGTAAAGTTACAAAACATTCTAAGAAAGAAAAACAAAATAATAATGTCACCACCAATGATGACGACGAAAATAGCCAATATTTTCAGAATGACAATTATAAATTAAAAACTATACCTAATAATGATTTATCCGATTATTCCAATAACTTACAAATTACAACAGATAATAATTTATCTGATAGAAAGAGCGAACCTGCAAAAATAATAAATAATAACAACAACTCATCTGATCGTTTTTCAAATAAAAAGAGTGAATCTTCAAAATCTAACTCAAGTAAATCACATGTTCATTTTAACGAAAATAATGAATCTCGTCGTTCAGATGATATAGATAAAGAATTATTAAAAGAAAAGAATGAACTTCAAAAAAGATTAAATATAGTAATTTTAGGATCAGATAAAGTAGGTAAATCTACTTTATTTAAACAATTAGAATTAACTTATTTAGCATTAGGAGATAGACTTTGTACTATTGAAAGACGCAATTCTAGTAAAGGTAGTACTCCCTTAGATGAAAATGCATATAAAGAATATAAAAAGATTATAATTCATAATATGATTAAAGGAATTCAAATATTAACTGGTGATATTTCAATAGAAAATAAATATGACATAGTATTTGCAAATGCTGTTCAAGGTAGTGATGATAATTATACAGAAGTTAATTTCTTAGCTTTAAAAGAATTATGGTCTCTTTCTGCTGTTAAAAATAATTTTATTAAAATGAATTCAGAAATAGATTCAATATTTGATAATTGTCAAAATTTTAATTATTTTCTTGATAATATTGATAGATTGATGCAACCAAATTATATTCCTACTTACGAAGATATATTAAAAATTGCAACTTCAACCATAAATGTTACTGATATTCAGTTTGATTATAAAGAACATAAAATTAAAATATCTGATACAACAGGAAAAACTGTTTCCTCATCAAGTCATCGTTATTTACAACATTTTAATGACATTTCGGTTGCAATTTATATTATTTCTCTCTACGATATAGAATTTTCTGATCCTGTTAAATGGGCAAATATTCTTAAACAATTTGGAAGTTCTATTAATAATGAATTTTTTATTAATACACCTATTATTCTTTTATTTTCAAAAGATGATTTGATGACTGAAAAATATATAACTTCTGATTTTAAAACAGAGTTAAAAATATCCTTTCATACCGAAAAGGATATTTTTAATAATTATGATAATTATATACAATTTTTAAGTGACGAATTTATTAAATTTCCCCAAAATAAAAATCGTCCAATATTTGTTAAACGAGTTAATTTTACATCAAGCAATCAAGTTAAACAAATATTTGATGAATTATTCACAATTTTAATAGATTAAAATTAATCTATATTTTCGTTAATAAAATTAACGAAAATTATTATTTTTAATGAGGGTTACTCGAAATCAAGAATTTGTTGAATTCGTTTACCTTCATCTTCCTCATCCAATTCTTCTCGAAGAAGTCTAAGAATTAATTGTCTATCGAAAACTTTTGCCTTCTTCAATTTAAATGTTTTGTTTCTGAGCTTTTTAGTTTTCTTATTATGGACTTGAGTTTGATACGATTTTTCTTCAGGCTTTCGAATTGTATCTGATTTATAATCCTTACAATTATCCAAACCAGATAATTGAATTATAATATAAGTTGATAATTACACTTTTTACAAATTTTATAGAGAACACAATTTTAAAATATCTATATGTAATATAAAAATTTGATTTTTACGACAGAAGGAAGTTTAATAAAAATGCATCGCAATAAATCTAAACGTAAAGTTATAGATGAAGATAATTCTGACTTAGAAAAAGTCAAGATTGTTGCCCATGCTTATGATTTTAAGATGGAAGACAATCCTGAGACTGGACGAGCGAGAATGACCATATGGGGAATAGGACGAGGAAATGATAGATATTATCTTAGACAAGAGAATTGTCCAGTTTTTTGTTATTTAGGGTTACCAAAATATGTTAACGGTAAGAGATTTCAATGGGATACATCATCATCGAGTGAAGTATATCAACATTTAAGAAAAGCATTATCATATAAAGAAGATCATGCTCCGATTAATTATGTATATTGTCGATCAAAAGAAATATATCATTATCAAGGTGATAAATCATCACCAATGATGTTAATACATTTTAAGAATAAAAAGGCTATGGATCATTGTTCAAATTTATTAAGGAAACCTATTACTGTCAATCATCTTGGAACCTTAGACATTAAGATAATGGAGAATAATATTTCAATGATACGAAAAATTCTTTCACTTAGGAAATGTAAATATGCTCAATGGTTTGAAACAGAAGGTTTAGAAATTCCGGTTGGACATCCAGAAAGAACAGCTCTACCTGGAAAAAATAATCGAATACGAGAAATTCTTATTGATTGGCAAACTATCGAACCAATACCAACATCAAAAACAAAGGGTTGGATATCTAGACCAGATATATTAGCTTTTGATATAGAAACTTATAGTCCAAATCATAAGAGAATGCCAAATGAATTATGTGCAGAACATGTTGCATATATGATTCAAGCTGTATTTCAAACACAGGGTGCGAAATATACACGTTCAAGATATGTAATTTTAATAGGCGATTGTAAAGAAATAAAAGTTGGTGAAGCAACAGAAGTAACAGTAAAAGATGAAAAATATATTCTAGATCCAAATATTAGAATAATTCGTGTAAAAACTGAACCAGAATTAGTAAAAGCATATGCTGATATTATTAATGAATGTGATCCTGATATTATTACAGGATATAATATTATGTCCTATGATTATAAATATTTACATACTCGGCTTAGTATTTTCTATATGGAAGATTGGCCTCAAATGGGAAGAATATCTGGAAAACTTCCCACTATGAATAAACGAGAATGGAGTTCTGGTGCTTACGGACATAATGTTATTTGTAATTTAGAAATTGATGGTAGAATTAATATAGATATGCTTCCAATAGTAAAACGTGATTATAAATTAGACAAATATACATTAGATTTTGTATGTCGACATTTTCTGAAAAGGGGTAAACATGATGTAAAACCAGCTCAAATGTTTGAAGCGTTTGAATTTATGCAAGCAGCAGAAAAATTAAGAGAGGAAATGGAAGAGAAAATAAGATCACATGTATTACAATACAATATAATTGATGTAGAACAAACAATTAAAGATAGATTGACTGAAACAAATATAGAATTAAAAGAATTAATTAAGAAAGTAAAAGAGGAAGAAATTAGTCTTGATGAAGTGATAATAGAAATCGATGATGAAAAATTAAGTGTAGAAGATGTAGAAAAAATTTGGGAAATAGCATTGGAATATATGACAAAAGTAGTGGCATATGGTGTGGAAGATGCTGAATTGGTTATAGATTTATTTGAAAAATTAAATGTTTGGATTGGATTAGTTGAAATGAGTTCAATTGTGGGTGTTACAATTACAGATTTATTTACTCGCGGACAACAAGTTAGATGTCAATCTCAAATTTATGATTTATCTGTGTCATTAGGCTATGTCTTAAATAAGAGATATGCACCAAAAAGATTCTTCAATGGTGGATTTGTTGGTGATCCAGTTCCAGGCTTATATGATAATATAATATGTTTAGATTTCGCATCTTTATATCCAAGTATTATTATGGCTTATAATATATGTTATACAACTTTTGTTCCACTCGAATATGATGATGAAATTCCTGATTCTATGTGTAATGTAATTGAATTTGAACAAGATGAGGATCCAAAATTTAAATCAGGTGATGATGATAAAGAGGATGATGGATTTAATCCTAATGAATTTAGTACAACTAATACAGATGCTGTTGATAACGGAGATACACCCGCAGAAGTAAAACCAAAGAAAGGTAAGAAAAAAGATGTAGAAACTGTAAAAAGAAAATATAAATTGCGTTTTATTAAGAAAGAATATTTAGAAGGTATTGTTCCAAAATTAGTAGCAAATCTAGTTAATGAACGTAGTGCAGTTAAAGGACAAATAAAAGTAATAAATGGTTATATAGAAAAATTAGAAGAATTAATTCAGCCACTAAAAGATGTATTAGAAGGTAAAATTTCAGGAGACAAAATAAAAGAAATACTTAAAAATTTTGAAGTTGAAGCCACTAAACATAAAAATGAAGATGATGAAGCTGGGAAATTCGAAGGAGATGCAGATGAATATCTAAATAAAGTTCGAGAATTAATTGATAATTTAGAAACACAAAAGATCGTTTTAGATAAGCGTCAAAATGGTCTTAAAGTATCTGCAAATGCAACATTTGGTTTCTTCGGTGCTCAGAATGGTGGTCTTATGCCACTTATCGAAGCAGCTATGTCAATTACAGCTTGGGGTCGACAACTTATTGGTAAAGTAAATGATTATGTAAAAGATAAATATGATGGCGAAATCATATATAATGACACAGATTCAAGTATGATTGATCTTCATCTTAAAACACCAAAAGAATGTGTTGAATGGGGTATTCGATTATCTGAAGAAATATCCGGAGTTCCAGCAAAATTAGATAAGGATGGTAATGTATTAAAAGCGGCAGTTGCAGGATTATTCGAATCTCCATTAAAAATAGATTTCGAAAAAGGTATGAAAATTCTATTAATAAAGAAAAAGAAATATGCATATTTACCAATTGATAAGAAGTTTCAATTCGCAAGAAATCCAGATACAGGAGAATTAATAATAGAAAAGAAAGGTATTGTTCCAGCAAGAAGAGATAACTGTAAATATTTACGTAACACATATATGAATTTATTGGAAACCATTCTTTTATCGAAAGATATTGATGTTGGATATAAAATTTTAATTGATTCAGTGACAGATTTGTTATCTAATAAAATCATGCCTCGTGGTAATTTAACAGTCATTCGAACAATAGGTTCTGAATATATAAATGAAAATTTTTTTATAAAAGTTTTTGCAGATGAATTATCAAGAATAGGTAAACCGGCAGCACCAGGAGAAAGACCTGAATATTTGGTGGTGAGAACACAATCAGAAATAGATGGAGAGGAAGTAAAATTAGGATTAAAAATGAGAGATATAGACATGTGGGAAGATTCATGGCGTTATTATGAACCAACTAATGATATGATTTCCAATAAAGAAAAGAAAGCCGAATTAGAATCTTTACCAGAAAGTTTTGCAAAAATATTGGGTGTAAAGATTGATAAAGATGAAAAACCAGTTTATCCAGCAGAACATATAGATTATCTTTATTATATAGAGCATTTATTAATGAATCCATTAGATCAATTATTTAGTGTTGGTTATAATAAACAATTAGAAAAATACGGAGGTATTGGCTTCACTCCACAAAACTCCAGAGCTCATTATTGTTCAGTTCAAACACCTTTGAAAATGATTGGTAAGATGATAACTGATCATATAAAAGGAGGTGGAGAACTACCTTCTGATGATATAATAGAAACAATTGCGGGTTTAAAAGAATGGTTTATTGAATCTCGTAAAGTTGTAGATGAAATGTTATCTGAAGATGAAAAAGAAGAAGAGAAAAAGAGAGCCAAAAAAGAACATAAAAATATAAAACCAAAAATAGTTATACAGGGAAAAAAGGAAAAAGATGAAGAAGTTTCTAAAACAAGTCCAATTAAGAAAGCTGCATCTCCAATAAAGAAGAATTGTAAAATAAAAATTAAAATTCAAAATCATATTGAAGAAGAGGAAGAAAATGATGAAGGATTGGTGATAAAACCTAAAATAAAAATTAAGAAAAAGAAAGTTCAAATAGAAGAAGATTCAGATGATGAAAATATTAAAATATATAAAGTTGGAAATAGAACCATTAGAGAATTATTATAAAAACAATATCGTCAATATATATTGACGATATTATTATATCTACATATAATAGGAAAAATAAATTTTTCGTATTTTTTATTAAATTTAATCAAGTAAAATCTCCTTTTTTATTAATTATTGTTTTAATATAAAAAATTGAATTATTTTAATTATTTTGCATTTGTAATTAAAATGGCGTTTCAAAGACGTATTGTTGCATATGTTTCCTATTCAGAAGACACTGAAGACTTTTTAAGGATAGGCCTAATCCATTATAGTCAAGCTTCTTTTGCCTTTTCTATTGAGTATTTAGAAGATCTAACTAAAGATACTTTAAATACAAAACAAAAACGATTGATTGAAAAAGTAAAAACTAAATTTAAGAAACCTGAGAAAACTGATGATACAGAAAATAAAAAGGAAAGTTTAGGCGGAAATGGAAATACTTATCTTAGAGATCAAGATGGAAATATCTTTTTCGGTTATATTTTTTCTATTCAATATGGTCAGAAAGCAATGGATTGGTTTGCTACTCGAGCTATTCTTCTTCCAACTAAAAAGGAATTACAACGACAAGATGCACCCGAAGGAATGGAAAAAGGTACCGATGAATATAATGAATATATTCAACTATATTCTAAAAAAACTAATGATGAATTATATGATGAATTAGGAATACCAGTTTCACGGCCTGCATCTAAGTTTCAGAAAGAGCCTGTTTACACTACTAAAGCCCCAACAAAGGAAGTTTTAACCACCAAAAGTGGTAAATCACCTACTCCTGGAAAAACAGCTGTTGAAAAAACTAGTAAAATTACAGGTATTCCTTTATCAACATCTAAAGCTAAGAAAGTCACTCTCAAAGAAGCTATGGATGTTGTCTTCGATGCTATTTTGAGTGGTGAAATTGGTGATGATTATGAATATTCAAAAGAATATGATCCTGAAGAAGGTGAAGAAAAACGAGTAGCTTATGCGGTAATAAATAGACTAGTTAAGAAAAAGGAATTTGCTGACAAAAATGGTTATGAAAATAGAGATGATGTTCCTGAAATGAAAGGTCCAAGTTTCTTTTTTCTAATTAAAAGTACTCCAAGTGAAGAGGGAGAAGAAGGAGAAGATGAATAGTCAAAGTTTTCGTTAATAAAATTAACGAAAAATGAATTACATATCAACTTTATTAATAAACAATTAAAATGGATAGAGGAACAGATAACTACCTAAAAAGAATAATTTTTCAATCTGTAGATACAGATCCTCAATTTATATTATTAGATTATAGCCAACACTGTGTAGTGGTTAGATGTCGAGAATCTGATATACAAAAAGCTTCGAAAATTTTTTATGTTGAAATGGAGGGACTATTTAATAATAATCTTACTAATCTAGATAAAAAGAAGTCTTTTAAAGGATGGTTATTTAAGAAAGATAATAAAAATGCTATGGAATATTTCGCAAGTATAGCTGATAAAAATTATGAAGATTTTATGAAAGAAATTAATACGTAAAATTAAGTATTAATTTTTATTTATTTTTTGTTAACTTTGTTAACAAAAAATAATCTTTCATCATAAACGGTGAAAGATGTTAACAAAAAATTATAAAGTTTTATATCTAATGAGAAATATAATTGATACGAAAAAATAAAGAAATGAATAATTCTTAATTTTGTCATTTGTAGTTAAATGTCAGTTCGTATAAAATTGCGGGAATCTCCCCTCACCAGGAAAACTGGTGCTCGTACTAAATCACTTGATCCATTAAAAGAGGAAAATATTTCTCTTCTTAAAACCAATAGTTTAAGTAAGGATTCAAATATGACAAAGGAGAGTAGTCTTTTAATCCGACTTATGGAAACACATGGACCTCGTAAAGCGATTATTAATGTGTTTAATCATTGGTTAGATAGAAATATTAAACTTCAGTTAGCAGCTAGGGTATTTGAAAGTCCAAACGGAATAACAAAACTTTCTAACATTAGAGTTGAACCTCAACCAGATAACTCAGGTGATAAAGAATCACTTATAACACCCAGATATTGTAGAGATAATGGTATGACATATATGGGTATTATTAAGGGAGATGCTACTTTTTATCCTAATAAAATTACCGAATCACATCAACATGATGTTACTTCTAAAACATATAATATTAGTCAGGAACAAAAAATTCAATTACAAACTTCAAAAACGGAGAAAGATTTCTTTTTAGGTAGAATACCTATTATGGTGTTATCTGATATTTGTATGTTAAATGGATTATCAGAAGGTCAACGTCTTAATTTAGGAGAATGTACTAATGATTATGGTGGCCATTTTATTATTGAAGGAGGCGAAAGAACTATTATTAGTCAAGAAGGTCTTCGAACAGGTATATTTATATTATGGGTAGATGATGAAACTGGTAAGATAGAATGTCGTATTACATGTGCAGTCGATTATGGAACTACAATAGTAACCATGATACCAGGATCTAAATGGGATACATTAAAAGTAGGAATTCATTATGCAGGTAAAGATAAACATATTCCATTATATGTAGCATTTGCATTTTTAAATTATAATGAATCTAATGCTACAGATTTAATTTGTCATTTTATTCCTGAAAATTTAAGAGTTGCTACTATGATGTATCTACAATCTAGTATTATTAGAGGCCGTTCTGTAGGAAATAAAATTATTGCCTATATTATAAATAAGAAAGGAGGTAAATTAAAGGGTGGTACTAGAAGTTATATCGAAGAATCATCAGAAATTATAAAGGCTGTTCAAAAAGATTTATTTGCCCATATTAAAAGTATTAATGGTAAAGCTAAAGCTCTTGCATATATGGCTGCACAAACCATTCTCGCTATTATGGGAGAACGAGAAATAGATAATCGTGATTCTTGGGGGATTAAGAAATTAACACCACCCGGTAAATTAATGGAAATTAAACTCAATACTATTTGGTCAAAAATTATTAATGATTCTAAAGATAATGCTTTTAAATCGACTTTTAAATCCCAAGGAATAGAATCATTTACTCAATCGGTTAAACTTGAAGATATTAATAATATTATTACACAGTTTATTAAATCTTTTATGATATCTTGGACAGTTAAAAATGGACAAGTTACTGAATCTGTTACAGATTCATTAAAACGTGATACTCCTGCAGCAACTATTTCACAAGTTACTCGTGTAAATGCACCCACCTCACGTAAAGGAAAGAAATCTATTTATCGAGAAGTACAACCAAGTCAACTTGGAGGAATATGTAGTGCAGAAACTCCAGAAGGAGAGACATGCGGATTAGTCAAGAATATGGGTTTAACAGCTAGTATTTCTTTGGATAAAGATACTAATGATTTCTTTACTGTAATGTCAGGTGAACATCCAAAATATAAAAATTCTCTTCCTCAATTATATAATGAAGAACCATTACCATTTGATTGGTCTAAAATCAT
>Ga0315284_10010473_pt1 | contig 13205 bp, 12 predicted proteins | sample YL17G09_16_MG_FD_203696 | JGI IMG/M metagenome (GOLD analysis project Ga0315284, IMG submission 203696) | Sediment microbial communities from Yellowstone Lake, YNP, Wyoming, USA - YL17G09_16 | ecosystem: Environmental > Aquatic > Freshwater > Lake > Sediment | place: USA: Wyoming | collected...
CGCTGCTGTTCCAGGATCGACCGGCCGGGGTGGACGGCGGCGTCCAGTGGGGCGCCATGACCGGGCTCACGCTTGACTCGCGCGATTCGCAGAAGAATCCGACGCGCGGGGTTTTCGTCGGGGTACTGACGCACCTGGTACCGTCGCGTGTGGGTGCACGCGTCGGAGATCTCGGTGCACGGGTTCCACGTCACCTGCGGCGGTGGCCTGCGCCTGATCTGGGGCACCTTCGTTGTATCGGCGGATGTGGGGTTCTATCAGTCACCGGCGCCGCGCGTGTACGTGACAACCGGGCATCCGTTCTGAGGAAAGTGCGGAGCGGGGAGTGCGAAGTGCGGAGTTAAGGAAAGGTCTCGACAAACCGATAAACGCGTTCCTGCGCAACGTCCCCACGAGTTCGTCGAGTGAAGTCCACAACTCCGCACTTCGCACTCCCCACTCCGCACTTCTTATCACACCTTCTCAAACCTCCGCAACGTCAACGGATGCTCCATCGACAGCCGCAGGGTCTCGCCCCATCCATCCTCGATAATGGAGTACGTGTGTACGAGTATGTCTGCATTGTCGGGCAGGCGGATCTCCACGTTGCCGGTTGGCAGTGCGATGCGGTACGAGTACGCGTAGCAGAAGTCGTAGGAGACATTGTGTCCCGCACTGTCGTGGCGGTGGCTTGACACCCACGCAATGCGCGCATCTTTGTGGAACGCCCGGCACGGCTCTACGCGCGCGCTGAATCCGCCGGGAATGCTGGCGTTGGGGTATGCCGGGTGAGCGCGGCGATCCCATTGCGCAATGAATCCACCGCCGCGCTGGATGGCCATCTCCACGCGTGCGCCGTTGACGGAGAACCGTCCGACGGTATCTGCGTCGCGAGCCGCTGCCAGAAGCCACAGCGCCGCACCCGGCTTCACGTCGGAGAACGTCACCTTCTGGCCTTGACAGGAGATGACGTCGGGAGAGCCCAGCCCCACGCTCCATCGCCGATAGATCGCAACGCCATCCACCACGTGATCGCCGATGCACTCCACCGGGATAAACGCGCCGCGGTCGTAGCCGACGCCCGGTGCTGCCACCCCGTCGCGGCTGGTTGCCTGGTGGTTCAGCATGTGGAGGGCCCAAGGATGGTGCACTGCCGGGGGAGTCCCGTGCGATGCGGGCGCCGCAACGGCCACCGACAGTGTGCGCGTCTGGAACGGGGTGAAGTCCATGGTGACGGTCTCCCCGACGCAGGCGACCGTGCGTCCCAGCGGCCGCTCCTGTCCGTCGACTTCCTCCGCCGTCCGGATACTCCCCGGGAAGGTCACGTCCACGCCTTGACATCCGCGGCCAGACTTGTCGGTCATGCGCACAATCCATCGGTCACCGCTCTCGGCCAGTTTGAGCGCCATGAGTTCCACGTCGGGGTGGCTGATGCACAAACCCCGGAACTCCCGGCCCGCACCACCGTCGCGTCGACTCATCTGCACGGCACACAGCGGCTGGTCAAACGCGGCCGCCTGCTGCCACACCCGGCCCTTGCGCCAGTCGCCGGTGTGACCGTGGATGGCGTAGCGGAAGCGGTGCCGGCCGAAGTCCAACTGATCCTGCATGAAGAACTCCGGATGCGTGGAAGCCGGTGTGTGCAGAAGCGTGAGCCGCATGGTGTGCGTGTCGGGTCGGTCCCACCCGTACTTGCAGTCGCTCATCAGCGAGACGCCGAAGTTCCCGCTGTTGTCGGTGAGGTCGACCCATCGCTGCGCCGGGACCTCGTAGAGCTTCGGGGTGTTGACACCACGCGCAATCACACCGATGCCCAGGTCATACGTGGCCTGTGCGTTGTCGGCGGCAAGAGGGAATGCCGCCTTGAGCAGCGCATTGGGCGAGTGCCAGTCCACGTCGGTGAGCACGTCAACCCGCTTTGCCCAGGGCGCGCAGTCCAGCGAGATCCGTTGGACAAGCACCGACCCCTCGCACCACCGCTTGACTTCGAGGGACACGCGCACTGGGCCGTCCTCCACGATCGCGATCTCCGCTGAAGCCCCGAATCGGCCGCGTGCGCAATGCGCTCATTGGCGCGGTTGAGACGTTTCAGCGCTGCCTGCGTTGTGTAGCAGCCCGTGCCGTGTGCGGTCATGAGCAGTTCGCCCGTGTATCCGGGCATGGCGGCCACCTGCTGCGGAGTCAGTTCATTGAAGAGCCGGTCGGCCTTCACCACCTGCACCTCGCAGGGTCCGTCGGCGGCCATGGCAGCCTCGATGTTCGCGCACGAGTAGGCCCCGGGCGATCCACCTCTGTCGCCTGTACCGAAGTAGCGGAATGCGACGGGCACTCCGCAGGCACTGCGGTTTTCCTGAGTGCATCGGAGAAGCCCCGGGTCTGCGTCGAAGCCAGGCCCCACCTTCCACGTGTAGTCGCCGCTCTTGAGTGAGGCCACAATGCTTGCCCCGTCGGGTCCGGTCCACCGCCCCAGCTCAAAGGGCACCTCGGTCCACACGCCCCAGGTGAGCTTTTGCGTGGAGAAGCCCTTGAGCCCGCAGTGCGCGGCAATTGACGGAAGCGCATATCCGAACCCGAAGCAGTCGGGCAGGAAGATGTCGGTGCTTTCGACCCCCAGCTCGCGCCGGAAGAAGCCGTTGCCGTACAGCACGTGGCGAATGATCGACTCGGCAGCTGGAACATTGACGTCGCCTGCGTCAACCGAGCTGCCGCACACGGCCCATCGCCCCTGCTGCACGTACTGTTTGAGTCGGCGCCAGTCGTCGGGGTAGTACTCCTTGATCAGACGATACCGGAAGCTGCCTTCGAAGTTGAATGTGTAGTGGGGGAATTCCTCGAACAGAGCGAAGTTGTCGCGGGTGGTGGCCGGCAGGTAGTGATCGATCACGGTGCGGATGTCCCAGATCCAAGCGGTGTCGAGGTGCGCGTTGGAGACGAGGTACAGCGTTGGTTCGGACGGTGTCATAGGGTTCCTCTCTCAAGTGTGTGTCGAGGGCGAATCATGATTCGCCCTCGATAATACGTACCGTGCGTTTGATACTGGTCTTGGCGCCCACGCGGAGCTGCACAAAGCACGTACCGCGGGTGCGGTCGGGCACGGGGAACTCGGCGGTGTGCGCGCCGGGAATCTGCAGACCCATGCGGCGCGACACGAGGCGTTGGCCTAGCACGTCAAACATCTCAAACTGCGGTGTGCCCGACTCCGGCATGAAGTAGCTCAGCACGACTGTCCCATTGTCGAGAATCGCCGACTCGATCTCAAGGTCGCTTCGGAACGTTTTGCCAGTGAGTGGATCGATTGCAGTCTGTTGTGCGTCCGCGCCGCCCGGGCTGTTTGCGTAGTCGTTGGGATTGGCCCACTTGGCCATGCCCTGTTCCCAGGCCGACGCAGAGCGTTTGCACGGAGCGTGTGTCGAACTACCGGTGGCGTCGGCAGACCCGCGTTCACCTGCACCCGAGGCGCTCGGTTCCGGGCGCACAGAATCCCGCTTGATGGCGGAGGCTGTGGACGGAGCCGCGTCGACATGCTTGGCGTCGGACGGAACCTTGGACAAGCCCGAAGTTCCAGACGCGGCAGGCAGCACGACATTCTCTGCACCATCCGCAAATATGGCGATAACCAGGATGCTCAGGGCACCACGGAGAGCAGCGAGAATTGGGCTGGCCATGATAACACTCACCCAATCCAGCGAAGTGAATTGGGCACAACTCATTTCTTGATAGCGTGTTACAACTACTGCGAGCCTCGCGGACAACCAGGGCAGGGTGTGAGTCCTGCCAATCCCCATTCCATATAATAGCCCCGAATCGATAATCTGGCCACGGAAACTTCCGCCGGACTGTCGTTCTGTGGTTCACCGACCGCGGATTCGGGGTGCGCTGTGCCTTGCGGGAACGACCGAATTCTGGGTGAATAACGAGTTGGGCATGCCCTACGCCCTGAGGCAGCGCTTTCCTCAATCGGTGGAGAGCAACATCCGGCTTCCTCTTTATCAAGTACATACAGATATTCGTGTCGAGAAGGTACCGCATCAGAGAGCCAGCCGTTTCTGAGCGGGTTTGCCGATACGCTCGGCCAGAAAGTCCTGCGAAAAGCCATCCAGGCTCTGCATGAATACCTGCCAGGTCTTCTCCTTCGGAATCAGCAGAACCAGATCCCCGACCCTCTTCACATAGACCTCGTTGGACCCGAACCGGCAATTCTTTGGTAGACGCACGGCCTCACTTCGCCCGTTCATGAAGACTTTGGCAGTTTCCATATTCGGCTCCTTTGGGCAATACATATCCAAGTATATATCACATTTGCGGTGCGGTCACCTGGGCAAGCCCCTCCAACTCCTCCCCCACCGCACTCCACTGCTCGGTAAGCTCGTCGTTCTGCCGCCGAAGCGCCTCGATCTGTCGCGCAGTATCGGCAAGCAGCGTGTAGTTGGCGATGTTGGCCTGATCCTCCAGCACGGCCTGAGCCGTGGCGATCTTCGCCTCGACCTCGTTGATGGCGCGCTCGAGTTTCTCAACCTTCCTGTCAAGACGCGTCTTCTCCTCGCGGCGCCGGATGCGTTCGGCCCTGGAGTCTTCCTGGTCCTGCTGCGCGGCGGTAGTGGATGTCTTGACATCCTCAAGCGGCTTGAGATAGCCCGCCTCCAGGTAGTCGCGGTACTCGGCGGGAGTGCCGGGAAAGTCGCGGATGGCGCCCGGACGGATCTCGACAAGACGCGTTGCGATATGCGAAATGAAGTACTCGTCGTGCGAGACCACCATGATGGCGCCGGCAAACTCCTTGAGCATGTCGGCCAGTGCCCGCACCGAGTAGATGTCGAGATGGTTGGTGGGTTCGTCGAGCAGCAGCACATTTCCCGGCTTGGCAAGCATGGTGGCCAGCGAGAGCCGCGACTTCTCGCCGCCGGAGAGCACGCCTGCGGGCTTGAGCACATCGTCGCCACTGAAGAAGAATGCGCCGAGCACCGACTGGATGTAGTTGCGGTCGACCGATCCGGTGATATCGGCAATGGTCTCGTACACGGTGCGGGCCGGATTGAGCTGATCGAGACGGTGCTGACTGTAGTAGCGAATCTGCGCGTTGTGACCGATGCTCACCTCGCCTGCCTCCGGCGCCAGGAGCCCGGCGCAGACTTTGAGCAGCGTTGACTTGCCTGCACCATTGGGCCCGATCACCGCGATCTTGTCGCCTTTGGCCACGGTGAGCGAGAGGTTGCGGAAGATGGGCGCGTCGCCGTAGGAGACGCGGATGTTCCTGATTGTCAATGGCACCGCACCGCACCGCTCGGGCTCGGGGAGGCGGAAGGTGAGGGGGGGGCCTTCAACGCGATCGTCGGGAAGCGCGTCATAGAGCTTCTCAAGCTGCTTCATCTTCGACTTGGCCTGTGTGGCCTTGGTGTTCTTCGCCCGGAAGCGTTCGATGAATCGCTCTGTCTGCGCGATCTGGGAGCGCAGGGCCTTGGCTGAGCGCTCGTCGGTCTCGTCGCGCTTTTCCTTCCATGCCAGATACTCCGTGACGCTGCCCTTGAACACGCCAAGCTCGCCGCGTTCGAGTTCGGCAGTGTGCGTGGTGGTGCGTGCGAGAAAGTCGCGATCGTGACTGACCACCAGCATGCCGCCACGGAACTTCTGGAGGAACCGCTCCAGCCACACCAGGCTGTCCATGTCAAGATGGTTTGTTGGTTCGTCAAGGACGAGGAAGTCGGGCTCCAGAAGCAGCAGTTGGGCCAGCACCACGCGCATGCGGTAGCCGCCCGAAAGGCGACTGAGCGGCAGCTCCCACGACTCCTGCGGCACGCCCAGGCCGTACATGATGGACTTGCCCTTGGCAGCCAGCGCATCGGCATTCTGGATGTGGCGCTGGGTGAGGAGTTTGTCAAGCTGGTCGAGTGCCTTCATCACCTGCCGTTCGTCGCCAAAGACGCCTTGGTGAAGCAGCCCGTCCACTGCCTGGTCGTGGTCGAGCAGATGGGAGAATGGCTTGAGCACCAGCTCAAGCGGCGTCACCTCTTGCGGCAGGTCCAGTTCCTGCGGCAGATATCCGATGCGCAGATCGGGCGGCATGGTGATTGTGCCGCCCGAGAGCCCGTCCTGCCCCACGATGAGCCGAAGCAGCACGGTCTTGCCTGCGCCATTGGGGCCCACAAGGCCCGTGCGGTGCGCGGGATTGATCGACTGGTTGACTTTGTCGAGAATGGCTTTGGCGCCGAAGTTCTTGTCGGCGTTGGTGAGAACGATCATGGGATTGGCGCGTCTTGGGCTTCGGTGGCGTGCGGGAGTGCGTACGGAAAAATACGTCGATGGGGCGAGGCAGCCGGCGTGATAGGTCCTCTGCTGAGATCTTGTTCCATGACAACTCAAAGAGCCGGAATACCGAGGATGGGGTCTGCTCACTTCGTGGCACTTTTTGTTGTGCAGAAATACGCCACCAATTCGACGGATTGTCGATTTGGTGGCGCATTTCGTGTTGATGAAATGTGCCACCAACTTGAAATATTGTCTGTTTGGTGGCGCAAATTGTATACTTCTCAAAAGGCGTGGCACTTCTCTTATCGGGAGAGACGGAGGAAACAGCGGTGTTCGTGGGTCGCGACAGGGAACTGAGGATGCTGAAGGATCTGTTCCAGCGGCGGAGCGCGTCTCTTGTGCTGTGTCGTGGCCGGCGACGCATTGGTAAGAGTCGACTCATCAAGGAGTTCGGATCGTCAGCAGAGAGGTTCATCCGTCTGCAGGGCCTGCCTCCCGGAGCAGGTACCGGTCGGCGGAAACAGCTCGAGGCATTCGGAATCTCATTGGCACAGCAGACCAAGGTGCCGGAGATGCGGCTCACGTCATGGCCGCAGGCATTTTCGCTACTCAACAGCCAGCTTGACGACCGGCCCACGGTAGTTCTCCTCGACGAAATATCATGGATGTCCATTGGTTCCCGGGACTTCCCAGGCTATCTGAAAGCCGCGTGGGACGCGGAATTCTCTGACCATCCGAATCTGGTACTCATCCTCTGTGGCTCAGTCAGCTCATGGATCGAGCGCAACATTCTCAACAACACCGGGTTTGTGGGGCGAGTAACCCTGACGCTGACTCTGGAACCACTGAGTCTGGCGTACTGCAATGATTTCTGGCGGGATGCTCCCGGCAGGGTATCGTCGAGAGAGAAACTGGAGTTTCTCTCGGTGACCGGTGGAGTGCCGAGGTACTTGGAGGAGATCCGCCCAGGTGAGCCCGCAGACCAGGCAGTAGCGCGGCTCTGCTTCAACCGGGAGGGTGTGCTCTTCTCCGAGTTTGACACAATCTGGAGCGATCTGTTCTCTCGCCGCGGACCGATGTATCGCAGCATCGTCGAGTCCCTCGTCGATGCCCCCAGAACCCTCGACGGGCTGACTGAAGCAATCGGCACGCACCGCTGCGGCAGGATGGGCGTGTACTTGAGGGATCTTGAGGTCTCGGGTTTCGTGCGGAAGGAAGACGGATTCTCCGTTGGGGCGGAGCGAGCGCCCCGGCAAACGACCTACCGTCTCTCGGACTGCTACCTGCGCTTCTACCTTAAGCACATCGCACCACGCAAAGCTCAGATCGAACGCGGCCTCTACTCCGGCGCTGCACTTGACACAATAGTCAACTGGGACTCCATCCTGGGCATGCAGCTTGAGACGTTGGTCTTGAACAACGCCGTTGGGCTCTGCGGGCTTCTGGGAATTGTTCCGGCGTCGGTCACCAGCATCGGTCCGTATACACAGAACTCGACACGCCGTCGCGAAGCGTGCCAGATCGACCTACTCATCCAGACGCGCCATACGGCCTGGGTATGTGAAGTGAAGTGCCGCTCGAGGATCGAGCCGGACGTCATTGCCGAAGTGAAGGAGAAGATTCGTCGGGTGTGCTGGCCACGCGGCCTGTCGGTTCGCACGGTGCTGGTATACGAGGGCAAACCAAGTCCTCAGTTGATTGCGGAAGGGGCGTTTGATCGAATGGTCTCGTTTGAGGAGCTGTTGACACATGCGTAGTCATGCAGATCAGACCACCCCCACAATCCTCTTCCTCTGCTCAGGCAACTACTACCGCAGCCGGTTTGCCGAACTCCTGTTCAACGGTCTGGCGTCGACGCGAGGCTGTGGGTGGATCGCCGAGTCCCGGGCATTGTGCCTTGAGCGTGGGTCGTGCAATGTCGGGCCGTACGCCCCCGAGGTACCACTGACCCTGCGCGAACACGGCGTCGAGCCGCCGGCGCACCCCCGCATGCCTCTGCAGGTCACGACCAGCGACCTCCGCGCCGCCGGCCTGGTGGTGGCCCTCTGCGAGCGCGAGCATCGCACTTTGCTTGCGCAACGATTTCCGGAATGGGAGAATGGTGTGGAGTATTGGCACATTGAGGACAAGGCCGTGACGCCCGCCGCACGCGCACTGCCGCAGATCGTGCAGTGCGTGGAGCAGCTCTTGGCGCGACTGACTGAGGCATCGGTGCCCGTGAGTCGCGGGTAGTCAACGACAGCGCGGCTGTACTGACGACTCAGCGCACGAGACAGAGCCACCGGACAATCCATGAGCACAATCCCCTTCATCACCAGCGATCCCTCCATGGTCGAAACGGTCGCGCCACTGGTGTCGACCAGCTCGTGTCCCATGGACCTGGAGATCTTCATCGATCCGGCCAAGGCGCTTGAGTACCTTGCCATCGAGATGCCCGAACTTGTATTCGTCAATTTCTCCGACCCGAAGATCGATGCATTCGGGTTGCTCGAGGATATGAAGAAGGACCCGTGGCTGCTGCACGGAGGCGTTATCGGGCTGTGTGACCGATACGACGACGCCCTCAAAGTCGAGCGCTACCAGGGCGCCAACATCATCGTAGCGCTCACCCGCGAAGACCTGCCGCGCCACCTGCCCAGGGTGATCGACATCATCAACAACAACCGGCGGATTCTCTTCCAGCGGGAGATCGGCGCCGACATTGTTGCCAATATCTCCGGCTCCTTCAAGCTCGAAAATGACCTGGTAGTCGCAAGCTGCTACACCAACCTGATCTGCAACTTCCTGTTCAACACCAATCGGCTCGATGCCGAGAAGAAGTCGCAGCTCAATCTGGCGCTCACCGAGATGCTGATCAACGCGATTGAGCACGGAAACTGCGGCATCGACTACGAGGAGAAGAGCACCTGGCTCGAAAAGGGGCGTCTCATGGGAGAGCTCATCGAGCGCAAGTGTTCCGACGAGGCGCTGGCCACCCGCCGCGTGACCTTTGAGTATGACCTGGGCCCCACGGCTTCGCGATTCCTCATTGCCGACGAGGGCGCGGGCTTTGACTGGCGCAATGTCAAGGATGTGTCGAAGGTGGAGAATCTCTTCGAACTTCATGGTCGCGGCATCATGGTCACGCGCCAGTTCACCGAGAACCTCACGTACAATGAGGCGGGCAACCAGGTGAGCTTCGAAATCTCCTACGCCGAAGATGCCGGCACCATGGCCCCCGGCCTCTTCGAAAACATCGATCCCATCGATGTCAAGGCTGGCGACAGGGTGTTTGACCAGGGAGAATCCAGCGACTTCCTCTACTACATCGCCAAGGGCCGGTACGAGGTAATTGTCAACGGCGCCAAGGTCTCCTCCCTTACCCCCGAAGACCTCTTCATGGGCGAGATGGCGTTTCTGCTCAACAACCGCCGCAGCGCCATGGTGCGGGCCGCGTCGGATGGGCGGCTCATCAAAATCTCCAAGAAGCAGTTTGTCAATGCCATCAAGAAGAAGCCCCACTATGCGCTGTTTCTGTGCCGCTTGCTGGCCCAGCGTGTGGTGCGGGCGAATATGGCTTCGGCGGCAAAGAAATAGCCAGATCCACAACCGCACCATCACCTCTCCAGGGGACGGTAGCAGACAGGGCTTCGGGATAGCCGTGCCGGGCACCGCACTGAGCCCGACCGAATGTGTGGCGCGTCGTGGTGCAGTGGCAGTCTGGGTCACCCGGTGCGCGACACCCGCGGGCAGTATCTCAGGTGTTGGCGTCTGGTTCACTCAGGCCGTCCGACAAGGTGATTGTCAACCTGCACTGCCACATGAGTCTTACACGAGCAGGCACGATGCTCGCGAGGGAGACCTACACCTCGATGGTACGGACGTGACCCGATCCCGAGTAGTCCAGGATTCGACGATCGGCGGTCACCAACGGACAGCGCAGGTGGCGTGCGGTGGCGACCAGAATCCGATCGGCCGGATCGCCGTGGAAGTCGCCGGGAAGTCGTGTGCTGTCAATGGCTATGGTCGGTGACAGTGGCGCCATCGCAATGCCCGGGGCCGACAACGATGCCTCGATCCATTCGCTGATCGGCGAGCCAAGCACAAGCCTGCCCTTCGCCTCGAGCATCGCAACCTCCCACACCGAGATTGCCGAAACAGCGATCCCGGAGTGCCGGCTGGCGTCGACAATGGCCTGCAGAGCCGACCCGCCCGACAGACGGGTATCCCCGCCCTGCATGAGCCAGATCCACACGTGTGTGTCAAGCAGTAACGCGCTACTTGTCTGCATCCCACGCCTCCCCCACGGGCGACACGATGTCGCCCTGGCTGAGCACAGTTCCTGCCATGTAGCCGTAGATGCTTCGAGCGGGGGCATCGCTGAGTGCGACAAGGCGCGCAACGGGTTTGCCGCGCTTGGAGATGATGACTTCCTCGTGAGACCGATTGACCCGATCAAGCAACTCCAAACACCGAGCTTTGAACTGGCCGGCTGCAATGATCATGTCGACTCCTTATGGCCATGGTTATATGACCATAGTCATATTATACATCGGGGATGGCGGATCCGCAAGGTCCGCGTCACATGGGCTACGAAACAGGATGCGCCCCAGTGCCGGCGACCAGGGGTTCGGGCGGCGAACTGGATTGCATCGGTCGAGGCGCTCGCAACGTGGGTGGCGGCCGCCCGCACATGGCATTTTCTTTGACAGGGGAACCACCGCATGCACATCACACACAAACCACCATCGCTTGACCTGCTGACCTCCTCAACCACGCACAAGGTGCTCATCGAGCGTACCTCGCGGCGCAACCTGCGCTGCGTGTATTGTGCACAGTGTCAGCGTGAGGGCGTTCTTGACGCGCACGGTGTCGTGGGACAGCGGGGTGCAGCAGCGGCTGGTCGGGGTGGTGTGATCGAGTCGGGACCAACCTCCTCGCGGGTCACTCCGCACTCCGCACTCCGCACTCCCAACTCCGCACTCCCAACTTCCTCCCCCTCCCCCCACAAGAGAGTATTTTATCCGAGCCTGCGACTCCCTGACCACTGGCCTTGCCGGTTGAGTCGTGTCGCACCAAGGCCCCCCGGTTCACAGCGTTGTGAGCCGCACCCCACACAGAGGTTTTGCATGAAGAGCGGTTTCTCCCCTGCTGCCAGCCAGTTCCTCGACGAGCTCTGCGATGCCACCCGCAAGAACAACTCCATCGACGCGGCGCTGTATCCCAAGTTCAATGTCAAGCGCGGCCTGCGCAACTCCGACGGCACCGGCGTGCTGGTCGGCCTTACCGAAATCGGCGATGTGCACGGGTACATCATTGACGAAAACGAAAAGATCTCCGTTGAAGGAAAACTGCGCTATCGGGGAATTGACGTAGGCGACATCGTCGAGAACCTGCAAAGGGAGAAACGCCACGGCTTCGACGAGGTGTGTTATCTTCTCCTCTTCGGGGAACTGCCCACTCCGCAGCGACTCGAATCCTTCACCTCCATGCTGGCCGAGAAGCGCGAGCTGCCCGAGGGCTTCACCGAGAACATGATTCTCAAAGCGCCAAGCCCCAACATCATGAACAAAATGGCGCGGGCAGTGCTCGCATCGTATTCCTACGACGCCACGCCCGAGGACAACGCCATACGCAATGTGCTGCGGCAGAGCATCGAGCTGATTGCGCGCGCTCCTACCATGGTCGCCTACGGCTATCAGGCCAAACGCCACTACTACGACAATCTCAGCCTCTTCATCCACAAGCCCAACCGCAACCTGACCACGGCGGAGAACTTTCTGCGGCTGATTCGCCCCGATGGATCATTCCTGCCGCTTGAGGCGGAGATCCTTGACATGGCGCTCATTCTGCACGCTGAGCACGGTGGCGGAAACAACTCGACCTTCACCACGCACGTGGTGAGTTCTTCGGGCACCGACACCTACTCGGCCATAGCCGCAGCCATTGGTTCGCTGAAAGGCCCCAAGCACGGCGGCGCCAACACCGAAGTCATGAGCATGATGACCTTCATCAAAAAGGCTGTGAAGAACTGGGCGGACGAGGCGCAGGTTGCCGATTGTCTGACGTCGATTGTCCGTAAACAGGCCCACGACATGAGCGGGCTCATCTACGGTATGGGTCACGCGGTGTACACGCTATCGGACCCCCGCGCCATCATTCTCAAGAAGAAGGCCGCAGAGCTTGCGGCGGCGAAAAACGCCATGGACGAGTTCTCGCTGTACCTCTCGATCGAGCGACTGGCGCCCGAGATCATCCACAAAGAGAAGCAGGACGCGAAGGTCATTGCCGCAAATGTCGACTTCTTCTCGGGATTTGTCTATACGCTGCTGGGCATTCCAGAGGATCTGTTCACGCCGATCTTCGGTGTGGCACGCGTGCCTGGCTGGTGCGCGCACCGCATCGAAGAGATCGTGAGCGGCGGCCGCATCATTCGACCTGCGTACAAGAATGTGGGCAAGAAGCAGGTGTATGTGCCGCTCAATCAGCGGAAGTAGGTGTGCCGGAGGCACACCTACTTCCTCCGGCGGTGCATCGCTCGGATGCGGAGGGCGTCGACCGGCAGTCGCGGGCCGTGACGCTACCAGACCTCGGCCCACCACGCGGACCCAACGCGTGGCGTGCGGCGCGCTCACGCACACCAGACGCGCGCCGACACCAGTTACCCGATCCAGCAGCACTGCACCCAAACCGTTCTCAGGGCCCATCAGCCGCGTCTCCGGCGTGCGCCGGGTGTACGTGCTCTTCCGGGACGATGCCGGCAAGGTTGTCGGCTACGTTGACCGGCTGGGGTTCACTGGCACCGTCAATCTCTCCACACTGACGCAGAGGAACTTCTACGTGGCCATGGACGGCAATGATGACGACTCCGGTACGCTTGGTCGAGTAGACCCGGGGGATCGCACCCCGAGTCCCTCACGGAACCGTACTTGAACCTCTCGATTCATACGGCTCTTGTTGTTCGGCCATGTGCTGGCGCTGCATTCCAATGGGCGAAGAGTCCC
>Ga0315284_10010474_pt1 | contig 13205 bp, 8 predicted proteins | sample YL17G09_16_MG_FD_203696 | JGI IMG/M metagenome (GOLD analysis project Ga0315284, IMG submission 203696) | Sediment microbial communities from Yellowstone Lake, YNP, Wyoming, USA - YL17G09_16 | ecosystem: Environmental > Aquatic > Freshwater > Lake > Sediment | place: USA: Wyoming | collected...
CGTGCCGCCCGCCACCGTATCGACCGTGCCCGCCCCGGAAAGTCCATTGATCGTCTCGCTATAGGTATTCAGGTCCATCGTGCCCGCCACGCTCACATTACCCTTCCCGGTGCCGTCCGGAATGACGCCCGCTGCACCAAGTTTCAGCGTGCCGGCGCTGACAGCCGTATTGCCGCTGTAGGTGTTGGCGCCGGAGAGGACGAGCGTGCCGGCGCCGGTCTTTTCCAGGCTGCCGGACGTCCCCGTGCTGCTGAGGATGCCGCTCATCGTGGCGACGTTGGCATCGACTTGGACCGTGCGGGCGGAGTCAACGAGACTGATGGCGTTCTTGAAGTCAATGGTGTTGTTCGCCGTAGAAGCGTTAAGCACCAGGGTGGTCGGTGCAAAGGGCGAGGTTCCCCACGTCAGGGCCGTCGGGCTGTCGAGCGTGCCGAAAGCCACCCGGACCGCGCCGCCATAGGCGCTGAAGCCGCCGATGTTGCCGGTGATCCGCATCTGACCCTGCTCGACACCGCCGACACGAACCAGGTCGGCGCCGGTCTCGAACACGCCCCCGGCGGGCGCGTCGATCACCAGGTTGCTGCCGCCGCCGGTGGAGGCCGTCGAGGGCAGGCCGACGCCATCGGTGGCGCGGAGCGTGCCGCCATTGATGTAAGTCTGGCCGGTGTAGGTGTTCGTGCCGGAGAGGACGAGCGTGCCGGCGCCCTCTTTGAGAAAGCCGCCGGCGCCCTGGTTCAGGACTTGGCTGACGGTGAAGGTGTTGGCGGCGTTGTCGATATTCAAGCCAACGGTCGTGGCGGCGGTGAAGGTGGGCGTGTGCGTGCCAAACGTGGTCAGCGTCGTCCCGGTGACCTTCAAGTTGCTGCCGGTGCCCGCGAAGACCAGCGAGTTCGCATTGCCCAGATTGGCATCCGCACTGACGGTCAGAGTCCCGGCGGAGATGGTGGTCACGCCGGTGTAGGTGTTGGTGCCGGAGAGGGTCAATGTGCCGCCATCGCTCTTGGTGAGACCACCCAAGCCGCCGATGGCGCCGCTGATGGTGGTATTTCCTGTGCCCGCGACGGTGAGAAGGTTAGCGCCATTGGTGACGGCATTTAGAATCGTGAGCGCGTTCGCCGAGTTATCCGTCCACGACTGCGCGCCGCCGAGGGTGATGGAGACGTTTTGCCCGGCCGTCGCGGACCCAACGGTCACGGCTCCCGCCAAACTGTTGACGGTGATGCCGCTGGTGCCCAACGTGAGGATCCGGTTCGTTCCGCCGCCCAGGAGCGTGGTCGTGGCGGTATTGGTGCCGAGGAAAATCAAGCCTCCCGCAGACTGGGCCGCGTTCAAATTGACGGTCTGCGCCGTGTTGGTGATCGTGTTGATGCTGAAATTCGCGACATCCCCCGAGCCGGGAATCGCTGCTGGATTGCCACCCGTCCCATCGACTGCGGTGTCCCAAGAGCCCACGGCGTTCCAGGTGGTGGCGGTACCGTCCCAGTATATCGTGTCCGCGCGGGCCGACTGGACGGTGACGAGAGCGAGAACGGCCAAGGCACACAGAATCAGGCTTGTTCGAGTCTTCATCACAGGCTCCTTTAAAAGAGTGGTTCTCGTGGTTCCGGCCTTCGCGGCGGGCTTCGCATAATCTGGGAGCCCACCCCGGGTTTCCGACTGTTCTAAGTGTTCCTTCGGGAAATCGGCAAGCAACTGAGGAGATGTGAGAGGAGATGTGCGGCCTCGGTTGAGTCCGAAGCCTCTCGGTCGGCGCACAATAACAGAGCGCTTGGCACGGAAGACCATGTCCCATCCCCATCCCAGTACATCCCAGTACGACTGTGTCCCAGTACGACTGCTCACGCTATCGGACTATCTAATCCGCGGACTTTAAAGATTTTTTGATTTTTCGGCATGGCGGGGGGGGGGCGAGGGGCGTAAGTGGTTGATGGGGAAGGGGTTGGAACGATTGCCGTCAGGCCACGGCACGCCTGCCGTGCCAGGGCGGATTGCGGATTGCGGAATGCGGAATGCGGATTGCGGCCCTCCTCCGCCCCTTCGACAGACTCAGGGCTACGGCGGGTAAAATTCGCCCCGAAGGGCTCCTATGTTATGAAGGAACAGGGACCCCAAGGGGGTCCAACGGTGAACAGGGAGATTGCGGACCCGCCTTCGCCAAGGCTACGGCGGGTAAAATTCGCCCCGAAGGGACCTCATCCTTTGGTCACCAGACCTTGAGTTTCAGGTCTCCCTGGCCGGGATGCTCGAAAGGTCCGGCGGTGGGACGCGCTGCCTTTCTTTTCGCGCCGAAGTAATCCGTGTCAATGGTCAACGGCGAACCGTCGGGGTTTTCATAGGGGAGTTGGGAGATCACGGCTTTCCCGAGAAGCCCGGTCGTGACGAGCGTGGTGACCGCTTGCTCCAACTCCGGGCCGACGGCGAAATGAACAAAGACCCGGTCGCCTTCTTCCACGACCCTGACCTTGGGAACGCCCCCCGACGGCACGAGCGGGTTCGTTTCCTTGGAATAGGGTCGGGCGCCGTTGTAGTACACGTTGCCGCCCGTCTGCAGCGGGTACTCCCGCGCATCGTAAACCCACAGGCCGAATTCGGCGGCGGGCGGTGGATTCTTGTCCCCCTGGGGCGCGGGCCCGCCTCCGCCCACCAGGATGTTGTTGTAGAAACGGTTGTCGCCTCCCTTGATGTTGCTCATACCGGCCAGTGCCGTCGCGTGCGCCTGATGGTAGGGCGTGGAGCGTCCGTCCGGCCGGCTGGTTATTTTCCCGGTCATCAGGTTATGCGCATAGGCGCCTCCTTCGGACATGTCTCTCAGGCTGACGCCGGACAGGAACAGGTTGTTGTCCACCAGAAACGGCCCGTGGTCGACCTCCATGAAAAGGTCTTCCTCGCTGTTGTCATAGCACAGGTTGCCCGTGATGCGTGTTCCCTGGGCCATCCAGTCCATCCACAGTCCCCGGCAAGTCCGGTAGATGCGATTCCGGCTGATCTCGACATCGATGGCGGCGTGGATTTTGATGCCCGCCATTTCGGCGCCGGTGAACAGCCGCCGGACATGGATGTCGTGGATGGTGTTGCCGGTGATCCGGCTGAACACGGCGCCCAGGCTGCCGACGATGCCCGCCTGCTCGCAGTGGGAGATGGTGTTGTTGCGGACGATGTGGTGTCCGATGGTTTCCTTGTTCCAGCCGTTCTCGAGGGCGCGCTCGATGGTCTTGACGTAGCCCTCGGCCGAATTGGCTGACTTGTTGTCCCACTCGTCTCCGTATTTGCCAAGGGCGATCCCCGTGCATTTGGAGTGCGAGATCACATTGTTTTCAATAATCCATCCTTGGCTCCAGTGCGTGCCGATCAAACCGATCTGCTCGGCCGTGGGTGGCGCCCATTGGGTTGCCGCATGGCGCATGATGAAGCCGCGCACGGTGATGTAGTTCATGCCGGGCTTTTCCGGGTAGAACACGGTCCGACGTACATTGATCTCCACCAGTTGCTCGTTGGGATTGACGCCCTTGAACTGCGCCCAGATGGCGGTGTTCTCCTGGTCCACTTCGCCGAACCAGAGCGGGGTGTTTCCCGCGGGTTTCAGGACATCGTCCATCTTGGCTGCCTCGTCAAGCCATTCGCCGTTGAGATAGACGGAGCCCGTGTGATGCTGCCGCCCCCTGCCATTGAACCAGTCGCCGTGGATAAGGTCGCTATAGGGATTGAAGCCGCCGAAGAATGCATTGGGGAGCGTCACTTTCCAGACATCGTCCTGAACCTTCACCCAGTTTTTGACGACTTCCGACCCCCGGATCTCGACCTTCTCGCCTGGAGCGGCTTGATAGACGATGCGCTTCGCGTCGGATTCGCCCCCGCGCGGCGGGGTCACCCGTTCACGATAGATTCCCTCATGGACGGTAATCGCATCGCCCGGCTGCGCAGCCTGTGCGGCCGCCGAAATTGTCTTAAAGGGTTTTGACGCGGAGCCGTCGCTGGTATCGCTTCCGTTGACCGAAACGTGAAACTCTGTGGCGGCGGCGGCGTGAGCCATCAACGCCAGCAAGAGCAGTGCGCCCATACTTTGGCTCAGGTTGCTTCTACGAGCAGACAGCGACACGGCGAGGGTCCTCTTGCCTGCGCTGATCCGGCTGATGTTTGTGTTCATTGTGCGATTCCTTTTCGTTTCCATGAGGCCTGTTCCTTTCAACGGGTCATTGCCACAACGGCGCAAGCGAAAGTTTTTCGGTCCGGTCGGGCTCCTTCGGTCCGGGCATTCCGTGGTTCCGACGCCGGCGCCGCGCCAGCGTCTTCTGTTTAAGTTCCTCCCGGTTAAGTTTCTCCCGGCGGTTCAGGATGCGTAGTATACATCATCCGGCGTGACATTGCCAAGGGCCTCGTGGTACCGCTCGGCGTTGTACCAGGCGACGAAGCGGGCGATCTCGGCCTCCAGTTCGCCCGGCGTCTCCCACACGAGGAGGTTCACCCGCTCTTTGCACGACCGGTGATACCGTTCGATCTTGCCGTTGGTCTGGGGGGATTTCCGGACAAGATACGGATTGTTCGGACCTCGCCATTGGCGAGAGGCGGGCCCAGCCTTCGTCCCGGCGCGCCGGGACTACGGCGGGTCTCCGCGGCGCTTCGACAAGCGGGGCGGCGAAAGGCGTCCCGGGGAGGTCCCGGGGATTCGGCCCCTTCGGGGCCTCATCCCCGGGCGTTAATGGCGCGCGGGGGGGGCGGGGCTTTTCGTCAAGGCGGGCCCGCCGATGGTCCGATAAACTGGGTTGCCCGACTTCCGTCCGTCCGCGAGCGGACCCTGCATAGAATAAGTGGAAGCCGTCCGATGACCAGCCGGCGAGATTTTCTGAAGCGTCTCCTTTCGGCCGCGGCGCCCGTGGTCGGCTCGTGCATCGCCATCGGCTGCGGCGCGGGGCAGGGCCTCCTCCTCCGCGAGCCGTATAAGCCCATCTTCGGCTCGCGCGTCGCGGGGGGCGTCGCCCAGGCGCCGGTGCGACAGGCGTCGTGGAAGATCCCGGCCGACTGGCGGCCGAGCGGCGCGGAGCGCCGGTGGCGGTTCATTGTCGTTCACCACAGCGCGACGACTTGGGGCTCGGCCGACGAGTTCGACCGCATCCACCGCGCCCTCGGCTGGGACGAACTCGGGTACCATTTCGTCATCGGGAACGGGTCGGGGGCCGGGGACGGCGAGGTCCAGATAGGCCCGCGATGGTTCAAGCAGAAACACGGCGCCCACTGCAAGGTCGCCGACCATCCGGAATACAACGACGTCGGCATCGGCATCTGCCTGGTCGGGAACTTTAACGACTCCCGCCCGACGGAGGCACAGATGCGTGCGCTGGCGTCGCTCGTCCGGTTCCTCACGGAGCGGTACCGAATACCGCAGTCGCAAATCTTTGGGCACGGGCAACTGAAGGCGACCGACTGCCCCGGGCGGTACTTCGACTACGTCGATCTCTGGCGCCGGCTGTAGCGTGATGTGTGTGACAACAAGCCCAGGGATTTCAATCCCTGGGCTTGGAATTGGAATCCCTGGGCTTGGACGCTACTCGAGGACCTCCAGGTCGTCCACCGTGACGACGTAGATCCGCCAGTCCGGCAGATACGTCCGGGTGCCGCGGATGCCGACCGCCTTGCCGACGTACTGGTTGAGGTCATAGAGTGTGCTCTGGAGGACGACGACGGGCCGGCCGCGCTGGTCGACGAGTTTGAACTTGATGGGGTGGTCCTCGCCTTCGAGGCTCTCCATGGGAGCGACGACGCCGGTGGCCAGGAAGGGGGGCTTCCGGAGAGCAGCCTCGCGTTCGGCGGCGTTGAGGTCGGCGGTGCGCTGGGCGTTGAGTTCGGTGAGGCGCTGGTCGAGCCGGCTGCCGATCGCGACCGTCGCGCGGAACTCTTTCTGCTGCTCGACGAGTGCCTGGATTTCGGCGGCGCGGCGAGAGGCCGCCGCCTTCAGCCAGTTCTTTTCGGCCTTGTCGGCGATGTCGGCGAACTGGGCGAGGGCCGGGGCGTAATCGCGCTGGTCCACCGGTTTCTTCATCTCTCCCGCGAGGGCCGCGCCCGCATCGTTGTAGGCCTGGGCGAGCGGATCGAGTTTGGGCGGCTCGACGTCCACCGAGGGGAGCGGTCCGACCGAGGTGAGTCCTGCGCCCGGCGTGACATACTGCGTGAGGACGTAGACGCGCGCCCCATCGGGCGGCGCGACGCGGAGCCTGTCGCCTTCCACCGGACCGAGGACCTGAAGAGTCGCGCCCTCCGCCGGGGCGGGCATGACGCACCACTGGCGCCTCGCAGCCGGGCCCGACGCATAGACGCGTGCGGCGGGCGAGGCAAGCGTCGCCGTCGTCCCGTCGCCGGACAGGGTCACGTCGTTCTTCGCGACCAGGCCGCAGACGCCTGTCAGCGGGCGAAGGGCCAGCCAGTCGCGCGATTCGCTTTCGACGACGACGGGCGTGTTCTTGGCGGCCTGGACCAGCGGGTAATAGTAGGAGCCGGGTCCGCACCGGATGTTGACGAGGTCGGCGTTGATGAAGCCGGTGTACGGCGGCGTAGGCCGCGCAGCCGTCGCCGTCGTCTGGGCCGGCGCCGGGGGCGCGAAGCCGATGAGTGCCAGGGCGAAAGCGAGTCCGCCAGCCAGTCGTGTCCGGTGCATCTGAGTCGCTCCTTCCTGCCGAGTGGAGGGGATCGCCCGCCGCCTCTGCTTGCCGGTTCCGTCGGGCAGGCGGGCCATGGTCAACGGTACTCCACCCCCCGGCGGGTGTCAACAGAAAACGGGGAACGGGGAACCGGGAGCGGGGGGCGTCAGAGTTTCTTCAGTTGGCCGGTGATCATGCGGACACGGAGCGCGTCGAAGAGCACCGTGGAGGTGTCCGCCCCCAGGCCGAAGGCGCGTGGGGGCTGCTTGCGGTTCCTTAGGACGGGGCACGTCAGGTCTCTCTGGGCGCCCTTCCATTGGATGTAGTTTTTGCCGTTCAGTTTGATCGTCACCTGGGCGTTGGATCCTTCGAGGGTGACGGTGATGTCCACGACGTGGTGCTGCCCGGTGGCCACTTTCGAGGGGGTGCGGGTTGTGGAATTGGCGTGGGACTCGCACCCCTCCACGAGTTCCAAACCACTGGAGTCGTAGGCATAAGGGTATGAAGAACTAGAAGAACTATATGAGTATTCTGATGAACAGGTTCCGAGGCGCAGCAGCGCCATGCCGCTCCCGACCGGCAGGGCGATGATGACGCCTCGCCCCGTACCGATCGCGCGCGTGAACGCGGCCTGGAGTTCGTAGTTGCCCTCCGGCAGGGCGGGGATCGCCAGGTACGCGTCCGGAAAGGGCGCGACCGCGAGCCCGTTCGCCTGCGCCGACCACTTGCCGACCAGCGCGTGGCGGGCAGGATTCGCCGCTTTCAGGAGGTCCACCCATTCGGCCTCGGGCGGCGCAGTGGATGCCAGTCCCGCCAGCGCGGTCTCGACCTGCTGGAGGGCGAGATCGGCCTTGCTCCGCTCCGGGTCCTGGGCGGTATGCATGTCGAGGAATCGGCTGTAGTAGGTCTGGGCGCGTCGGAGCATGGCCGCCTTGCCGGCCGGGCCCGCCTCGTTCGCCAGGCCGCAGTACCAGTCGCCGAGTTGGATGCATCCGCGCTCCGGGACGCTCGAGATGTTCATGGCGGCGACGAGGATGAACTTGTCGAGGTTGTCGTCGCGGTCGCGCTCGACAAACTTCGCCGCCGACTCCGGGTCGTCCAGTTCGATTAAATAGATCTTCATCAGTTTGGCGCGCGCGTCCCGGTTCGCCGGGTTCATTTTGATTGCGCCCTTCAGCGGCGAGAGCCTCGCATGCACCTCCACCAGCGCCGCCATCGCCTCCACGTCCCCCAGACGCGCCGAACGCACCTTCTCCGCCACCTCCTTGGCGCGCACGCAGCATCCCCGCGCCCCCACCACGTCCTCCGCCTCGATCTTCGTCTCCGCCAGCGCCATGAGCGCCGCCGCGAGCGCATCCCCCGCCTCATTCCAGGCCGCGCCCTTCGCCGTGTTGAACGCGTTTTGGCGGATCGTCATCACCTTCCCCACACACTCCGCCTTCCGCGCCGGCACCGTCGCCGCGAGAAGGTCCATGGCGGCGACGGCGGTCGGCCAGCCCGAGGCGTCTTTCAGCGCCAACCCGTACGCCTTCTCGCAGAGGAGGGCCTTCAGGTCGGAGTCGTCCGCGGTCCGGGCGGCGGCCAACAGTTGGCCTGCCAGGGCCACATCGTCGGACGTCTCCCGGCTCACGGCGGCCGCGCGGTATTCCTTGCCGTAAACGGACTCAAACTGTTCCTCGGCCGTGGCGGCGTGGGCTGCGGCGGCCAGTGCCGCAAAGGCGGCCCACACCATGGATGCTGCGAGTGCGTGACGTGTCATAGCGTTCCCCCATTCTATTGACATGCCGCCAAGGGTTCGGAGTCCACTCTACCGGCGATGCCTCCCAATTTCAATAGGGCAGAGGCGCATATTATCTTCCCGCCTTTACTATTTCAACTATTATTTCAACGCACGAGTCGCCGCGAATTTTCACAAAACCGCCCCGCGCCTCGCCGCGCCATGTTTCGCCGCCCCGCTCGGCGTGTGTCAACAAAAAAGGAAGGCAAACGGCAAACGACAATGACCAAGGCGCGATGTCGTGCGAGCCGCCCGCGGACCTGTCCGGCGTAGTCCCGATTCATCGGGACGGAGACGGAAGCGGGCGGTCACGTTCCCTACCGTGGCACGTGCCACGCCGAAGGCAGGCGGGTTTTCAACGCCGGCGCGCGGGGGCTCAGGGGTGGCGGCGCTGCCAGAGTTCCTCGGCCTCGGGGGGACGGATGTAAACGGGTTCGAGGCGCAGGGGGTCGGCGAACTCGCCGCGGGCGTGCATCCGGCAACTCAGTCGCGCGACAACCGAGGGGCGGACGTCCCAGAGGTCTTCCGGCGCGAGGTCGAAACCGCCGAGGGCCGACCGGCCTTTCGGGATGCCGCGGCCAAGGATGAAGGCGGGCGGCTGGAGGCGTCCGGCGAGGTCCTCGGGTTCGAGGAGCGTCGGGCCGAGGATTTCATCGAGCCGGCCGCTGCGGCGTTCGAAGATGCTCGCGAAGAGGCCGCCGCGCTTCGCATCGAGGATGGGGACGATGCGCGAAGCGTCGGGCGGGGCGTTCTCGGCAAGAGCGCGAAGTGTGGGGACGGCGACAATCGGCGCGCCGGTGTGCCAGGCAGTGAACTTGGCGAAGACGACGGCGATGCGCAGGCCGGTGAAGGACCCGGGGCCGATGCTGACGGCCAGCAGTTCGATGTCCTGCGGGGTCCAGCCGGCGGCGGCGCAGGCGTCGCGGACCGTCGCGATCAGGTCCCGGCGGTGGCGAAGGTCTTCGTCGAGCCGGCGTTCGTCGAGGAGCCGCTCGGAGTCGGCCAAGGCGATGCCGCCGCGGGGACCCGAGGTTTCGACGGCCAGAATGCGCATGAGCAGCCTTTCGCGGCGCCGGACGGGGTGCATTCTAACCCGCCAAGGCGCCGGCGGCAAGCGTCGGGCGTTGGGGTGTGGCTGTTCTTCGTGGCATGGTGTTGGCGCTGGGTCGTTAGGAGGCGGCTTCAGCCGCCTTGGCGCCGCGTGCTCGTCCGCCGTAGCCCGCAGGGCGAAGGCGGAAGCGGCGACTAACGCGGGGCAAAGGCCCATGAATGGGCCTAACTGCCACTGCCACGATCCGCGGCCACACCCGCCGCGGTTTCTTCTTTGGGGCCGGAAATTACCCCAGGGGTAATTTCCGCCTAACCTGTGGGCTGGGCAGAGGTTACCGTGATTTTTTGGAACACTCAGGAGGCCTGGACGAATTCAGGGGGACGCAATTACTGATTTCGGTTTTCCGATTTTCGGCCACCCCATCCTGCTTTTCCCCCGCCCGCGCACTGTTGCCTTTCGCCGCCTGCCACGGCGAAGTTCGCGCAAGCGAACGAAGACGGGTTCGTTCCGCCCTTCGACCTCGCTCAGGGCCCTGAGGCTCTCGAAGGGCGTTCCGCATTCCGCCCTTCGACATAACTCAGGGCGGCCCGAGCATGGTCGAGGGGCCGCGTTCCGCGTTGCCTTTCCTGGAAACGGTTGACTTGGTCGGCCAGGGGCCTATACTGGACACCCTTCGCCGGAAACAAAAGAGGAGACAGGCGATGATCGACGCGAGACTGCTTGAGATTCTGGTGTGCCCGGCCTGCAAGACGAAGGTCCGTCCGGAGGGGGACTGCCTGGTGTGCCAGAAGCCGGGGTGCGGGCTTCGGTACCCGGTCCGGGACGATATTCCGGTGATGCTCGTCGAGGAGGCGGAGAAACCGGGCGAGGCATCGAAGGGAGCGGAAGGGCATAGTTAGCCGCCGCGCTTGCTTGCCACGCCATAGCCCGAAGGGCGACGGCGGGCGCGGCGCGTGCTGTTCATCGGAGCGGGTGAGGCGATGATCGCACTGGTGTCGGACATACACGGCAACATCGAGGCGATGGACGCGGTGTGCGCCGACATCGCGGAGAAAAAGTGCGACACGATCCTGTGCCTGGGCGACGTGGTGGGGTACGGTCCGGACCCCAAGGCGTGCCTGGACCGCGTGATGGGGTTCGACCGGACGATCATGGGGAACCACGACCACGCGGTGTTCATCGAACCGGCGGGATTCAACACGCCGGCGGAGCGTTCGATCTTCTGGACGCGGAAGGTGCTGGAGTCGGAGCCGGACGAGGCGCTGCGGCGCCGGCGATGGGAGTTCCTGGCGCGAATGGGGACGTCGCATTCGCAGGATGGAATCCTGTACGTTCACGGTTCGCCGCGGTATCCGATGCACGAGTACCTGTTTCCGGACGAAGGCGAGATGAGCCCGGCGAAACTGATGCAGGTGTTCGACCTGGTCAAGAGCGCGTGCTTCCTGGGGCACACCCATTTGCCGGGCGTATTCACCGCAGCGTACGAATTTCTGACGCCGGCCCAGGTGGGGTACAAGTACGCGATCGGCGAAGGCAAGGCCGTCATCAACGTCGGGAGCGTCGGACAGCCGCGCGACCTCGACCCGCGCGCGTGCTACGTGACGCTCGACGGCAACGAGGTTCAGTGGCATCGCGTGCCGTACGACTATAAGGCCACGATGGAAAAGATTCTGGCGATCGAGGCATTGGACGATTTTCTGGCGAACCGGCTGGCGGAAGGGCGGTAATAACGGAATTTCGGATTTCGGATTTCGGATTTCGGATTTCGGATTTCGGATTAGGGGCTCGGCATGACGCCGGAAGAGATGAAACGTCGCACCAAGGAGTTTGGTCTGCGCGTCTTTCGCTTGGCCTCGGCCTTGCCCCGCAACCGCTTCTCCGATCTTCTCGCGCGACAACTCGTGAGGTGTGCAACGAGTGTCGGGGCTAATTACCGGAGTGCTTGCCGGAGCCGGTCGGACGGCGATTTTCTGGCCCGGATGGGCATCGTTGAGGAAGAGGCGGACGAGGCCCTTTATTGGATGGAAGTCATCCGGGATGCGCGCCTCATAGCCGCTCGCCGAATCGGTCCGTTAGAGCAGGAGGGCGAGGAACTGTTGTCGATGGTGGTGGCCTCGATCAGGACGGTCAAGGCGCGCCAGCGCAAGTTCCGGGACCGGCAATCCGAAATCCGAAATCCGAAATCCGGAATCTAACATGGACCGCGAATCGATCATCCGAATGGTGGCGGCCGTTGCCATCTCCATGGGCATCATGATGGTCTTCCAATTCGTGATCGCACCTCGCCTGTGGCCGCCGGTGGAAAGGCCGGCCGGGCAGCCGGCGTCCAAGCCGCCTGCCGAGAAGCCCGCCCCTGAATCGCCGGCGCCCGAGAAGCCGGGGCCGGGAAGCGTCACGTCGGAACCTCCCTCGCCCGAAGCACCCGCACCCGAAAAGCCCGCGCCCGAGGAGCCTGTGCCGGCGGCGCCGAAGGCGCCGGAACTCGTGGCCGTCGGCGCAACGGGCGAGGAGGCCGAGAAACCGGCCGTCATGGGTTCGGCGCGGTATGGGAGCGATTACAATCTGGAAGTCCACGTGACGCCGCGCGGCGGGGCGGTCCAGCGGCTGTCGCTGGCGCGGGACCGGTTCTTCAAGACCGTCGCGGACCGGGGCGAGAAGGATCCCGACAAGCGGCAGGCGATGGACCTGGTGGGACCGCCCGCGCCGTTCGCGGCGTTTCTGATTCCGGAACTGCGCGTGTGGTTCGCGGGGGCGGACGGGCCGTCGCGGGTGGACCTTTCGGAGGTGCTCTGGCGGGTTGAGAAGAGCGGGCCGACCGAGGTCGTGCTTGCGGTGGAGGTTCACAAGGCAGACGGGACGCCGGCGCTTCGGGTCGTGAGGCGTTATAGCCTGAGGCCGCGCGGCGCGCGGGCCACGGCAGGAGCCGTACCCCTGCCAGGGGCGCGCCAGGACGCTGCGCCGGCCACGGACGGTCCGGCCGCGGCATCGGTGGATTACGAGATCGGGATGTCGCTGGAGTTCGCGGCGCTTGCGGACGAGGTGGAGCGGGTGGATTACGTTCTCGCGGGTCCGGCGGCGCTTCCGCGGGAGGACGCGCGGAGCGATTTCCGTTCCGCGGCGGCGGGCGCGTGGACCGAAAAGGGCGTCGAAGTCCAGTCGGTGGCGGGGAAAAAAGTCGAGAAAAAGAAAGGCGAAGAGGCTGCGGGGCCCGCGAAAGCGAGCCTGGCGGGCCCGAAGGTGGCGTGGGCGGGCGAAACAGAAAAATATTTTGCTGTGGTGATTATTCCCCAGAAACCCTCCCGGGAGGGGACGTTTGCGGCCGGGGCGGAGGCGTTTCGGTATGAGGTGACGGAGTTCGGCCAAAGCGTGTCGATGGCAGGCGTTCGCCTCGTGGTGCGCGAACAGCCGATCTCGCGCCGCGAGGGCCTTCGCCACGAGTACGTCATCTACGCCGGCCCCAAGGACCCGAAGGCGCTGGAGGCCTATGCCGCCATCGGATTGCCGGGACTCATCGCTTGGCAGCCGGGGTGCTGTCCGATCCCGGGCATCTCCGAGATCAGCCGATTCATGGTCATCGTGCTGGACGCGTTTCACGGCCTGGTGCGGAACTACGGCCTGGCGATCATCATGCTGGTAGTGGTGTTGCGGGTGGTGATGCACCCCGTGACGCGATGGAGCCAGAAGTCGATGACGAAGATGCAGATGATCGGGCCGAAGATGGAGGAACTCCGCAAGAAGCACGGGGACA
>Ga0315284_10010478_pt1 | contig 13203 bp, 10 predicted proteins | sample YL17G09_16_MG_FD_203696 | JGI IMG/M metagenome (GOLD analysis project Ga0315284, IMG submission 203696) | Sediment microbial communities from Yellowstone Lake, YNP, Wyoming, USA - YL17G09_16 | ecosystem: Environmental > Aquatic > Freshwater > Lake > Sediment | place: USA: Wyoming | collected...
TTTTTGATCTTGGCGGAACATCCTTTAATGCTTTTTCAGAAGAAATAAAAAAGATTAATGCAAGCAAAAAAACTGTATTGATTATTGATCTCAGGAGATGCAATTCCAAGAATTATGAAGTTTATATTAAAGCAGCAGATTTGTTTTTGGATACAGGAGTTATTACAAAATTAGATAAAAAAAAGAAAGTGCTTAAACAATTTGATGCGCAAAAAGACGATACTCTGTATACAAATCAATTATATTTGATAATAGACAGGACAACTCTTAAAGCATGCGAAGTTTTTGCGACTTCCCTTATGGATAATAAAAGAGCAGTGAGCATTGGTGCTGAGACCTATGGCATTGCGGCAGAACAGGAATTCATTAAAATCAATGAAGAAATTGGATTAATGTTAGATAGCTCACGTTATCTTCGACCATCAGGCAAGAGCATTCAGCCTGAGGGCATAACCCCTGATCATGTCTATGAAGGCGAAGGATTTGATCGGACAAAAGGAATTATTGAATCAGATAATATTTTAAATGAGATTATCGAGCTTTCACAACAAAAACTACCCAAAGCTGCATGAGTCTGGCTTGCCTGAATGAGAGAGTATGGCATTTAGAAAAAATGAACAACAACTGTTCAGATTGCTTATTATTGTTGGAATATGTTTCTGGTTTATAGCTGTTCTGCTTTTAACTCAAATAGCAAAAGAAAAATATGAACTAAATCAACCTCTGGCTGGTCCTGTTTCTTTAGCCAGAACAATTCCGAAGAACAATGATGATTCAGACAAAAAGACAAAAGACACTTTCAAACTGAATGAAACTGCTAAAAATAATGATGCAAATAGAATGCAGGAAACAAACAGCATACATGCCGAACATCCAAAGTTTGTTCTTATTGTCGATGATATGGGAAGAGACAAAGAATCCTTGGATGAATTATCAAAATTGAATCTACCTTTGACAATTTCGATTCTCCCTTTTCAAAAATATAGCAGAGAAGCTGCAAATTATGCTAAGAAAAATGGTTGGGAAGTAATGCTGCATATGCCAATGGAGCCACTTAATGTTCGCGAAAATGATCCAGGTGAAGCAGCCTTACTGGCAGATATGCCGGAAGATAAAATGCGAGCCACTATATCTGAATTATTCCAAAGTCTTCCCTATTTGAAAGGCTTTAATAATCACATGGGTTCAAGGTTGACTGCCATGCGAGACAAAATGGAAATTGTAATGAGTGAAGCGAAAAAAAATAATATATTCTTTATAGATAGCATGACTACTGAAAAATCAGTAGCATTCGAGGTGGCAATGAACCTTGGCGTTCCCGCTGCTGCCAGAACACTCTTTTTGGATAATGTACAAAATGAGGAACTTATTGCTGAAAAACTGAAAAATGCTATTGAAATTGTCGAAAAAAAAGGTTTTGCAATAGCCCTCTGCCATGCTTATCCTGAAACTATCAGGGTACTTTCCCGCTATTCTTCCATCGTAGGAAATAGAGATACTCATTTAGTACATGCTTCTGAAATTATTTATTCCCAGGAAAATAAAGTCTTCCTTGCCCACCTTATTACCAATCCCTGATAAGCAATTATTTTCTTTAAGGAAGCAATTTTGAGATACTCTCAATCGTTTTGATTATTTTTTTAAAGAAATCATGATTATCTAATAAAATTTCTCCCTCTTTTACTAAATCAAAATAAGCTTTATTGATTTGATCAGCTTCTTTTTGAGTTTTAAGGATAGGAGAAATATATACATGAATACCGATTTGGTTATATAGTTCTTCGACTTTAGGCTCTAACTTTGCAATGGTTTTCATTATGAGATCATAACGTTCCCATTTAGAGTGCGGAAGATTTTTGCATATGATAAGCAGATCCACATCCGATTGAACATGAGAAATACGTTTTCTTGAGATACCGTAGACAATTACTGAAGTAAGATTATCTCCCCATTCATTTTTGAGGATACTAATGAAATCTTTCAGCAAAAGATTCAAATAATTTGCATATTCTTGAGGTTCAATCGGCATTGCTTGATTCTCAAAATAATCACAGGAAACACCAGGAATAACCAAAGTCCAAAAAAACCATATATAATGTTTGCTGCGTTAGATAGGATAACTATTTCTGTATGATTTAATGCGAATTATTATGGTTATGAGCAAATCAGGTTCTCATATTTTTGCAGATAATAAACAATTACTACCGTAGTATGTGGCAACCGGTCCGAGAGCCTCTTCTATCCGCAGTAATTGATTGTACTTGCATGTTCTTTCTGTTCTACTTACAGAGCCGGTTTTGATCTGGCCTGCATTAAATGCAACAGCAATGTCAGCAATAGTTGAATCTTCCGTTTCACCTGAACGATGCGAAATGACGGTTTTATACTGAGCATTTTTTGCCATTTCTATTGTTTTAATAGTTTCTGAGAGTGTCCCGATTTGATTTAATTTAATTAAAATAGCATTTGCGATGTTTTTTTCTATGCCTTTTTTAAAGATGACTGGATTGGTAACAAAAATATCATCGCCGACCAGTTGAATTTTATTTCCAAGTGTCTTTGTTAATTTTTCCCAGCCCTCCCAATCTTCTTCTGCTAAACCATCTTCAATCGAGACAATAGGATATTTTTGGACCCAATCAGCATAGAGCTTAATCATATCATCAGATGAGCGCTTTGATTTGTCGGATTTCCAAAATTCATAAAGGTTGTTTTCGTACATTTCGCTGGCTGCGCAATCCAATGCAATGCCCACATCTTTTCCGGGCACATAATGTGCCTGCTCAATAGCATCAATGAGAAATTTAAGTGCATCTTCATTAGATTTTAAATTCGGTGCAAAACCGCCCTCATCTCCCACTGCTACATTATAATTACTTTTCTTAAGAAGCGATTTTAAAGTATGAAATATTTCTACTCCGGCTCTCAAGGCTTCTGCAAAAGAAATTCTTCCGAAGGGTACTATCATGAATTCTTGAATATCCAGATTGTTATCTGCATGCTTCCCTCCATTAATAACATTCATAAGCGGAACAGGCAGGGTATATGCCCCAATTCCACCAAGATAAGCATATAGTGGAAGTGATAATGAGTTTGCGGCAGCCCTGGCTATAGCTACTGAGGTAGCAATCAGGCTATTCGCTCCTAATCTGGATTTGTTTTCAGTACCATCCAATTGTATCAGCATTTCATCTACAGCATATTGCTCGCAAGCATTCATGCCAATCAGATGCTTGGCAATGGTGTTATTTACATTATGTACTGCAGTTTGAACTCCTTTGCCTAAATATTTGTCTTTATCATTATCTCTGAGTTCTAATGCTTCTCTTTTACCGGTAGAAGCTCCTGATGCAGCTGCTGCTCTGCCCAGGGAACCATCTTCCAGAATTACATCGACTTCTATAGTGGGATTCCCTCTGGAATCCAATATTTCTCTTGCTTTAATTGAGCTAATTTTGCGCATTTCTGCCTCCTTACTATATCAAAACACGAATCATCTTATTCTACCACAAATGCCTTTGCTATTGCCAATAGCATAACCGCATTAATTCAGTTCGTATGAATTAAACCACAGAGAACACAGAGAATTATAGAGAGCACAGAGAAATGAATGTTTATCTTTTTATGCTACCCTGATTTTCTGTGTGGCTGAATAACTGCTCCCGGGATGATCCTTCAAATAAGAACAGGTCTATTAGCAGATAAACAATTAATATAAGGTTCTTTTGGTCTTCAGTTTGAGAACAAATCGATTAATTTTGTCCTGAAATTGCTGCTCAACTCTGGTAAATCTTAGGCCATAACATTTAATTTTTGGCGAAGAAGATTTGGTTTCTCTTATGATTTGTCCTTCAATCTCCACAAATCCTCCTGTTTCTGAAAGATAAAAAGAAATTTTGATATGAATATCCATTCTTAAATGCTTCTCTGTCTCAATGAGCATGCCATTTTCACTGATATCAATCATTGTTGCCAGAGCAAAAGGAGCTTTTGGTTCTTCAATGAGCTGCATCCTTATCAGAATTTTAATGGCTCTTCGCGAAGGCAAACCTAACATTTCTGCTGCTTTTTGATTAAGTTGAGCAGGACTGACGGGCTTTAGTATGATTTCTGCATCTGGAAGTAAACTTTTAGCTTCTGTGAGCTCTGCATTATCAGCAACCAGAATCAAGCAATTCCATTTCGCGAGAATATCCTTGTATTCATTGACAGTGTTTTTTCCGAATGAACATGCATAATCAATAATGATCAGATCAAATTTGCTCTGCAATTTATCAGAAACATTACCTGTTGCTGTAACATTAATTATCTTTGAACCCATGTCCTCCATAAAAGATTGATGCAGTATACCCGATACTGAGTCACTGATAAAAATAATAACTTTTGATAATGTTTCCATACTAAACACTGATGAATGTTTTGTCTTGAATTTTATACTATTATAACCTATTGAGAGCTGAGAGTCGAGTCCTGACTCTCGACGCCCGACGCTATTTGAAATTCAGGCTGCTTTGTGTTACATTGAATAAAGAATCATGAATGATCGAAAGATTATAATTAGACATAAGATTGAGCAAATTAAAGATATTGTTGAGAAGGTAAGCAAGAAAAGTACACAGGACCCATCCCGTGTTAAAATCATGGCAGTATCTAAAACAATGCCGGTTGATGATATTGTTATTGCCCTGGAGTGTGGGATTCAGTTGATTGGTGAAAATATGGTGCAGGAAGCACAGATTAAATATCCACCTATAAAAGAAGTCATGCAACTGAAAGGAGCAACTTTTCATTTTATTGGTCATTTGCAAAGCAATAAAGCTAAACTCGCTGCTGAACTATTTGACTCTATTGATTCTATTGATAAGATCAGAACTGCTGATAAGCTGAATGCCTGTGCAAATGAAAAAAACAAGAAACTGAAATGCCTGATTCAAGCTAATGTTGCCAAAGAAAACACAAAATATGGCGCCGATGAAGATGATATAAGAAATATCGTAAAAGCTGTTGCGACAATGACAAGCCTCGAAATACAAGGTTTTTTTGCTATCCCACCATATTCTGAAGATCCGGAGCAATCCCGCATTTATTTTCGATCTTTAAGAATGTTACGTGATACGGTGCAACGGGAATTTCCTCATCTCAATCTATCCGAATTGTCTATGGGAATGTCCCATGATTATCATGTTGCTATTGAAGAAGGAGCCACAATTATCCGGATAGGACAGGGTATTTTTGGTGAAAGGGAAAAAAAGTAAAGGTATCGTCTATTCCGGAGGATAAGGAATGTTGATGTTTTTTTATATTTTTGATTGGGCAATCAAAATCTATTTGGCTATTCTTATGGTTAGAGTGGTGTTTTCATGGATTAGTCCCAGAAGCTTTCATCCTGTTCATCTTTTTACAAAAAAAGCGACAGAGCCTTTATTAAAGCCACTTCGGAAATGGGGATATTACCGGTCAGGAAATATGATTATTGATGCATCTCCAATTTTTTTATTCCTCGCATTAATGCTGGTAAGGGAATTAGTATTTTCACTTCTTGGATCATTGAAATAAACTTGAAAAATTCTGATGCGGTAAAATTGGTATTGATAATTAGTAGCTTTGTCGAATACAGCATCGACATATCCTGCAATGAGCATAAAAAAAATTAAACCTATAATCTCAATAGTCATTTCTTTAAGTATTACTATTCTGTTGCTTTTATATTTGTTCAATTGGAATGATTTTGAGAAAATAAGAGAGAGCATTTTTCATATCAAGCCAATCTATTTTGTGTTGTATGTTCTCTTTTCATTAAGCAATGTATTTTTTCGTTCTCTGCGATACAGAATGCTTATTAAGCCGGCCAAAATCAAAGTGAGTTCAATGTTTGGATTAACTTTGATAAGAAATTTATTTGTTGATATGCTTCCAGCCAAGATAGGTTCGCTTTCCTATATTGCATTACTCAATCAACGATACAAAATCTCAATGGATGTATGCCTGGCATCTTTTTTTTATGCAATTCTCTTTGATGTTCTTTCATTACCGCCTTTTTTGTTGTTTTCTGCTATAGGAGTATCGAATCTATCTGAATTGGCGCCATTGCCGGTTTTAATTGGAAGTGGTGCTTTGATGATTGTGATAATAGCGATGATCATAGCATATTTAGATACAATGATGCACTACATCATAACATTAATTCGCAGGATCACAACAGGATTGAAAATTCAACAAAATAAACATTACTTGATGGCGATGAAGAAATTAGATGAAGTAGAGATAGCTGTCCAAAAGGTAAAAAAATTAAATATGATGAAGAGTTTATTTGGAATTTCTCTTGTAATGCGATTGTTTAAATATGCAGCATTATATTGTTTATTTGCAGCGGTGTATAAAATAACAGGAGAATTTCTCAGTGTTGAAAAATTCTCTCAGATGATATTTGGTATTACTACTGCCGATTTTACCGCTCTTTTGCCTGTTCAAGGTTTTGCTGGATTTGGGACATGGGAGACCGGGTGGAGCTTTGCATTCATGATGTTTGGGGTGCCCAAGTCGCAGGCAGCCATCATTGGTTTTCTCATGCATTTGTATTCTCAGATGTGGGAATACGGAGTAGGATTTGTTGCTTTTTGTGCTATTGTGCTGCCGTATAGTATAAAAAAAAAACGTGTATAATAAGGGAAAGAGAACCCTTAACCCGAACAAGTCAGAACCTAAAATAATTTTCACCACGAAGCTCACGAAGAGCACGAAGAATTTCACAATAAATCAATAAACCTATTGAACTTCATTGACCAATCGACTGCTTTATAAATAACTCATTAAATTTCATATTACTATAACCTTCTTCGTGTCCTTCGTGTTAAATATTCTTGCCTTAGGACTGTCCCTTCTATAACGCCTGATAAAACCTGGACTGGGTTGCGGCGTCTAATAGTATGTACAATAGAAATTCCGTAATCAGGAGGCCATTATGATAAAAAAAATCGGATTATTGGGTGCGATGATAATGCTGGTTATAGGTGCAACAGCGATGAGTCAGGAGAATTATCGGTACAGATTTGAGTTGCCGGACATCGAAGGAAATTTTATGATGTCAGACCGATGGATTGGAGTAATTGGGCGAGATGTTGAACAGAATGACTTACCGCCATTCAAATTGAAGGAGCTTGCGGGAGTTATTATTACTGAAATCAAAGACAAAAGCCCTGCCAGTAAAGTTGATTTAAGAAAGGATGATGTGATTATTGAATATGATCACCAAAAAATAATGAGCATGAAAGCATTGAGACGAATGGTGGATGAAACTCCCATAGGAAGACAAATCGTATTGCTTGTATCGCGACAGGGAGGCGTACGGGAAATTAAAATGAATGTAGAGAAAAGGTCATGGGAATTTGAAGTACCTCCTTTCAAAAAAATAATGCGTGATTGGAACAATAATGAACAGCCCAATTGCCCGCGCCTTGGCGTGGAAATTCAAGGATTAACCCCGGAGCTCAGAAGATTTTTTGGTGTTTCTGAAGAAGCTGGAGTACTTATTGCACGAGTAGAGAAAGATTCATCTGCCGAGAAGAATGGTTTGCAGGTCGGTGATGTGATTGTAAAAATAAACCAGAATGCTATTCGAGAACCAGATGAGGTTCGAGAACAGGTATGTAATGCCAAAAGCTATGATGATTTAAGTATTACAATCATCAGAAACAAGAAAGAAATGGTTATTCATGGTAGCAAAGCACCTGGCAAGTTAGAAAAAAATTAGATAGTAAAACTAAGTCTAAGTAATTTCCTGATGTGTTTAATTTCATCAGCTTTATTATGAACTTCTCCATCCAGTTTTGCTCTTTGCAGGGAACGGAGAAGTTCTTTTAGTTGAGGACCTTCTTTTAGACCTAATTTAATTAAATCCGTACCTTTAATTTCGATTTTAATGAAACGTAATGTAGTAAAATAGAATTTAATTTTATTTTTTACAGCCGGCTTTTTAATTATTGACATAGCTAAAAGTACCACTTCGGTTTTAAATGAAGCTAAAAATGTATATAAATCACTGTTGGAGGGCGAAGGATTAGTTTTAAAAAAATAAAAAATCTGACTAAGATCTTTTTTGTAATTGATGAAAGTTATTGCTAAACCTGCCGGTAAATTAAAGGATACCGCAGTTTCTTTTCGTTCTTTTTCATTTAAATTCTGGAAAAGTCCCAGAAAAAAAACTGCCCATTTTTGTAATTTTTCGGTGAAGGTGAGTGAGTACCATGAAAGATAAGATTCCAAATCGTAGAGCATCTGTTTCAGATAGGTATCAAATCTGATTTTAGGATGGATAAAAGGAAGTACTTTCGTGTCCGCCATGAGCTTTACTGCATTGAGTGGATTAGGTTCTTGAAGGATGTATTTCAATTCAAGGAATAAGCGACGCGCATCTAATTTCTTAAGTACAGATTCTTTATTCGCAGCTTCAAGGAGGTTTGCAGTTTCTTTGCTTAGGATGAAATTGTATCGGTTCATAAATCGTATTGCTCTAAGAATCCTGGATGGATCGTCAAAGAAACTCAAGCTGTGCATAACTCGAATGGTTCTGTTTTTTAAATCTTTTAAACCACCAAAGAAATCAATCAATTCTCCTCTATTTTCAAGATTCAATTTGATAGCAAGCGCATTGATGGTGAAATCTCGTCGGTAAAGATCCCGATGAAGATAACTTGATTCTACGACAGGTGGCGAAGCTATTTCTGGATAATATTCAGTCCGGGAAGTAGCAAAATCAATTCGTTCATTTTGCGAAAAAGCAATAGCAGCAGTACCGAATTTTTTATGAATAGTAATTTTTCCACCGAGATGTTCATGAATCTTTTGAGCAAATACCATTGCATCTCCTTCAATCACCACATCAATATCCTGATTGGCAATACCCAGTATAATATCCCGTACTATGCCGCCTACTAAATAGGCTTGTAAACTTTGTTCCTGTGCAGTGGAGCTGATAACTTCCAGTTTATTAATCGTTTCATTTTTAAGAATTTTATTTGCTTTGCTCCAGATATTTTCTTTATGATAGTGGATTGGATTTAATGCAACTGATTCTTTATATTTATGAATTTCGTAAAGCTGCCTGATTAAATCCATTCTTGTAATCAGACCGCAAATATTTCGTTCATTTTTGCCAATCATTACGAGTCGGGATCTGGAATCAATAATTAATTTTTGCACCATTTCTATGGTGTCATGTGGTGCTACTATTGGCGGAACAGGTCCCATGATGTCCTTGACCTTGATAGTATCCATCTTATGGTAACGCGTACTATCAACGATTTGTCGGGTAATTAAACCGATAAGTTCACTGTCTTTAAAGACAGGCAATGCATTGATTCTATACCTGGTCATCTGGTTGAATGCTTCTTCAATGGATGCTTCAGGTTCTATTTTTTTTATGGAAGTAATCATTATGTCAGAAGCGGTGGACAGAGGAATAGCATGTATTTTTAAAAGATTGATAAGCTCATCGTTGATCTGAATAATTGTCTTATCTTTTATTACTGCGGATGCAGCCGCGAAATGACCGCCTCCTCGAAAATGCTGAAGTATTTTTGAAACATCGATTTCTTTTACTCTGCTTCTCGCAATGATGTGCACTTTTTTGCCGGTTTCAATGAGAAGAAAAAATACATCAATCTTTCGAGTATTCATTATTTTATTAATTACTACAGGAGTATCAGGGATATATTTTGATTTTTCAATGCATGCTATATAAATAATATGATTATTTATATCATAAGAATGAAGATTTTCTGAGATTTCTTCTTGCAGGACAATCATTTCATCATTTAACTGAGCCTGAATCATATCGGCAATGAATTTAATATCAGCTCCCATAGAAGTGAGATAGGAAGCAGCAATAAAATCCTCCTCTGTTGTGGTGTTGAATGAGAATGAACCGGTATCTTCATAGATGCCAAGAAGCATAAGTGTTGCTTCAAGGGAATCCAGTTGAATATCCTTTGCTCTAAGGATCTGAGTAATTAAGGCAGTAGTTGAACCAAGAGACCTGATATACTTTTCATCTGATTTCACATTTGAAAGTGATTCCGGGTGATGATCATAGATAATAACCCTGGGAGGAGCAGGAAGCTCGAAGCATTTTGCGAAAATGCCAATTCTTTCTTTTTGGCTTACATCTACGAGGATAAGACAGGTAATATGTGCTAAATCTTCTTCTTTAGGTTTATATTCATGATAAAGGCTGTATAATGTATTATCCAGAAGAGCACGTAATTGAGGCTCTTTGGAACCCGGAAAAGCAATAAGCGCATCGGGGTATAATTTCTTTGCTCCAATTAGAGAACCATAGCTATCAAAATCAGCATTCTCATGCGTTATAATGATGGTGAGTCTTTTTTTATCCATACAGTAATCTTGATAGCAGTGATTGAAATTGAGATTCCTCTCTATACCTTTGTGCTTGCCGAATAAATGTAAAAATTTCAAATATCTTTGGCTGGTACTATTCTAATTCTTTAATCCTGGTTTTAGCATAGTGAGTTTCAGGGTCATTCTCTGGAGGATTCAGCGCCAGAAAACGTTTAAATGAAATAAGCGCATCCCCAAGCCTGCTTAATTTTTCTTCAGTTAATGCTTGCTTATACCAGATCCATATATTATTTGGTTCAATTCCTAATGCTTTACTAAAACAGTAGCTTGCTTCTTCAAGGCGGCTGAGTTTATCCAGAACATATCCTTTAGAGTACCATGTTTTTCCGGAATTTTCATCCAAAGCCAGCGCTTTATCATAACAGGAAAGAGCTTTTTCGAAATGTCCCAAACTGTAGTAGCACCCTGCGATGCTATACCAGCCATCAATATGTTCCGGGTTGATTTTGAGTGCTTTATCAAAAAAACTTATTGCTTCGTCATAGCGACCGGTATCATGCAGAATTACTCCTTTATTGTATAACGCATCTGCATAAAGAGGATCGATGAGCAGTGCCTTGTCCAGCCATGACAGAGCTTCCGCAACATAACCCATGCCGGAAAGACTCAATCCTTTGTTATAGCATGCTTTGGAATAAGCAGGATTTATTTCGAGCGCTTTATCAAAGCAGCGCACGGATTCCTGATAATTACCGAGATGATAATAGCAGATGCCTCTATCATTCCATGATTCAAAATGAGCAGGGTCCAGCTCAAGTGTTTTATTGTAGCAATTGATCGCTTTTTGATAATTGTTGAGTTTGCGATAACAACCAGCTTTTTTAGACCAGAGTTTGGTATCATGTGGAAATGTCTCAAGCAATTTATCATAACACATAATTGCATCAAAGAAGAGACCCATTGCTTCCAGCGAAGCTCCCTTGTTTATCAGAGCAACGAAATAATGAGGGTCCAGATCCATGGCTTTCGAAAAACAAAGAAGAGCTTCTTCGTAGCGATGCATACTGTGAAAACAATATCCTTTATCATTCCAGAGGACTGAATCCTGCGGATCAATTTCTATGACTTTGCTATAGTAATCAATAGCTTGATCAAATTGATGCATTTTAAAAAGACACTGTGCTTTGTATTTGAGCGCAGGAACATATCGATGGTCTGACTCAAGTGCTTTATCAAAACAGAGAAGCGCTTCCTGGAAATTTTCCACTTCGGCCAGTCCAGCACCCTTATTTATCCATTGGCTGGATTCCAGGGAACTTATCTCCAGCGGATTATATGATTCGCCGGCTTGTTCAGTATAAAGTGCTTCAAGTTGATGACGCAATTCTTTAAATGTTTTGTATCTTTTGTCTGGTTCTTTTTCCAGACAGTGTATTATTATCGGGAAAAGACTTGAGAAAAGCTTAGTCGGTAGCGACCTGGAGTGCAAGATGAGCATGGCATGATAGAACCTCTCTATTTCCTGCTCAGTATCATCTACAGGAAATTGAGCAAGGAAGGGCAATATCCCTCCTGATGCCAGTTGATAAAGCACAACACCAAATGAATAAATATCACTTCTGATATCGCATTTCGTTATATCAGTAAAGTGCTCAGGGCTCATGTGGGTAGGCGTTCCCAGGCAGATGCCTTTCTTTGTTTGAACTGAAAAACCAATTTTTCCAGCTTCAAAATCTAATTTTATTTTTGGTAATCTATTTGACTTGCTTAAAACTTTTGCAAGTCCACTATTGCAAATCTTTACTATTTTATCCTGGCTGATCAGGATGTTTAAAGGAGTGATGTTACCATGGTTATCTATCCCCATTGCATACATGTGCTCCATCCCAAGGCAGAATTGAATCGCCCATTGCACTGTTTGCATGAAGTCTGGCGGTTGATTTTCGAGGTAATCCTGTAATGAATTCAAACCAAATTCCCCGGGAGCTATATGTTCCATTGCAAGGTAAGGTTTTCTGTTGATTTCTTCAATAAAATGGGTTTCTACAATAAATGGATGACTCCCCAGCTGAACCAGCTTGATTGCATGCCTGGTAAATGCTTCTATCGTTTCTTTATCCTGCAGGTATGCATCTTTAAATGTTCTTAATGCATATACTGTTTTATGTTCTTCTGAATATACAAGGTGGGTTATGCTGAAAGTATCTTCGTGAAGAACTTTATGAATACGAAATTTTTGCTTTAATAAATTTTCTTTTTCTGAAATATTTCTTGCTAAATGGATAATATCCCGCGCAGGTGCATTTTTTTCTGCTTCTTTCGTCGGTTGAGGTTCTTTGCCTTGCTCTGATAAATTGGTATACTCCTCGAGCCATGAATGAGCATGTTGAATTTGCAGAGACATTTCCGCCGGAGCAATTTCAAGAAATCGTGTGAAGCTTTGTGCAACAGTTCTTTTCCATCCAAGTTTTATTTCCAGGAGAGCTTTATCATAAAATGCTTCTGCCCATTCTGGTTCAAGCTCAAGAGCTTTGTTGTAGCAATCCAGAGCTTCGTGAATATTATTCAGGTTTTCTAAACTTTTTGCTTTATTATAGTAAGGCAGAGCTAATTTTTCTATATCCAGCGCTTTGTTGAAATAGGGGATAGCTTCCTGGTAAAAGCCGAGCAGATTTAAGCAATTTCCTTTGTGATTGAAAGCTTCTGGATTTTGAGGATTCATAGCGAGAGCTTTATCATAACAGCGGATAGCTTCTGTGATATTGTCCATAGATTCAAAACATGCACCTTTCTTTACCATAGCATCATCAAATTTTGGATCAAATGCAAGCGCTTTGTCAAAATGTT
>Ga0315284_10010480_pt1 | contig 13201 bp, 12 predicted proteins | sample YL17G09_16_MG_FD_203696 | JGI IMG/M metagenome (GOLD analysis project Ga0315284, IMG submission 203696) | Sediment microbial communities from Yellowstone Lake, YNP, Wyoming, USA - YL17G09_16 | ecosystem: Environmental > Aquatic > Freshwater > Lake > Sediment | place: USA: Wyoming | collected...
CCTCCCGGCCAACGATGGCGTTCATCAGCGAACTCTTTCCCCGCTTGAACTGGCCCAGGACCGCCAGCGTGAAGCGATCTTCGGCCAGTTTCACCATCAGCTCATGGCAAGCTTCCTCCCTGGCGGTGCGGCCTCGCTCGTGAACGACCTTTCGCAAGGCCCTGATCGTCTCCGCAATGGCTTGTTTGTTCCGCATGTAGACGCGCAGGGCTTCGTGGTCAGGCGCTGCCTCCATGACGGCGTGGCGTGACTTCGCGCTCTGCTCGCAAGCACTTGTCGATGTGGTGTCATCAGCGGTCATGGATAACGTCCAGTCCGAATTGACTGGCCACCGTGACAACGCGCGTGGCCGCACGTTCATCAAACGGAAGCTCAAAGGGCATCGTCGTGTCGCCTCGGCGCAGTTCCAGCCACAGGCGTCCCAGGAATGCCGAACGGGTCAGTTCGTGTCGTATGCTCGCGGCCGCGATGGCACGCCTGGGTATGCAGGAGACATTCACGCCGTAGCTGCGCATGTCGGGAGAGACGGAGGCTTCATCAGCGGCGTATATCAGGCCAAAATTCGTCGGAATGAGTACGCCATCGCAGCTCTGGCAGACCGGCACTTCCTGCCACAGTCGCTTCCGTATTCCCCATGACTGGGACGTTTTGACTACACCTAGGGCGTGCTCGCCTTCTGCAATCAGGGGTTCTATAGCCGACTCCTGCGGCTTGGGCACCTTCGCCCAAATCTGCTTCCACGGGGCCGGATTATGCACGTGACCCTTGAGATGATCTTTGGCATCGGCCATTCGATACTGGCGTACCGCGGCCGCGAAATGCTCGATGCCAACTGAACGAAAGAGCATGGAGAGGCGAATGATCTTCCCTTCGTCAACGAAGCGAATCGAGAACCATCCCAGAAGATGGGCGGTCCCGATCTCGACTAGCAGCACCTTGTCGAAGGGAACAACATGGAGCGTTGGTTCGACCCCTTCGACATGACGATTGTGCGAAACCAGGAACCGATCCTCGGCCACAGCTAAGGCGCGGGAGGCGGTATCGGCGCGAATGCCGAACGGGGCCTTGTTCCCTTCCCAGATCGGGCAGTACAAGATGTATCGTAGCGCCTCGCTGGCCGACAGGCCGGAGGCGATCACCTCGGCATGAACACCCAACAGTTCCCCGGGCCGATGGGCGCGATAGACAAACGGCTCCCGGCCGTGGGATCGCCACTCGGTTCCTTCCACCTTCGGGTTATCAAAGTGCTTCTTCACGACACCCTTGTGCCCTCCGTGAGTTGACTGCCTGGACTATTATGACTGCTCGTCCGGGCCATCAGGACCGTTCCGGCCAGTCCGACCACGGCGGCGTAGATGAAGCCCGCCATCGGACCGATGGCGACCCACAGCAGGCCGACCACCAGGCTGGACACGAAGTCGCCAAGTCCGTTCACCGTGCCTAGAACGCCGTAGGCCGTCCCGGCAACCTCCGTCTGGACGTAATCCCGGACGGCCACGCGCTCCATCGTGTCTTCCCAGGCGATGAACACACCGGCCAGCGAGAAGAAGATCACGAACCACCAGACGGCCGGGACGACGAAGGCAAAGCCCAGGAACGTCACCACCGCCACGCCATACCCAACCGCCAGGTAGCGCGTCCTGGAGAAGCGGTCGCTAAGGGCGCCGATCGGGAAGGAGGCCAGGGCATACACCACATTGCGGAGCGTGTAGAGGAGCGCAGCCACCTGGGCGGCCTCGAGCAACCCGAGCTTTGGCTCCAAGACGGTCGTGGCCCGCAGGATCATCAGCGTGGGCGCGAAGTCCGCGATGCCGAACAGGCCCACAGCCAGCAGGAAGGAGCGGTACGCCCGCGGCATGGCTCGGATCGTTCCCCAGAACCGCATCTCATGGTTCGGGGCACGCCGCTTTTCACGAACCATGAAAGCCATCGTCGCCACGGAGAGCAGGCCCGGCACCAGGGTCAGCAAGAAGATGACGCGGAAGGGCCAGCCCGCCGCGGACGAAAGCCCCGGCAACCAGGCGAGGACCGTCTGCATGGCGGCGGGATGCGAGGCCGCAAGGCTTATCAGTGCGAAGGCCGCCAGAGGCCCCACGACGGCCCCGGCGGTGTCACCGGCCCGGTGGAAGCCGAATGCCTTGCCGCGATCCTGTGGCTCGACCGAATCGGCCAGCATCGCATCGCGCAGCGGACCGCGAATGCCCCGGCCCAACCAACCCACCACCCGGCCAAGCAGGATCAGCGGCCAGGCGAAGGCGAAGGCGAAGACAGCGGTGGCAACGGCTGTCAGGGCATAGCCGATGACGGACCAGCCCTTGCGATGGCCGATGCGGTCGCTGTGAAACCCCGCGCCAAGCTTGACGAAGCTGGAAGCTGCATCGGCTGTGCCCTCGATGAAACCCAGCGCGGCCGCCGAGGCGCCGATGGCCTGCATGAACTGAGGCAGCACGGCCGTGGCCATCTCGTGGCAGAAGTCGCTCAGGAAACTCGTCAGGCCGAAGGCAAAGACATTTCGATTGAACCAGCCCCTGGGCTGCTCTATCGGTGCCTTATCCGGCAATTCTTGGCTTGCTTCACTCATTGAAGCACCCTTGCCCGTCAGAACACGTTCCGCAGGCCGGTCATCATGTTGATCGCTCGCTGCCATGAATCCTTTTCCTTTCCAAAGCCGTCCTTAATGAAACGGTAATCGTGCTTGAGGCAGAACTCCTCCAAGTCATGGAGCAGGTCTTTGCACTTCTGTTCCTGCACGCCCAGGAGGTACTGGCGTAGTTGCTGGTCATCGGCCCTCTGGAGCACCACAAGGAAATGCTGGACACACAGGCCGGCAGAGACGCTGAAAGCCTGCCGCATGTCCATCTCGGACAAGGCTTCCACAAGCGTGGACACGTGGCCTTGCCTCGTCTGCATCTCAATCCGGCAAGCGGGGCAGACATCGTGCAGACTCCATTCCGCCACGGCATTCTTCCTGAGCACCTTGGCCATCACGCCCTGCAATTGGCCGAGGAAGCGGAGGAACAGCCTCACCTGGTCCTGGTACAGGATTGCGGTGCCCAGGCCATCCTGAAAGCCGGCGAGCATGTGGGCATGGCGCGGGCAATACCCTCTGGAGCGGGCCAGGTCGCCCCGAACGCCGACATCGTTGACGTTCTCGTACAGGAGATTGTCGAGATAGCTGTGCATCGCCTTAGCCTCCAGTTCGCAGAGGGCGCAGCACTTTGCCGTCTGGAGAGCCTCCAGCACCGTGTAGTACGGCATGTGCTTGAACAACCTTCGTTTCACAGGGCTTTCCTTCCGGCCTTCATCGGATCGGCGGCGCCACGCTGTATCAGCGTCACCATCGCCTGAAGGTCTTCGGCCAACTCTGTTGACGCAGAATCCTTTAAGCATTTCAGCGCCTCCGCAACCCGAGTCTGCTTGTACAAGCACCAAGCCAAGTGAATCCGAAACCGTGACTCGAACGGATTGAGCCACATCGCTCGCCGGAACTGCGACTCGGCGATCCGGTAGGCTTCGCGCGACACCAGGTGCATACCCAGTGCATCACGGTCGTAGCCCAAGTACCGGCAGGGCCGCAGCACGTCCTCGCGTCTTTCATCCGCATCCCGGTTGTCAACGCTTTTCCTGGGCATGGCTGCCCTCGACTATTCTTCGCGCCGCCGCCCTGACCATCTGAGCGGGGTGGTCGCCCAGGGTGTTCAGGAACGCCATGGCTTCCGGCGCGCCGATCTCGCCCAACGCCTCAACGGTGGCTGTGGCGACGTAAACGTCGACGGTTCGCCTCAGCAGTTCAATCAAAGGGCCGACCGCCCGCGCCTCGCACCGCTGCCCCAGAATCCACGCGGCACGAATCGGCGTGCCTTGCTCCGGGTGCCGCAACGCCGCGATGAGCTTGTCCACGTAGTCCTTGGAGTCCCACGGCCGCCGGATGTCGCAGCCGCAGCCAGGGCAGCGGTCGAGGTCTTGCGCAAAGTCGGCCCAGCAGTTTGGACAGAAGAATCTCAGCATGGACCGGCCCTCAGAGGGGCCGGCTGCGGTTGTCGGGAGTGAGCACCGCCCGAGGCAGTGCGCAGGAAGTACAGATCGACACGCCTGCCGGCCGCTAGAGACATACTTGTCACATGGCCCATAGAAAGCTCCTACACGTTCTCCGCCCTGGAGGAGCTTCTTTGGGGAAAGACTCCTACCGGGGCGTCATCTTGGTAGGAGTCATCGGCCTTTACAGGCGTTTTAGGGGGGACTCCATCCCTCTATATCATCTTCTTATCCTACGGCCGCGCCGGGCGTTCGTCAATCGCCTTCATAGGCGGAAGGGCTAGTATCCGCTTGATGTCACGCTCGATGCTGGCCCAGTCCGCGCTATCGGAGGTTTGCCAGCACTGGGCACGGTAGAAGTCCGCCTTGGCGGTGAAGGATCGCCGCAGGTGGGCCAGAATCTCGCATCGCCACTGGCCCAACTGCTTGGCGTACTGCTCCAACTGGGCGGCCAGTCGCGGTCCAAATCGGCTGGTCAATTTCGCGCGGACGCTGCGGCAGGCCAGGTTTTTCGACATGCCAACCCACCAGGGCCTGCGCAAGGGCGTATCGGACAGGCTGGGGGCGAGGTCCATGAGCGGCATACCCGCAATCGCGGGCAGTTCGACGGCATCTTCTTGACTCGAAGCGGCCGTAGCGGCGGCCCGCTGCAAAACGTTCCCCAGCTTCTCTCGAAGTGACGCAAGAGACTTGGCAATCGGCTCGGCGAAGTACTTGGCCTGCTCGCTGGCGTGAAAGATGACCTTCGCAGCGGCATCAACTTGCAGCGCGCCGTTATGTTGCCACTCGCCAACGATCACCTGCGCAGCGGCGTCCAAGACCCGCTCTGAGACCCCCGGCCACTCCAGCCGGTCACGCCCGGCGGCCTCCAACTCGGCTAGGGCCTCGTTCAGCGTGGGTTCCACGTCCGCCCATAGCCCGGCCGTGTCCACACCGAGGGACGATTTCCTGTCCAGCCGGCGGCGCAGGGCGGCCACCGTTGCTTCTCGCAGCAGGCCGGCCTTGCGGCGAAGCGACGCCTGGGCCAACTCGTGATGTTTCTGGAGACATGGGACCAGGACTGCCTCAAACCAGCGGTTGCAAAGCTCGGCATCCGGGCCTTTGACGCTGACGACATGGACGGGAACGTCAAAGCCCAGGTTGGCCCGTAGTTGGTCTTGGGCATATTGCACGGCCACCGTCCGGTCAGCGGGGGCGAGAACGTCCGCCTTTGTCAACAGAACCATGACTTCGGCGCCGGCCTGGCGAAGGGCATTGACGGTCGAAGCATCTTCCTGGACCAGCGTTGAGGATGCGTCCACCAGTACAATGCCCAGATCGCACCGCGGCAGGTAGGCCAAGGATTCCATTTGGCCGTATCGCGCCAGAGACCCCAGGCCGGGCGTGTCAACGAACGTCACTCCATCCTTGAGCCTGTCCGCCGGCAGTTCCACCTCGATGCGTGTCACGTGCTTGGTGTTGTCGGGATTGCCTTGTTCGGTTACGTACTGGGCCAAGTCATGCAGCTCGACGGTAATAGGTTCGGCCTCCGCGAACCATATCCTGGCCGCCGGGCGCGAGCCGAACACGACGCGGGTTGGAATCGCCGTTACGGGAGTGACGCCCACCGGCAGCGCGTCCGTTCGTAAGATGTAGTCCAGCAGTGAGGACTTGCCCGAACTGACGCGGCCAAAGACGGCGACTTCAAAGCGGGTGGACTCCAGCCGTTCGATCACAGCGTCCAGCGACGCCCGAAGATCGACAAGTCCGCGAGCAGTGATGACCTGCTCCAAGAGCTTAGCCGTCTCGACCTCGTGCGTGGTCTTCTCCAACCGCTCCAGCCGGGCCTGAAGGTCTTGACCAGCGCCTCGCGCCAGGTAGCCGCTCATGCGATCAAGCACGTCCATGAGTTGGGTCGTCAGCACGTCCAGTTCGTGGGCTACTTCATCAGGCATGTCTCCATAACCGCGCATGTACTTGGGAGCCAGTTCCTCCACGGCAATCTTGGCTGACAAGAGCGTGCTCTGGAACGACCACAGGGAACTGACTTGGGGTTTGGGGACGATGATGCCGTGGCTATCGAGAATCCGCACCATCATGCCGCGCAGGCGCGAGACGTAATCCGCCAGGACCTTTCGCTGAACCGGCAGGGAGTCCGACTGGCATCGCTGGAACGGCGAGGGCAATTCGGCGGACGTCAAAGTCTGCAAAGCTCCGCTGAGCACCTGATCCACATGCTCAAGCGTGTGCAGCAAATGCCGCTTGTGGTTGTCATTCAGACTCGCCGCCATTTGACTCAACCCGTGGCTTCCTATCGCGGCTATCGCCCGCGCCGGACCGATAGGCAGCCGCTTGCGCATTCTGGAGAACGACAAGCCCCTGTTCGATCACGTCGTCCAAGTCAGGCAGAAATGCCTCGATCCGTTCCGGTCTGTCCACAAGCTCGATCACTACGGGCAGGTCCTCCGACAGCCGCAGCACCTTGGCAACTTGCAGGCGCTTGCTCTCGCCAAACCCCATGACGCCCCTCAGCACCGTCGCGCCGGCCAGACCCCGTTTGCGCGCCCTCTCCGCAATGACTTCGTAAAGCGGCCGATGGCCGTGCTTGTCCAGTTCGCTTAGGTACACCCGCAGGACTTCCGCTTCCGAAGGCAGAGTCATAGGACGCTCCTATCCACAGGGCTCGCGACGACGCCTGTTGTCGTTACTTCACAACCAGCACCGAGCAGGGCGCCAGGCGGACCAGGCTGTGGCAGGTGCTACCCATCACCCGGTCGTACAGGGCCGAGTGGCCCATGAAACCGATCACCAGCAGGTCAAAGCCCTTCTCTTTGATAAACTCGATGATGGTCTTGACCTCATGGCCGGTGAACACGTGGCAGTGCAGTTCGACGCCTGCCTTCTGGGCCAGGTCCCTGGCCTGCTGCATGGCCTGCCCGAACTTCCCGTTGGCGGCATGCTTGGCCTCGATCACCTCGCCGACGGTGCCGGGATAGTGCGGCACTTCCTCCACGCTGATCGTGTGGAGTTCCCCGCCGTATCTCTTGGCCAGATCGATGGCTTCCTCAAGAGCTTTGAAGCAGCCCTTGGAGCCATCTAGTCCGTGCAGTAGCTTCTTATGTACCATTTCCGGTCTCCTCTGACAGTTCATGCTGAGGCTGGAACCACTTCTGGGCAATCAGCGTCGGGACGACTGCGCTGGCGATGACCACAACCACTAGCGTCGAATACTGCGAGGAATCAATCAACCTGCGGTTCAGGCCGAACATGGCCGAAATCGTACCAAACGTCAGGCCTGTTGACATCAGCAGCGTAGTGTACATCGAGACGCGGTTGTCCATCTTGAACAGCTTGGCCGTGGGATAGACGCCAACGAACTTGGCGGCGACCTTGACCAGGAGCAGCAGAAGGATGACCAGTGCGCCCTGGGCGATCGTGCTGCCGCTGATAAGGGCACCGGCCTTGAGGAAATAGAACGGCGTCAACAGGGCAAAGACGGCCACGCGGATGTGATAGACCGTCTCCTTGTGGTGCCGCAGCACCCCGGCTACCACCAGGCCCAGGATGTAGGCCGGCAGGACCGCCTCGCTATTGGCTGCCGCCGCCAGACCGCCCAGGACGAACAGCATCAGCAGGAGCAGCTTGATCTCTGGTTCGCTGACCTGGCCTTCGTACCGACGCAGGAATCGCTGCGTCAGACGCGGCGCGAAGGGCATGATGACGGCCGACACTCCCAGAAAAAGCACCAGCCACCAGTTGTAGTTGGCGAACATCACGCCCAACGCCAGCACCGTGCCCAGGTCGGTAACGAAACACGACGCCAGGATCAGCTTTCCGATGTCCCGCTTGTTCAGGCCGGCCTCGATCATCACCGCGTACACCACGGCCACGGAGGTCGTGGACAAGGCCACGCCGGCAATCATGCTTGCCTGGGTACTCCAGTGCAGGACGTAGTACGCGGCGGCCATCGTCCCCAGGAATGGCGCTAGGAAGCTGACGAACCCGATGGCCAGCGAGGGCTTCCAGTGCTTCCTAAGCACGTCCGGTTCGATCTCCGCCCCGGCCAGGAACGTCAGCAGGATAGCGCCAAAGCTGGCTAGGAAGTTGATCCACGGCGTCGTCTCCAGCGTCGCCTGCGTGCTGAATAGCGACCCGACCCACGGGATAGCGTTGCCGGCGACAGCGCCGACGATGATCTCGATCAGGGCGACCGAGATCGCGGTGCGGATGGAGATCAAGCTGGCCAGCAAAGCCAGTCCGATCCACAAAGCGGCAATCAACCAGGGTGATTCCAGCATACGATGCTCTTCTCTGCTTTCTCCGGCAACTACTTCACAAAGGGATTCGTGAACACGGCTGCCTTGCCTAATTCGGCTTCGATCTCCAGCAGGCGGTTGTACTTGGCGATGCGCTCGCTACGGCAGGCCGAGCCGGTCTTGATCTGCCCGCCGCCCATCGCCACGGCGAAGTCGGCCATGAAGGCATCCTCCGTCTCGCCGCTGCGATGCGAGATCACGAAGCCCCAGCCGGCCCGGCGGCACAGGTTGATCGCTTCGATGGTTTCCGTAACCGTGCCGATCTGGTTGAGCTTGATGAGCACGGCGTTGGTGGACATCTCCTTGATCCCGCGTGCGATAAACCGAGTATTAGTGACATACACGTCGTCGCCGACAATCTGAATCCTGTCGCCCAGCGCGGCAGTATGTGCCCTGAAGCCGTCCCAATCGTTCTCCGCCAGGCCATCTTCGATGGAGACGACAGGGTACTTCTTGGCCCAGGCGGCATAGAGCTTGGTCATCTCGTCGCTGCTCTTCTTGCCCTGGCCGCTCTTGGCAAGGTTGTATGCTCCGTCCTCGAAGAATGAACTGGCGGCCGGGTCCAGAGTGATAGCCACATCCTTGCCAGGCTTGTAGCCGGCCGCCTCGATGGCCTCGACGATCACCTCGCACGCTTCCTCGTTGCTCTTGAGGTCGGGGGCGAAGCCGCCTTCGTCGCCGACGCTGGTGGCGTAGCCCTTCTTCGCCAGAATCTTCTTGAGGGCGTGGAACGTCTCGGCCCCGTACCGCAGGGCCTCGGCAAAGGTGGGAGCGCCGATGGGCATGGCCATGAACTCTTGGAGGTCCACGCTGTTGTCGGCGTGTTTGCCGCCGTTGAGGATGTTCATCATCGGCACGGGCAGCCGCACGGTCCCGGTCCCGCCTAAGTACTGATACAGCGGCAGGTCGGCCGCCGTCGCCGCCGCACGCGCCACGGCCATTGACACGCCGAGGATCGCATTCGCGCCCAGTTTCCCCTTGTTGGGCGTGCCGTCCAGTTCGATCATCAGCCGGTCAATCTCGGCCTGCCGGCTGGGGTCCATGCCGACGAGCTTCGGCGCGATGACCTCGTTGACGTTTCTGACTGCCTTGAGGACTCCCTTGCCGCCGTAGCGATTCTTGTCGCCGTCGCGGAGTTCGACCGCCTCGTTCTCACCCGTCGATGCGCCAGACGGTACCGACGCCGACACGCTGATGCCGTTGTCCAACTTGCAGAACACACGCACGGTTGGGTTGCCGCGTGAGTCCAGGATTTCCATCGCACATACTGCCGAGATTGCCGCTTTCATGTTGACTCCTTGTTTAGGTTTCCGCGTCAGTCCCGCAATGTGGCCTTCAGCCGCAGCGGGTTGGTTATCAAGTCCAGTGCGTCGAGAACGTCACGCACAACTACATCGGCAACCAGCAGAAGCTCCGCTGAAGCGCCTTCAGGGCCGATGGCCCCGTGCATGGCCTCCACCGTCTCCGCCAGCCGCCTGTCCAGCGCCGAGCCAAACCGCGTGAAGGTCTGGTCGATGCTCTGGAACATCGCCCATCGCAGGTTCTCCACGTTCGGCACCACGATCTCTCCCACCTGGCCCAACAGACGCTTGCGCACGCGCTTCTGCTGAGCGGATGCCGGCAGCAGCCGGTCGATCAGCCCCGTCGGGATCGGGCTGAGCGTGCTGGACCACCTGTGCGTCACCCAGTAGGGTTGGCGGACCATCTCGAAGGCATCCGCGCTTTCCGGGGCATGGTACGGCACGTCGAACAGCTTCGCCGCCGTCTTGCGGACCGACTCGATCAGTTCGTCGGCCCGCTGCTGGTGCGGCCGGAGCGTATCGGCCATACGCTGGTGGAACATCTCCGTGGTCTGTCCGACCCGGTGCTCGAAGTATCCGGGGATCGCGTCGGCCAGGGCGTTCTGAACCTCGTCTTCGCCGGCCTGGCCGTTGCAGGCCAGCGCCTCCTGCACGACACCACCCAGGTACTCTCGGGCCTGATGGCGAAGATGCTCGGCGTGTTCTTCCAGGAACTCGTGCATCCGCCGGCGGTCTCCGGCCAGCAGGTCGCTGGCCGACACGCGCTGCCGCCGGGCCTCGTCGATCTTGGCCTCGAACAACGTCAGACGCTGCTGAAGCTCGTCCAGCGGCATCTGGAGTGACCGCATCGCCAGGCGCAGCCGCATCAAGGCTTCGCCGAGCGTATCGACGGCCTTGCGACCGACCGCCTCTCGCAGGGCGGCGGCCTTCTCACTGGCCAGGAACTCCACCAGATGCCGCTCGACCTGAGCCAGGCCGCTGGCAGCCAATAGCCCCTCGTCGCCCTTGACGCGGGCCTCAAGCCCCTGCCTAGCCGAGACGCAGAAGACCGCCGCTTCCGCCGGCACGCCAGCCTGCGCGGCCAGCACCTTTTGCAGGAACTCCAATGCGGTCTGGCGGTCCTCTTCGCTGAGATAGTCCACCTTGTTGAGGATGAAGAACAGCCGTGCGACCTTGGACTGCACCTGCCGCAGGAACTCGACCTCAACCTCCGTGATCGGTGGGTCGGCCGAGACCAGAAACAGCGCCGCGTCACATTGGGGCAGGAAGTTCAGCGTGGCCTCGGTGTTGTGCCGAAATGTCGAGCCGATGCCAGGCGTGTCGATCAGCACCACGCCCTTGCCCAGCAGGGCCGCCGGGTGAAACACCTCAACCTGGGCCACGCCGAGGGTGTTCTTCGGGTTGCCAGTCTCCGTGACGAAGCCGGCCAGGAACTCGCCAAGCTGTCCGGCCGTCTGAACCTCCACGTCCCGGGGCTCGCGATGGTCCTGAAAGTGAACGCGAGCGGCCAGTGCTTGGCCGGGTCGGATAAACGTCGGAATGGCCGTCAGGGGCACAACGGCCGTTGGGAGGACCGCCTCACCCAGAAGCGAGTTCAGCAGCGTGCTCTTGCCCCGCTTAAACTGCCCCAGCACTGCCAGATGAAACCTGCCCTGTGCCAGCCGCTCCCGAAGCTCCCCAAGCAGCCCGGCAAGATGTTCGTAGCCCTGCCCCAGCCCCTCGATGCGCTCGCTGGCCATCGACAACAGCTCGGGTAGATCGGATGGCCGCTGGCTTGAGGCAGACGGCGACTCGGCCGCGCCGGTCTCGCGTCGTTGCGCCTCGCCGAGCAGGTCCATAAGAAAGACTCCTTCAGGTTCTCGCCTGGAAGGAGCCGTCTTGTCCTTGCTCGTCCTGCTCCTACCAGGTTCGTCCGGTAGGAGTCATTAGCCCAACGGGCGGTTGTGCGGGGGACTCCATCCCCGTCATTCAAGATATTACCCGCAAGAGGACTGCGTGTCAAATCCGTCAATCCGACAATCGGACGAGATGGTGCCCAGCGTGCCCGTCCGGGTCATCATACCTACGACGATTGGGCAGGTGGCGCGATGCGATTCGCTGCAGCCGGCCTGGTGGCTCACAACCGCATCCACGGGAAGCCCAGCACTTGCAGCGTTTTCTCCCGTGCCGCGCTCGGAGTGATCCACCTGTTCTCGCCCGACAACAGAGACAGTTTCGCTGCCAGACACACTTGCTCCAGTTGGCAGACGGTATCGAAACCGTCTCCGCCGAAATGCAGGCCGCTGGACACAACCAACGGCCTGCGTCGTTATCCGCAGGCGGACAAAGGCTTTCGGCGCATCTGGGCCCAATGCACGGGGCACACACACCGGGACTCGCTCACTCGTTTTCGCGCGGTTCCCGGCCCGTTTCTCTCTCTGGCCGAGGAACCTCTGATCTGTCGAAACCAACCTTGGTGAGTCCCGGTGTCAGCAGGATGCTTTTCCCCACGTACTCGTGGAACCGAAAAAGCGAGGGGAAAATGCTTGCCGAAGTGCATGTCCCGTGATATCATCCCTTTCTATCCTAGGGGTGTTTGGGCTGTTTTCGTGCCCCTTAGGTCTGTTCGTCTAGTTGTACCTCTTGGGAGGAGTGGTAGGTGCAGAGGGACAGGCTGCTCTCCTGTCCGATCACCTAAACGTCTGTGCGGCAGTGCGCGGGCAATGGCCACTGCGGCGACGGTGGGTGTCTGCGCGCCATGTGCCTGACGCGGTCCTGAATGCGGCCGCCGCGCTAGTGGCGTTTCGGAGGCGTCGCGGCTGTCTCGAGGGCGTGCGCTCGAAAGGGCGCCGGCGACAACCTAACGGAGGTGGGCGGAAAGGAGCTAGGGAGATGAACAGCAAAGCGGTTCAAATGGCAATCGTTGCCCTGGTGGCGGTGGGTCTTTTGGCGGCGTCGGCAGCGGCACAGGTAACCTGGACCGGAGCGGGCGAGTGCGATCAGGAGCGCAGTTGGGGCAACCCGGCCAACTGGGCCGGCTGCGTCATCCCGCCGGATAGGGGGCAGGCCGTCTTCGGGATCCTCGGCGACGGACAGATCGACCTGGACGGCACCCGGACCATGGGGAGGATGACGTTCGAGAACTTCACCACGACGACGATCGCGCCGGGGGACCCCGCCAACAGCGTGTTGCGGTTTGACCACCCGCAGAACACAGGCCTGATGTTCATTGGCGAGGGCGTGCGGCAGACGTATTGCTGCGACTACTTCACCGCCGGGCCGCAGATCACCGCCGACATACTCATGAACGATCCGATTCTTTATCCCCAGACGGCCTCCGGCGTCACCCGGTCCGCCATGCTCTTCTCGGGCCAGATCGACAATGCCATATGGGTCCACGCGAAGAACGATCTCAGCCCCAATGGGAACCTCAAACTGAGGGGTTTTTTCGCAAGCTCTTTCATGGCAGGATCCTCCCAGCGTAGATGCAGGCAGTTATTGCCTCCGTCAGCCCCGTCAGCAGGCGGTAGAGAAGGAAGTCCGGTTCATCGGGAAGCGGCTGGCCAAAGGCAATCAGGCGTTCGGCAAGGT